>RRZT012763531.1_pt1 | contig 11497 bp, 6 predicted proteins | sample 2165551 | NCBI WGS metagenome assembly RRZT01 (sample SAMN10456910, study PRJNA506462) | wastewater metagenome | biome: wastewater; feature: sludge; material: wastewater sludge; isolation source: wastewater sludge with Escherichia coli K12::gfp cells carrying plasmid... | place: USA: Moscow, Idaho ... | reverse complement strand
GTTAAAGGTGTTTATGGTTATACTTGCATTTTAAAGTTTGTACCTAGCACTAAAAGACAAAAATCTGTCAAATACCAACCAGCAGAAATAAAATTGGTTGAATTTGAAGATGGCCAAAAAGAATTTAAAATAAACTACAATGGTGTAAAAGTTAGTGTTAGAGCCGTTGCAAACATTAATGGCGATACAGTTGCATGGGTAGCAACTGGCCAACAATCAATTTTATTAGAACATCAAGCAGTATCTGATACCTTTTTAAAAACAGTAAAATTTAGATTTAGAACAGGTGGATACCCAAGAACAATATTAGAAGAATTGGAACACAACAAATAAGAAAAAACCTCCTAATTTTAGGAGGTTTTTTGTTTTATCCAACTATAAACATAGGTGGAATTTCATATTGTTCAATCAAGATTGTTTCTAGATTTTCTTTCTCTTGTATTGCTTCATCATATATTTGTTGCCCGTTTACCGTAACACCTCCTAATGTCTGAATACCTTGATGCTTTTTCAAATTACTGCCCCATTGTTCTTTAATACAAGCAGTAGCATATTTTCTAAACCAATTGTCAGCATATAATTCATCTTGAGGAATGTTAGATTTTTTATGATAAAATACTACTTCATTCTTTTTAAGTTTAGCACCATCATAGATTACCAATTTCTGTTTTCTATGAGTATATTCAAATCTTGGCATTAAACCTATTAAATCTTTTGTTTCATTTAAACTTAACATTTGTAGGTAATATGATATTGCATCAAACCCACCCCAAGGTGAACCTACCATAGTAGGCAACATCATCTGATATTGATAACTAAATTGTGGTTCAGCATTTGCGGCACTACCAGCACTTTGTAATACATTCATATAGATTATACCATCTACAATTTGTGTATTATCGGGAGTAGTAATAAAACCATTAGCAACATCTGCATCAGTAATTTTATGTGCCACCCATTCAGCTTCAAATGCATCATAATGTTTTTCTAAAAATTGATTATATGCATCATCAATTCTATCATTTACTTGTTCAGGTGTTACGTTAATAACAATCATACCATCACCTAATTTACGTAAACAATATTTACCAAATTCGTCTTTAGTCATATTATAATACCTTTATTTTAATATTTTTATTTGGTACTGATATAATATTATTTCCATTGTTTCTGAATTTTATAGTAATATTATTAACAGAAGATACCTTTGCAATTATATCTACATCTTGCATATATGAATAATATGAAGATGCCAAAATATCACCAAAATCAACACCATCCATAACAAATGAAAAGAATTTACTTTCACTCGGATTTAAATTAAATGCAGTTATGTTATAAATTGTTTCTATATTTGTTTTTTTAATTTGATTTAACAATGCTTGAGCTTGTGCATTCATTGTGTCTGATATTGAACCACAATTAACTGCTTTAGGTACATCAATTGAACCACCAATAATAGCTGTTAGATTTCCATTTGTTACTAATGTTTCTTTTGTTACAGGTACAGTAGTTAATTTTAAATTTTCAATTTGATTTAACAAAGCTTGAGCCTGAGCATTCATTGCATCGGTTAAAGTACCACCATCAATAACCATTGGCACTAAATCAGCAGATGGTACACCTACTAAATAATCTTTTTGTTTAATAGATTCTTTAGTCAAACCAAATTGTACATTATCTAAAATATTTTTAAATGATACCCATTCTTCATATATATCGTTATAGACTGTTCTAAAATTTAAATCATCATCATTTTGTATAATTTGGAATCCTTGACCATTATTTACAATAGTAACAAGTGAACCACCTAAAAAGTTTTTTGGTAATGAAAAATTAGATGTTGCATCAGCACTTACAAAGTCAAAACGTGTACCAACTACATCTAATGTATCAGTAGTTGTAGTTTTAATTTTACCTAAACCAAATGCACCTACTTGTAAATATTTTCCATCAGTAGTATCATATTTATTTTCTTGAGATGGAATACCAAACCCGTTTTGAATTTCTTCATGGAATTTGTTTATTTTTTCCATCCAATCAGTAAAGGTATCAGACTTTTCTAAAAATGTAGCCATGTATTTATTCCTTATATAAAGAAAAAAGGAACACTATAAAATGTTCCTTTTTGATTAATTATTTTTATTATTTATTAATTATGTTCCTAATGCCAAGCATCTAAATTTGCGTACAGATGGAATTGTTGCAGATGATTTAGATAACATAACAGTTTTAATTTGATAGAAAGTAAAATTATCCATATCATCTTTACCAAAGTTAAATTCTTTATACTCATTGACTTTTGTTACAGTTGAGCCTTTTTGTATATCTAATTTAACCCATGTTTTTGATTCAACTTCTTCTTGACTATTACCTACACGATAATAATACACTACATCAGTATCTTGAGGTTTGCACAAATCAACAATGATTTTCAAACTGTTTGCAGGTTCTTCAACTTGCATAATATTTGAAATACTTCTTGCATCAGATTTACCATTTGTGCTAGTCAATTCGTCACTAATATCACTTGGGTAATTAATTCTACTATTAATAGCAATCAAACCTACACGATTAATATCAATAACAGGACTAATATTATCCCAATAAGAAGTTAATTCAGCTTGCATATAACCATTATTAGCTTTACTATTATCAATTGATGGTACTACAACAGGATACATCAATTCATTATTTTCATTCTGAGTAACTGAATGCAAACCTGTTAAGGTATATGCATTTTCATTACCTGATAAAGATTTACCTTTTAACATTTCAATTTTATATTCAATATTAGTATTACTAAAAATCATATCTTGAACCAATGGCTGTAAGATAGATGCTTGAATATTTTTGGTTGTTAGTATATTTGAACCACCAAAAATGCCGTCTACAGTAGCAGTTTGTGAAATTTCAAAAGTAACATAATCAGAATTTATAACACTTTTTACTGTATGTTGAGCATTAAATAAATCAACAGGTAAATATGCAAAATCAATACCATCTAAAGTAAATTTATCATCTACCATTAAACCATGATTATCAATTCTAACTCTAACATCTTTAGAACCATTTGCCATATACAAAGGATTTTCTTCTAAAGTTTCATCAACAGGATGTTGCATATCAAATATTGCTTTACCTACATTAGCAGTATTAAATTTAGCACGTTTGATATTAAACTTTAAATCACTCATTTGGTCTTCCGTCCATGTAGTGTTATTTTGTGACTTAAACATAACACCAATGAAAGGTTGTTTAGAAATAGCTTCACGTTTATCAATCTGAACTTCACCCATTGTAGCTTTCCAAACATTATAACCTAAACTGTTTGTCAACAAAACAAAACAATATTCAGTTTCTTCATTCAAGTAAACAGGTGATTGAAACTTAAATTTAGTACCTTTTGATGCATTATCTGAAACTTGTACAGAATCAGGCATCAAAATAACTTCACCATATGGCACTCTAGTTAAAGTAGGGAAACCATTTTCCATTTCACGTAATTGTAAAATAACAGGTTTAGTAGCATCTTTAGACTTAAAGAACACTTCTACTTCAGTAATAAAAACACCGCCTTTATCTTTTACTAAGAATGATTGTGCTACAGGGTCGTTACCACCTCCACCACCTTCACGCATTCTTTGCTCTTGTACACGTCTTGTTGTATTAATAGTTCTTGTTGCATTAATAGTTTGTGTTCTTGTTTCAATTACACCTTGAGATGTAAAATCAACTTCACCAAATGTCATGGCTTTAGAATCATTATTGTTTATATTATCAATCAACTTAAATTGTTTAGTACCACTTCTAAATTTAAGTTTTTCACTGTTTGGTAAATTAAATGTAAATGATACTTCACCTTTAGCATCAACAGTCAAATAGTTAGAAACACCACATTGCTTAGTAACATCAACATTATCAAAGAAGGCATACAATTTAGAATAAGGCATAAACCCTTCACCTTTTACAGTGATTTTTTTAGCTCTCATATATGGTACAACATTTGTATCAACTACTCTATCATTTACAATACTAACACTTGTTGATGTTGTAGTAGTTGTGCTAGTACGTTGTGTCATACTGTCATTTGTTGTTGATGTAGTTGTACGTGGACTAGTACCTGTCCAATTTAATTGCCAAGAATCCCATGATTGTGATAATTTACCATTGTTAAATACACTATAATGAACTTCAGGTGCAGTATATTTAGAATCAAACCAAATATCAGAAGATGGACTTAAATTAATAACACCTCCCCAAGTTAATACCGCATATGGGTTTACATTAATCCAGCTTGATGCCATCATTTGATTTAAATAATCAATTTCAGTATAATCTAAAGTAATTAAATCACCAGTCTTTTTAACAGCATTTGAACTAGTTGAATTAAATGCATAATCTACAGCATCCATACTTACTTCAGGTCTTAATGTACCATCTGTTCTTGATACTGAACATTTATAACCAACATCAGCCCATCTAGAATTTTGATGTGTTGTGTAGTTATCCACAAAGAAACCATTTTTATAACGATTTAAACCAGTAGCAGCATCTAAAACTTGCATCGAATCAGTTTCCAATTCTAACAATGTTAAAGTATATGCTTTTTCAAGTGTAGACAATCTAGAATCAATTTTACCAATATCACGCATTGTATACCGCTTATTATCAATATAATTAATTTCAATATCACTTGCACTTTCAGTATAAGCAGGAACATTAAATGTATAAATTGCCATTGTGTTATCAGGTGTTTCAGGTGCAATCGGATTCAAGCTTGATACACCATTCACAACACTAAATTCACCTGAGCTTGATAATACTACTTTATCCACTCTAGGCAAGTATGCAATTACATCAGATGTTGTTAATGTATTACTCATTGGCAAATCTGAGAAATTAGTACCTGTAAAAATATTAGGCCTAAAATCTAAAACGTCTGATAACTTAATGCCATTAAATTCAGGAATCATTGAATAATCAATAGTAGAATAAGAATCTACACTAAAATAATCACCTGATGTATGTTGAAAATATTCAAATTCAACAATCAAACTATTAGTATCAGTAATCTTTTCACCTGACTTAACTAACATTTTAGATTCTGAATAATATTCAGATGTAGTACCATCGTTAAGATTAAACATGTATGTTATATCAATATTATTCTGTTTTACAGATTTAATTGATTGTACATCTGCTTTACCTAAATTAAACTCATTTTTGCCATTTGGCGCATTCAATGTTAATGTTTCAGTCACTAAAACTTTTGATTTAGTGATGGTAGTTTGTTTAACAACACCCAATAAAATTACACATGCTTTAGATGCAGCACCTACATTTACACTAATCAAATTTGGACTATATTCTACTGACATAGAGTTTAATTTTTTAACTATACCGTCATATGAAATCAATGCATTATCATCAATTGGGCTAAAAATTTCATTACCTGATACTGTAATTTGTACTTTACTATCTGTGCCTGATGTTGCTTTAAATTCTCTTGCAACAGTCATAAATGTATCATTTGTACCATCTGCTTTTAACAATGTTTTAATATTATCATTTGCAAGTTTATAAATCAAACCATTTTTTAAAGTATTGTATATAATACTATCAACATTATTAGCTACAAAAATATTAGTACCGCCTACAGTTTTCATAGATTTAGATTTAGACATAAAACTTGAATCTACTTTTCCTGCTGCATTTTTAAGGTTAAATACATATAAACGATTTTCATTATTAACAATTCTAAATTGTCTAATAAAACCTGTACCTATCTTTGCACCTGTTGCATTTGCACCACTCAATACACCATCATAAAATTCAATTACTTGATTTGTGTTAATATCAGGAATGGTTTTAACATCTTTTACAATGATATAAGCACCAACATCTAATTGCATTGTAGAGTTAGTTTGTCCAATTGTATCACGTGCTTTAGATGATTCTAAATAGTTTGTTACAATCTTTTCAATCTCATAACCTTTTACATATGCTTTACCTGCTTCAACACCAATTTTATATTTAGAAGAATCTGTATCATGTTCTCTAATAAAAACATTAAACGGTTTTACAGTATAATTACCATGAGCATCAAAATCACGTCTAGCTGCTTCATCTCTAATAATATTGTACTCAGTACGATTAATGATTTCTTGTAAAACACCTTCTTTAAAGATTGCCAACTGTACAAAATTTTCTTTATCGTAATCTTCACCTTCTTTAGTTACAATAAGATTCAATGCAATTTTTAACCTATCTGCACCAGGAGCATTAAAGTTAGTAGTACCATTTGCATTATCCAATAAAGATGAATCTTCAGCAGATGTTACAATTTCTTCTACAACATCAAAACCTACACTAACAGTAGGTTCACTAGAATATTTTTCTAAAATAACATTTTGTTCAGGAGTATAAAGGAAATAACCATTTACATAGTAATAACCTTCAGCAACATGTACTAAAGAACCTTCACCATTATTAGTACATTTTACTGTAGCAATATGAGTACCATCATCTTTAAAAATTACAATATTTTCATCAACATTAAAAATATTAGATTCAACATCACCTGATGTATATTTTAAATAAAATGTAATAGGTTCACCATTTGAATCACGTGTATAGTGACTAATTTTTGCAGTCACTTCTCTAGCTTCTGAACGCAATGTCAAATCAGGAGATGAAACAAAATCTACCAATTGTGACCAATCAGCACCTTCAATAGTAATAAATTTAGCATTTAAATCATAGTTGATTTCACCACCAATTACTTTAGTACCATTCTCAAAAATGTTATTAGCAAATTGTTCTAATTGATTTTGCATAATAGATTGCATTTCATTTACTTCACGTGTTTGTACAGCACGACCTGGTGTATACAAAACTTGGTGAAATTGTTTTGTCTGATTAAACGTATCAAAATACGGTTTAATTGATGTATCAATTTTTTTCATTAAAAACCCTTCTTAGAATGATATAATTAAAATTACAGTTTCTTTTAAACTTTCTGTTCTTTGTATTTTTACACGATTAACAATATATAAAAATTCACCACTTGGATTTTTTATATCATTAGATGATAGTGCATTTTGATATGCAGGTAATGGAGCTGATAACATAATACTTTCAACAGTAGTTTCAAGTTTATTAGTGTTATTTACAATCTTTTCACCTTGAGTAAAATCACCTGTATTTGAACCATAATATAATACACCTGATTGTACATCATTATAAACTACAGTTGCAGTTGCATTAGATGAAGCACCTTTAATAGTAGAACCAGCAACAAATAAAGCAGAATCTTCTTTATTAATTTTCAGTGCATTCATTGTAGTTTTAGTCATTACATTTTTAATAATACCAGTTTGACGATATTCAACAATAGGCAAATTACCACCTTCTGAACCCTCAAAATCAACTACAACAGATAAATATGTGCCACCCAATTCTAATCGTGCATCTTTACCATGCCCAACTTTAGGAGAAATAACTACATTAAATGTTGCTGATTGATTAGTACCTGATAACTTAACAGTTGCCCTTGTATAACCTGTACCATGATTAGTAATTTTAATATTGGAAATTACACGTGTAACAGGATTGATTTCAACAATTCCTTGTGCACCTGTACCATCACCTTCAATGGTAACAGCAGGTGCATTTGAAGCAATATATCCTGAACCACCATTTACAACTTTAATAAAATCTACAGTACCACCATTTGCAGCTTCTTGTACTTGCCATTGTAAAGAACCATCATTGGTATATTTAGTGTAAATAGGCATATAACCTGATAACATATATCTATCAATATCTTCTTGAGCAATAGAATACATATATTTCCAAATATAACCATCTGCCAATTCAATATAATCAATTGGAGTGCCTGTAGGTTCTTGTAATGATGGTTTACCATTTGCATTATTTAGACATTTGTAGACATTATTTTCTGAGTTAAGAACATAAAAAATATACGGTGCGTTATTAGTTTTTCTATCGTCTACCATATTTACAGTAGAATCATAACCATCATAAATATTACCTTGTGTCCAATTATATCTAATAGCTAATGAACATGTAGAATTTTTTGGAATAGATTTAATGCCTAATAAATCTGTATATGTCTGATTAATGAATTTGTCAGACAAATTTGTACATGGTGGAACTTCTTCATTTTCCCATTCTCGAGAGCGTCCAATAAAAATATATGTTTTTTCGTCTGAAATCTTTTTAGAAAATGCATCAGCATTATTGATACGTAAACTATTGGTGATTAAGTTTGCCATATTATAAATTCCTTCTTGTTAAATATTGTTTTTATTATTTATTATTATATTACAAATAGAAAAAGAGGCATTTGCCTCTTTTCATTACTTATACAATATTAGTTATAATTACTAATCAAAGATAAATCAACTTCTTCAATTACTTCATATTTACAAACACGTGCTTTTGCACCATTGTAATCATATGGAACTGATACAAAATCAGCAGGGTGGATTTTAATTTTCATCAAATGAGCATCATCACTATAACCATATCTAGACCGTTTCAGATATGATAAAGATGCAGCATGTAAACCAAATGAACATGATTCATTGCGATTATCTGAAATTTTGCTACGTTCCATTTTAACTACTTGTCCTACTGAGTTATCAATAGAGCTAGTATAACAATCTGTATAATCACTGTTTACAATTTTATAACAAATAACATCACCACTTTCATCAATATCAATATCATTATATTTAATAAAATCGTACAATTCGTCTAAAATATGGAAACTTTCTGAACATTCCAATTTATTCATAAAAGCAAAGAATTTATCAATATTATTTTCTTGAAAGGCTGTAACATCAGACAATTTGGATGTTTCTAAAACCATACCAATTAATTCATCAATCATAGTTTTACTAAAATTAATTTCATTTCCCATATAAGTAGTTTTACGAGTAGTTACATTAATTTTATATCCATGATAATTAATAATCATATTATCATGATTTTTAAGTTTCTTCCATGCAGTTTTAACTTGATTACTTTGTACCAAATCTTTAATTTCATCGAACATTGCATTAGTAAACTTATTAGAAAAAATAGTCTTTTCTTTATAATTACCATCTTTAGTTTTATAAATTGTTACTGATTTATTGTTTAATACATATGTATATTGTGCTTTCATTTAATTTCCTTTTCTATATAATCATCAACTATTTTACCAATATTTGTTACCATTGGAATTTCTTTATAAATAATATCTTTTAAAATTTCTATTAAAAGATGAGCACCCATATCACAATAATGTTTTTCATTGTTTTTATCTTTTAAAATATCTTCGTTTAAATCTTTTTTACATTCTTCATTAATTTCATTTAATTTACTCTTAATAAATTCATAATATTTATGAGAATGTGCAGATATTATTAAATCGTATGAAAAACTATCAGCATAAATTGCATAAATTTTACCATAATTATAATGACTGTCATCATATGGTAAATTGAAAAATTTTTCAATAGCAATATGTTTGATTGTATTAATAACATCTGTTTCCAATGTTTTTAAAATTTTATCAAACATATGAATAACACTATTTCTATAACCTCTAGCCAATGTTATATTTTGTTCATATCCACAAGAACTAGCAATATCATATTTACTGGCAGTAAAAGCACCAAAGAAAAATTTATTTTCAGTATTTGAGCTTCTAAACAATTCATACATCAATCCAATTATATTTGAATACTTATGATTATCATATGCATCCCTTTCAGTAATTACACAAATATCATCTTTAGTAAATGTTGACAAATCAACATAACGACTATCAGGCAAAGAATCGCCACAAGTATGAAATCCATTTACACCTATACAATGTACATCCAAATGTGATAATGGTATTTTACGTTTACTAGGTTTGCCATCTTTATTAGGTTTAATTTCTTTAATAATACCTAAATCTTTACGATAGTTATTATAACATGTTTCTTTGTATTTTAAACCTGTTTTAACCAAAAAGCTTTTAATTATTTCGTAATCTTCATTAATACCATCATCTAAAAAATAAAGAATAGTGGCATCAATTTTTAGTCGTTTAATTTTACTATGCAAATTACTAGCTGAACCTTGAGGATTCTTCAAATCTTTATTAATCTTAAATAATACAGTTGTTTTATCTTTATCATCTATATTAATATACTCGCCAATAGTTTCAGCACAAGACGTAATTTTATTGCGATATGAATTAAACTCTCTGCTGTTATAAGAAATAAAAGACCTTGATAATGTAATATTTCCATTGATAGCATAATAAAAATCTGAAAATTTATTTTGACCCTTTGGTATCATAAAGTAATCATTAATCTTATTAACAATATTTTCAAAATTATCTGCACATTGCCAATTTAATACATTGTCATAGTATTTAACAATTTGAAATACCTTTTTAATACCAAATAAGTTAAAGAAATCTTCATCAGTAACCAATTTATTTTCAAACCATTTTGACTTTTCCTTAACTAAATTAACTAAAAATCTAGTAGTTTCATCATTACGTACAATGGTTTCACGTGACAATGAAACTTCAACATCACCTGTTTTTACCTTAATGACATTCTTAAACATATTAGATAAAATACTTACACTATCACCAATATTATAAGTATATGTAATACCATCTACACTTACATAAATATCACTTCGATAATAAGATGAAGATGCAAATAAAATCATAATATCATCATCTTCGTACAATGGATTGAAATAGTCATCAATATTATGTTTAAAGTTTTCTAAGTTATGTTCAATAACAGGAAATGGTTTAAATGTTCTAAATTGTTGGTATGCTTTTGTTACAAAAGATACAACGTCTTTGGCATCAATACCAATTTTAACTACTGTACCGTTTTCTTCAGTAGTAGGTACATCTTCCATAATTAAATTATATTGAGGCTGACCATCCACACTTACAATCAAAGCCACATTTTTAAGACCATCTTTTACAGATTCTGTAATAAATTTATCTGTGTATGCCAATGGTGATTTAGAACCAATACCAAAACCACCAATACAATCATTGTTAGTATCTTTATTAGAACTAAAGAAAGATGTATACAAGTTTTCAATTTGGTGTTTAGTCATACCTACACCATAATCAATAAAATGAATATATGAACCGTTAAATTCATCTTTATGAATTTTAATTTTAAATGGTAATGCTTCTTTACCAGCCATTTTATGGGCATCGGCACAATTAGAACCAACTTCACGTACTACAGCAGCAATCTTTTCTGTATAAATATCTGAAAACAGTGCTTTAAATGCTTTGTTATTCATTTCAATATTAAAGTTTGTTGTAGCTGCATTTGTAGCAACACCATTTACTTCATTTACAATTTTCAATTTTAAAACCCTTTCAGAGCCATATTAATTAAATAATCAGTTTCATTTTCAATAATTTCTTTATCTTCTTTACATGGAAAAT
>RRZT012591085.1_pt1 | contig 11500 bp, 11 predicted proteins | sample 2165551 | NCBI WGS metagenome assembly RRZT01 (sample SAMN10456910, study PRJNA506462) | wastewater metagenome | biome: wastewater; feature: sludge; material: wastewater sludge; isolation source: wastewater sludge with Escherichia coli K12::gfp cells carrying plasmid... | place: USA: Moscow, Idaho... | reverse complement strand
GCAAAGTTGCCGCCGGAGAGATACAGTTCGGCGTTAAATAGCGGGAAGGGACCGCGTTCTTTGGCCAGTTCGACCGAAGCTATGTACGCTGCGTTGCGCATTTCGTCGGAGATACGTGCGGCCATAGCCATGGCTTCCGGACGGTCATAGCGCAGGCGCAACATGCACAGTGCGTCGCCGAGGCCGGTAAAGCCGAGGCCGACGCGGCGCTTGTTGGTGGCTTCTTCACGTTGGCGATCGAGCGGCCAGACCGTAACGTCGAGTACGTTGTCGAGCATGCGGGTCGATACTTTGATGACCTCGCCAAATGCGGCAAAGTCGAATTCAGCGCGGTTGGTGAAGGCGTGTTTGACAAACAGCGTCAGGTTGATCGAGCCCAGGCAGCAGCAGCCATAAGGCGGCAGTGGTTGTTCCGCGCAAGGGTTGGTGGCTTCGATCAGTTCGCAGTAGTAAAGGTTGTTATCCTTGTTCATGCGATCAAGGAAGAGAATTCCCGGCTCAGCGTGGTCGTAGGTGGATTTCATCACCTGATCCCACAAGTCACGCGCGCGCACTTTGCGGTAAACCCACTGACCATCATCACGCTGGAAGGCACCGGCAGCTTTTAAGTCGACGTTCGGCTCTGAACGGTGTGAGAGCTCCACTTCGGAATCAGCTTCGACAGCTTCCATGAAAGCGTCGGTTACTGCGATGGAGACGTTGAAGTTGGTCAGGTCGCCTTTGTCTTTGGCGTGGATGAAAATCTCGATGTCTGGATGGTCGCAACGCAAAACCCCCATTTGCGCGCCACGGCGGGCACCAGCCGATTCTACGGTTTCGCATGAGCGGTCAAACACTCGCATATAGGAGACGGGGCCGGATGCGCGCGACTGCGTGCCCTTGACTTGCGCTCCCTGCGGACGAATCGAGGAGAAGTCGTAACCCACACCGCCGCCGCGGCGCATGGTTTCAGCGGCTTCTGCCAGTGCGCTGTAGATGCCGGGTCGGCCATCGACCAGCTCAACAATGGAGTCACCTACAGGTTGGACGAAGCAATTGATCAGCGTGGCAGCAAGCGGCGTGCCGGCGGCGGAGTTGATGCGACCCGCGGGGATAAAACCATTTTCCTGTGCCCAGAGAAAGCGCTCTTCTCATTTTGCACGATGTTTTTCGTCTTCATTGGCGGCCAGAGCCTTGGCAACACGGCGACGCACGTCATGTACGTTGGTTTCAGCCCCTTTTGCGTACTTCTCAATCAATACTTCACTGGAGATTTCCTGTTCGGCAAGGGGAATCGATTCCGGTGCTTCGGCGATTGCGGTCAAGGAAAGCTGCTGTGAATTCTGGTTCATGTCGGGTCTTTCTCGGTTGGGTCAGACAGCTTGTGCTGTGCCGAATTGGAAAACGCGGTCGATTCGTACGCTAAACCGCTCTAAATATGTGGGCGATGATGAAGACGAAAATCTGGTCGTATTTTTTTGGGAACGGGATGCAAATCTACTATATGTAGTATTTAATTGCAATACATCAACTACATCTAGTTTTTGTCACCTTGCTGCGATGGCCTTGAAAAGGCTGGCAAATCACAGTGTTACGGTGAAAAATGCGCTTTCGCGTGGCGGGTTTGGGCGGTGTTAACTGGGCTCAGCGTTGAAGCGAGGACAAAAAAAGCGCATTCACCATGTTGGCGGGGAAATTTACACACTGGCGAAAACGCAATCCCTCAAAATTAATCCGAGTCCTGCATTTGGTTGCGGTTGTGGTGCGCGATGAGCGTAGCGATGACGCAGGAGGCGATGCGGGTATCGGCGGTGTCTGCTCGGCTGGTGAGGACGATCGGGACCTTGGCCCCGAGAATTATGCCGGCAGTTAGTGCGTTGGCCAGATACTCCAGCTGTTTGGCGAGCATGTTGCCGGATTCGAGGTCGGGAACGATGAGCACTTCAGCGCGGCCGGCAACGGCTGAATTGATCCCTTTGGTTTTGGCTGCCGATAGGGAAACTGCGTTGTCGAAGGCCAGCGGACCGTCAAGTAGCCCGCCGGTAATTTGCCCGCGATCGGCCATCTTGCACAGCGCTGCGGCGTCGAGCGTCGACTGGATCTTGGGATTGATCGTTTCGACGGCCGAGAGAATAGCGACCTTGGGTTCCGGAATACCGATGATGTGCGCCAAATCAATGGCGTTCTGGATGATATGCACCTTTTCTTCGAGCGTCGGAGCGATGTTAACCGCAGCATCGGTGATCAGGAGCGGGCGAGGGTAAGTCGGAACGTCCATCAGGAAGACATGGCTGATTCGACGCGCCGTGCGCAGGCCAGAGGCGCGTGAAACCACTTCGGCCAGCAGCTCGTCGGTGTGCAGACTGCCTTTCATCAGCGCCTCGGCATCGCCGTTGCGGATCAGGGTTACGGCCATCGCCGCTGCCTCGTGGCTGTGTTTGACGTTGACGATGCGATGATGGTTCAGATCCAGCCCGAATTCCGCGGCGATGGATCGGATTTTTGCTTCCGGTCCAATCAAAATCGGATCGATAAGGCCGGCCTCGGCCGACATCAAGGCGCCTTTTAAGGACTCGAGGTCACAAGGGTGGACAACAGCCATGTCGATTGCCGGAAGCCCTTTGGCGCGTGCGACCAGCGCTTGTAGCCGCGAGTATTTGTCGGAAATGGTAATGTCCGGCAAATCCACCCGTCGGGTTCTCATTTTTTCTGCGGGTGCCAGAACTTCGGCTGTGCCAATCACTACGGGCATTCCGTCCTGGTTGACGCAATTGCAGTCGAAGACAACGTGGTGGTTGTGTTCGAACTTTTGTTTCGCTGTGACGGTGATGGTGAGCGTGTCGCCGAGTCTTACCGGTTGCATGAAACGTAAAGACTGGTCGACCAGAACGGTGCCGGGGCCAGGAAACTGCGTGCCAAGAACGGTGGAAATCAGTGATGCACTCCACATGCCGTGGGCAACGACTTCTCTGAACATGCCGCTGTTGGAGAACTCCAGATCACAGGCTGCCGGATTCATGTCGCCAGACATGACTGCAAACAACTTGATGTCTTCTGCACGAAGCGTGCGAACCAGGGTTGAACTGTCGCCGAGGTTGATCTCGCCGTAAGTTCGGCTTTCAAGAAAATTCTTGTGGGTTTCTATACGCATCACAACGCTCCGAAAAAGCTTTCTCTTAAGCCGACGCTCTGCTAGCGATGAAGATTATAGGCCGGCACGGTGCAACTACAAATAGATGCACCGTATAGGATTGGCTTGTCGGGCGAAGTAGGGGCGTTAATGCCCCTTCAAATTCTGAAAATCTGGTTGTAGCTGGCCAGTGCCTTGTTGATCTGGGCCGAGGGCTTGGCCGGGTCGCCAAGACCAAATTCGGCCTGCAGTGAAGGCTTGTTGTCGTGAATGTAATCGATGACCCGATCCAGATTGCTCAGACGGTTGGGAATGAAATTGCCCGCAGAGTTAAGCAGTTCCGCCGACTTAGCAAAGTTGGCCGAAAATTCGTTGATGGCATTGACCACACCAGTTTTGTTTGCTGCCAGTACAGCATCCAGCTTATTCGTGTCGATTGATGCAAGATTGGTGTTTTGATCGATGGTGAAGCCAAGGTCGCGTAGGCCGCGCAGGCCGTCCTTGGCGCCATTGAAGATGCTTTCAACGCTTTGTTCGAGTTCGTAAAGAGAGATTTCGGCGGCTTGCGTTCCAGCCAGAACCCCACCACCTTTCACGGTACTGTCAAAGCGATTGATCCATTCATTATATTTTCCGGCAAACGCCTGCAGCTGCGTCTTAATGGCTTCGCTGTCGAAAGATTGATTGATGCCGCCAAGGGCTTTTCCTGCCTGCTCCAGGCTGGCAACTGCCGATTTCATATCGCTCATTTCCGAGAATTGCGCCTTGTAGATGACGTCTTTGTTGTTGATGTTAGTCATCATTTTGTAGGCGGATTCGGGGTCGAACAGGGACATGTTGCGTCCGCTGACCGAGAGGCCAGGGATTCCGGTCGCGCCAGATTGAAGGCCAAGCTTTGAATTGATCAAAAAATCAAGCCCTGATGCGGCATTTGTGCCATTAGCCGCCGCGCCGGTTAATGCATTGGCTGATTGCGCTTGAAGCGTGGCCATGCGCAACGCGAGCGACGATGAAAAGTCCGAGCTATTCGAGGCACTGTTAGAACGGCTTGTGCTTTGTTCCGTTGATGTGCTGCTACCCTTGACCGATTGAAACAGGCTGAACAAGGTGCTGGCGATTCCGATAGGTGACATGTCTCGACTCCTGCAGCGTTGGTTGAGCGGAATTTTTTCCGCCGTTTTGTTTCGCTACGACGCAATAATCGAGCCAGCTTGTGATTGCGCTTGCTAAGCTGTACAGGGGTCGTTCTGGCGAGGGGCGGCAAGATGCGCCTGATGTGTTCGATTGCCATGCGGCAAAAACTGCCGGCACTCAGAACGAAATAGACGGTATTTTGCCGGATGAGAGTTTGACCTGTCGCCTGCCGGGCTGCGAGCCAATGGATTCGGCACTCTCCGCTATCGAGTGCTCTGGAAGTCCATGTTCATGCGGCCTCCAGAGCATGTTGCTTTAGGGTTATGGGCTCAAAAAACCTTTAGCCCGTGCAACAGTACTGCCGCAATCAATAACGGTGTAAGGAAACGAACAAGGAAGAACACCGTTTTGAGCAGCAAGCGGTTGTGCAGAGTGCCGTTGTTGCTCAATTGTTTTTCCAGTTGCGGCAAACCATAAACCCAGCCGACGAACAGGCAGATCAGAATGCCGCCAAGGGGCAAGAGAATGTTGGAACTGAGAAAGTCGAAGAGATTAAACGAATTCATGCCGAACAGCTTGAATTCCGCGGTAAGGCTGCTTGAAAGCGCAGCGGGTGCGCCGAGCAAGGCAATTGCCAGAATCGTAAGCAAAGAAGCCTTTTTGCGCCCAAAGCCAAAGCGCTCGGAGAGAATGGCAACCGGAACTTCGAGTAGAGAAAGAATGGCGCCGACACTGGCTACTGCCGTAAGGATGAAGAAGAGCGTCATGAAAAGCGTGCCGCCCGGCATCGAGGTAAATACCGCTGGAATGGTCATGAACACCAAAGAAGGGCCGGCTTCCGGGGCAAAACCGAAAGCGAATACTGCCGGGAAGATGGCAATGCCAGCCAACAGTGAAACGGTAAGATCGGCCAGCATCACTCGAGTGGTCGTGACCGGAATGTTTTGATCGTCTCGAAAATAGCTGCCATACGTGAGCATGGTACCCATGCCGATGGAGAGCTTGAAGAACGCCAACCCCAGGGCTGTGAGCACAACGGCCCCCGAAATCTTTGAGAAATCCGGGCTGAACAAGAAGGTCAGCCCTTGTGCTGCGCCGGGTAGCGTAAGACTGCGTGCGCACAGTACGAGCAGCAGGATGAATAGCAGCGGCATCAGCTTGCGAGTTACAGCTTCAATTCCCTTGGAAACACCCATCATGATAATGCTGCCGGTAATGCCTAGTACCACCCATTGCCAGATAAGCGATGAAAACGGATTTGCAACCAGTTCCCCAAAGATATCCCCGGCTATTTTTGGATCGGTTGTCGTAAGTGAACCGGAAATGGCCTTGAAGATATACGCATAAACCCAACCGGCCACTTCGGAGTAAAAAGACATGATCAGAAGCGCCGCGGCGAACCCCATCCAGCCGATGATTTTCCACCATCCTTGATTGTGGGGCGCTACACGCTCGAACGTCGTTACGGCATTGGCGCGCGCAGCACGGCCAAGCATGGTTTCGACAATCATGACCGGCAGGCCGACCAGCAAGGTGGCCAGCAAATAGACCAACAGAAATCCTGCACCGCCGTTGGTCCCGGTTAACGAGGGAAATTTCCAGATGTTGCCAAGTCCTACGGCCGAACCAAGGGTGGCTACCAGAACTCCAAATGTGTTGGTAAAGCCGTCGCGTGCGGGCTGATTCATGCTGCCTCCAATACAAATACGTCGGATTATGAGGCAAACATGAGTTTTGGTCAGGCTTGAGCGCAGCTATGTGACTCGCTGCGGTGTCAAAAAACTGATCAGGGGGTAATGGTAAATTGCCGTGATAAAGGGGGACTAAGGAACCCCATCGCCTCTCAGAATGATCCGTAAAAGCGCTTAATTCAGCAACAAAAAAGCTACCGCCGGTCTTGATTCTGCATTAACGATGATTCAACGGAACCACGCATACAGCGATGGGCTGCAAACATGTTGGCAAAACACCCTGCCAGTGGACACATGCGTCCTGGTGGACACTGATGCTCATGGGCACATTCCTCCTGTGTGCGGTCGATGCGTACCATTACATGTGCTTCTTCGCAGCGAGCAATCGGAGAGTCTGTAGGGTTCATGGCGATCTCCTCGTTAGATGTCCTGCTGTTCAAGTATAGATACGCGCATGGCTATATACAACGTTGTTTTGCCTGTCGTTATGGCGTTAAACCGAAATTCGAGCCTTTGGTAACGATCGGGCGGATTTCGTTCCGTTTTCGTTGTTTGGGCTAAATAGTCAGTCGATTCGAGGTGGCTCTGATTAAGGCTCCTGCGTATTACAAGCTATACTTGCAACAGTCCTTGGGCCACGCCCCTTCGGGCGTTATTTTCAAGCGTGTTTATTTATTAGAAAGAATTCGAGAAAGAATCGTGGAAATTCCTGAGAACGACCCGAAGTGGGAACGGCAACTGTTGGAAAAATTTGCCTTTGCGTCTCTGAATGAGCAAAGAGCAAAACGACGCTGGGGCATTTTTTTCAAACTAGCCACGCTGGCCTATTTGATTGCTGTGCTGGTGTTGGTGGTCGATTGGGGCGGGTCTGAAAAGCTCGTGGACGGCAGCAAGCATACGGCGCTGATCAACGTACGCGGAACAATCGAGGCAGGCGGCGAAGCTAATGCCGAAAAAATCAACGGTGCTCTTCAGTCTGCGTTTGAAGACAAGGGTACGGCCGGCGTAATCATGCGGATCAATAGCCCGGGCGGCAGCCCCGTTCAGGCTGGAATTGTTTATGACGAAATCCGTCGTTTGCGCGCCAAGTATCCCGCCATTCCGCTTTACGTCGTGGTCGAGGATTTGTGTGCTTCTGGCGGCTATTACATTGCTTCGGCAGCCGACAAGATTTTCGTCGACAAGGCGAGCATTGTGGGTTCGATCGGCGTGCTGATGGACGGATTTGGATTTACAGGGACGATGGAGAAGGTCGGCGTCGAAAGGCGTTTGTTGACCGCAGGTTCGAACAAGGGTTTTCTTGATCCGTTCTCGCCACAAGATGAAAAGCAGAAAGAGTACGCACACATATTGCTTGCCGAAATACATCAGCAGTTTATCGATGTCGTCCGTAAAGGACGGGGCGATCGTTTGAAAGAAACACCGGAGACGTTCTCTGGATTGGTGTGGACGGGTAGCCAGAGTATTGCAATGGGGCTGGCGGATGACTATGGCACGGTCGATACCGTGGCGAGAAACTTGATCAAGGCCGATACAATCCTTGATTACTCAGTAAAAGAAAATATTGCCGAGCGCTTTGCTAAACGTCTTGGCGCGGAAATGAGTCAAAATATTGCCTTCCGTTTGTTCGGCAGCGATCGGGCAACGCTTCGTTAGTCTGTTCTAGCCGAATTTTTGCGGCCTTCAGGCTTGCAGCAAAAATACCGTCGGGCGTCGATCAATATTCGCCGCCCGGCGTTTCCACCCGCTGGGCGTGCAAGTCACGATGCTTTCGCTATCCAATGTAAGGTCAGTTGCAACGCAAATTTTCGTTGTCGGTGCACAGGCATTGGTCAGTGTGTTCAGCATTTGCTGATTCCGGTAGGGCGTTTCGATGAAAATCTGTGTTCGCTTTTCTTGCCGAGAGTCTTTTTCAAGCTCTCGAATCTTCTTTTGCCGCAGATCGTCTTTTGCAGGTAAGTAGCCGTGGAAAGCGAAGTTCTGCCCAGATAGGCCTGATCCCATCAAGGCAAGCAGGATAGATGAAGGTCCGATCATCGGTAGAACTTGAACGCCCTCTTGGTGAGCCAGAGCTACCAAGTTTGCGCCGGGGTCGGCAACCGCAGGGCAACCAGCTTCGGAGATCAGTCCCACATCATTGCCCGACAGAAGTGGGGCTAATAGTTCGGGAAGCAGGTTGGAATTGGTGTGTTCGTTCAGCTCACGAATCTCGATTTGTTGCAATGGCGTATCAGAAGGGAGTGATTTAAGAAAGGCTCGTGCCGACTTCGCGTTCTCAGCAACAAAGTGCTTTAGCTGTCGAGCGCAGTCCCTTACTGGCTGCGGTAACACCGATTCAGCCGGCGTTTGTCCGAGTGGAACAGGGATTAAAAAGAGTTTTCCTTTGTTCATGTATTTCTTTAGCTTTGTTATTTAATGTACTGTTTATATTACAGAAACGCCTTCATTTCTTAATAGGTCGCAGAGCGCAATCAAGGGTAATCCAATCAGCGCATTAGGATCCTCGCCCTGCATTTTTTCGATCACCGCAATCCCTAAACCTTCAGACTTGGCGCTTCCTGCGCAGTTATAAGGTTTTTCTTTTTGCAGGTAGTTTTCGATTTCCTCGTCGCTCAGGTTTCTGAATGTGACCAGCATCGGTACGCCACGCAACTGTGCTCGACCGGTTTGTGTATTGAGCAGGCACAGACCTGTAAAAAAATTGACGGTGCGACCGCGCATTGTTTTTAGCTGCTTTACCGCGTTGTCGTGCGTGCCGGGTTTGCCAAAAACCTGATCGTCAATGAAGGCCATCTGGTCGCTGCCGATAATCAACGCATCCGGGTATTGTGAAGCCACTGCCCTTGCCTTCGCTTCGGAAAGCCGTAGCGCCGTTGTTTCGGGTGTTTCGCCATGAACAACTGATTCATCAGTGGCCGGATTTACCGTCACAAACGGCAAGCCAAGTTTGCTTAAAAGTTCTCTACGAAATGGAGAGGTGGAGGCAAGAACAAGCTGCACTTTTGTCATTGAGTTTTAAGGGAAAAATGGTTGCCGCTGACAGGGCAAACTGGAAATAAATGGAAAGAGGCCAAATAGTCGGTCTGCAACTTTGACTTCGAAAGACAAAAATAATATCATGCGCCCCTTATGTCGCAACGGATTGTTATTAACAGTTTGGCTTTTGCGCGGGAAGCGGGTTCGCTGCAAGGCGAATTGCCTGTCGCAGAATTGGCTCGCGTGCTGGATTTGCTTGTTAGTTTGGCTGGTTCTTTAACTTACCGGCTTGAGGGCAGGCTTGGTGAAAGTGGCCGGCCTCAGTTGTTATTGCAGTTAGACGGCGTGTTGTCGGTTTGCTGTCAGCGTTGCCTTGAAGGGATTAACTATCCGTTAAAGGTGCGCAATGTACTTGAGTTCGTTGATGATGAAGACGATTTGACGCAGGAAGAAGTCGAAGATGATTCGATGGATTTTCTCCCGGCGCAAAGCGAAATCGATGTTGTCGCCCTGATTGAAGACGAGGTTATTCTCAGTTTGCCTTCGGCGCCGCGTCACGAAAGTTGTGTTATACCCAAGGCAGGGCAGGGAGCGAGTGATGTTTCACCGTTTTCTGTTTTGAAAGGTCTTGTAGGTAAAGCATAGTAATTTTGAATTTTGGAGTAATTTATGGCCGTTCAGCAGAACAAGAAATCCCCTTCCAAGCGTGGCATGCATCGCGCACACGATTTTTTGACCAACCCACCTCTGGCTGTCGAGCCGACAACGGGAGAAGCCCATCTGCGTCACCATATTAGTCCTTCGGGCTACTATCGTGGCAAGAAGGTTACCAAGGGCGCTGGCGAATAAGAATTTGCGGATAGGCAGACAATTCCCGTGAGCGGGAGTTGTCTGCCTTTTCTTTTGCCCCTTCGGATGACTGTTACTGTCGCCATTGACTGCATGGGTGGGGATCACGGCCCCCATGTGACCGTCGTTGCTGCGCTGGATTTTCTGCGTAAGCACGACGATGTGCGCGTTATCCTCGTTGGAATCGAGGATAAGATTCGCCCTTTTCTTTCGAATGGGGGCGGCGAACGCGTCTTGCTTCGCCACGCCAGCGAAGTCGTGGCGATGCACGAATCTCCTGCGTTGGCCATACGTAACAAAAAAGACTCGTCGATGCGTGTGGCTATTTATCTGGTCAAGAGCGGCGATGCCGATGCCTGTGTCTCTGCCGGAAATACCGGTGCTTTGATGGCTATTTCCCGTTTTGTTCTCAAAATGCTTCCGGGAATTGATCGCCCTGCCATTTGCGCGGTGCTACCCACCATTTCCGGTCACATCCACGTTCTTGATCTGGGCGCCAACGTTGACTGTACCCCCGAACATCTATTGCAGTTCGGAATTATGGGCTCGTCGTTAGTTTCTGCCATTGAACACAAAGATGGCCCGACACTCGGTATCCTGAATATCGGCGAGGAAGACATCAAAGGGAATGATGTTGTCAAACGAGCGGCTGAGCTTCTTAAAGAGTCCGGGCTCAACTTCATTGGTAATATTGAAGGCGATGGGCTGTACAAAGGCGAAGCGGAAGTGGTCGTCTGCGATGGCTTTGTTGGTAACGTCGCGCTCAAGGCGTCTGAAGGTCTGGCGCAGATGATGGCCACTTTCTTGCGTCAGGAGTTTGGTCGCAACCTATACACCAAGCTGGCTGCACTTGTTGCACTTCCCGTACTAAAACACTTTAAGCGGCGCGTCGATCATCGGCGCTATAACGGTGCCAGCTTGCTTGGACTAAAGGGAATTGTTGTCAAGAGCCATGGTTCGGCTGATGTGTTCTCGTTTTGCAATGCGCTTGAGCGAGCCGCTGATACCGTGAGAAGTGGCGTATTGGCGCGTATCACCGAGCGTGTCGCGCAGCAACAACCAGTTCAGGAGACTGCATAATATGTTTGCTCGTATCGTCGGCGTTGGTAGCTATCTGCCAGGGCAGCCTGTAAGTAATCTCGATCTTGGTGCGCGTTGTGCCGATATCGATGACGAATGGATCATTACTCGCACGGGGATCAGGACGCGCCACCTTGCCAAAGCCGAAGACACTTCAAGTGATCTCGCACTGGAAGCGAGTCGGCGCGCACTTGCATCAGCTGGTGTTGATGCAAGCGAACTTGATTTGATTATTGTCGCTACGTCGACACCGGACTTTATTTTCCCGAGCACCGCTTGTCTGTTGCAGGCAAAGCTTGGCAATCATGGCGCCATGGCTTTTGATATTCAAGCCGTGTGTGCCGGCTTTTCTTATGCCTTAAGTATCGCTGAGAAATTCATCCGTAGCGGGAGCCACAAGAAAGCCCTTGTTGTTGGAGCAGAGGTGTTTTCCCGCATCCTCGATTGGGGCGATCGCAGCACTTGCGTGTTGTTTGGGGATGGTGCTGGTGCTGTTGTCGTCGAAGCAGCAGAGAAACCGGGTATTCTTGCGACCGCGTTGCACGCCGACGGCTCTCATAACGGCATACTATCCGTCCCCGGAAGCATAAGCGGCGGGCAAGTGACCGGCGATCCGTTTTTGCGCATGGACGGGCCTGCCGTGTTTAAGTTTGCCGTTCGT
>RRZT012483841.1_pt1 | contig 11501 bp, 13 predicted proteins | sample 2165551 | NCBI WGS metagenome assembly RRZT01 (sample SAMN10456910, study PRJNA506462) | wastewater metagenome | biome: wastewater; feature: sludge; material: wastewater sludge; isolation source: wastewater sludge with Escherichia coli K12::gfp cells carrying plasmid... | place: USA: Moscow, Idaho... | reverse complement strand
TAAAACGATTATTGCGTAAATATGGTTATCCACCAGATATGCAATTGTTGGCTACGGAAACAGTGTTAAAACAAGCAGAAATGTTAGCGAAGGAATTGAGTGCGTAATCTAAGAAATGATTATCATATTTGATTTTTTGTTAAAAACTTAATCAATGAGCCGAATATAAAACCTAATCGGCTCATGACTTTTATTTGGCAATTAGAAAACTTCCCTAATTTTTCTTTTAGTACAGAGAAATTACTTCCTAACATACAAAACTTTGCTTTACAATTGGGCGAAGCCAACGTAATGCTGAGTAGCTTTTCACAGGAAAATAAACAGGAAGTTTTTACTGAAATTATGTTGTCTGAAGCCCCACTCTCCTTAGCCTCCAGACTTCTGAGCATATAAATAGTTAAATCTCATCAAAACCTCACCCCCTTAGCAATCAAACCATCCACCTGCAGCTTCACCCATTCTTTTGTTGGAGCTTCCAATTTTGCAATAGCATAAGCACTATGCAAAAAATCAAAAACCTCATCATCATACAGGGCAGAAAGAAAAACATACAAATTTTTCCTATCCCTGTTCTCAAAATAATCCTCATCAAAATTCACAATCGTATCTGCAGCATCTTCCCAACGCTCCTGAAAATAACCATCAAACTCAATTCCTTTCTCCTGGGCAAAACCGTGCAACAAATCCATGCAATCATTAAGATAACCTTCACTATCCAAAGGATCATTTATAAAATACTCTACAAAAAGTGCATTAATATCATTCATAATTGATGAGGTTTCAAATCACTAAATTAAACATTTAATAAATTCATATAAACCAAAATTTAGAAACCAATATAAACTCAACAAATATTAAATGTACTTTTGCAATATGAAATATAAAGTTTCAATTCAAGAATCCAGCCTTACAGATGACTTTGATATTTTTATCGAAATATCAGAGCCTTTCAATGTATCCATAAAAAGAAAATGTAAGGACCAAGAATTATTAAAAATGTATAAGGAAAATCCCCTAGATGTTGATAAAATTTTTTAAAGAGAAATTAAAGACTCAATAAATTCAATTCTTAAACAGCTAAATAAAAAACAAAACAAACTCAACTAGAAATCTGATATTCTCTTCCTCAAAATGAGAATTTAATATCTTGTTCTTATCCGTAACCATTATCTCATTCAGTTTCACAAAAACCGTCTCTAGTCCAAGTATTCCTAGAGCCCAACATCCTGAGCGGAGTCGAAGGATTTGCTTGCTTCATTTCGCTAATTTATTTCGTGCAGTAAACAATCAATTTCTATAAAACAAACAACACCAAATTCACAACGCACCCTCCGTTGTGATTTCAAAGCTGAGGTAACAACTTACAATAAACAATTTTCCTCCCCGGTGACTGAGCTTGTCGAAGTCAGGGCTGGGGCAAAAATTTTTCTTTCCAATTTCCCTCCCTCGCAGGCTGAACTTTCCGAAGCCAAACTGCCGAAGCCCGGTGACTGAGCTTGTCGAAGCCAAACCAAAACTTTTCCACACCCCCTCATTCATTTTGTTTTAATTTATAACTTTGAAAAATGAAATCCAAGATAGAACTTTTCAAGCTCGAGAATGAAGAAAAACTAATCATTCCACTCCTTCCAGCTAAGGTAAAAGCTGGTGGTTATGGCAGTTTTGAAAGTCCTGCATTAGACTTCCCCGAAGACTCCATAGACCTACTAAAGCACCTCATCAAAGACAAAGAAACCACTTTCTTTGCAAGGGTAACAGGTGACTCACTGAATGGGATTGGAGTATTTGATGGCGACATCCTAATCGTCCAAAAAGGGTTATTCCCAAGAGAAAATGACATAGTAGTAGTCTTTTATCAAGGAGAATTTTATGTAAAAAGGTACAAACCAAAATACAAAGAAAACTCCCTAAAAATTGAAAGCATAAAACTAAAATCCGAAAACCCCAATTACTCAGATATGGACATCAACGAAGACACAGACTTCGAGCTTTGGGGCGTGGCAACTTGGAACCTACACAAACTAAGAAAATAATCATGAACACAAAAAACGACAACCTTTTTCATTTCTTTTCTTCTTTTGAAAAGTTAAGTGATAATGACAAATTATTATTTATTCTAAAGTCAGATGATAAATATGAAGATGAAAACAAAACAGTTGAATTTATTGATCAATTGAATAGGAAATTTTCAGAAGTAAATGCTTATACCATAACAGAGCTAAAAGCACTAGGTAAAAAGAATGTTTCAAAAGATTGGATAGCTTTTAAGAATGAAATTTTTAAAAAGTATAATTCGTTAGAAAGTAAATATGCTTTAGAGAAAGAAATTTATAAAATAGGTTCTAAGCTAAAAATTTTTAGAGAAGAATTAAATATTTCTTTAGAAGAATTTTCCAAAAAATCTGAATTATCAATTTCTACAATAAGAAAGGTGGAAAATGACGGTAGATTACTAAGCCTAACAACAATGCAGAAGTATGTTAATCTAGGTTTAGAAAAGAAATTCAAAATTGAATTTTATTAAAAGAAAATAATGTACGGCTTAATCGATGGCAATAACTTCTATGCAAGTTGCGAAAGGGTATTCCGCCCAGACTTGCGAAACAAACCCGTTGTGGTATTATCCAACAACGATGGGTGCGCCATTGCACGCTCTAATGAAGCCAAAGCCTTGGGAATTAAAATGGGGCAACCATACTTCCAAATCCAACATCTAGAAAAAGAAGCGGGACTAAATGTTTTCTCTGCCAACTTCGTTTTGTACGGCGACATTTCAAATCGTGTGGTCAATATCTGCCGTAGATATTGCAAAGATATTGAAGTGTACAGCATAGATGAATCCTTCTTAGATTTTCACGGTTACGAACATATAGACCTACAAAAACATTGTCTCGAGCTTAGAGAAAAAGTCCTCAAAGGTTTAGACCTTCCCACAAGTATCGGATTAGCACCCACCAAAACCTTGGCAAAGGTGGCCAATAAAATCGCTAAAAAGTTCCCAGAAAAAACAAATGGCGTCTATATGATAGACACCACTCAAAAAATTGAGAAAGCCCTCAAATGGTTCCCCCTAGAAGATATTTGGGGCATTGGGAGAAGATACTTCGAAAGATTTTCGGCAAGAGGCATCAAAACTGCATGGGACTTTACCCAACTGCCAGAAGCTTTCGTCCAAAAAGAAATGGGAATTCTCGGACTTAGAATGCACCGCGAATTACGGGGAATTCCACAATATGACTTGACCATTCCAAAACCCAAAAAAGGAATCGCAACCACCAGAACATTCGACAAAAGAACAGACAATTTAGAAACCTTGAAAGAAAGAGTTTCTACCTTCGCCTATAAATGCTCCGAGAAACTTAGAGCGCAAAAATCTTGCTGCAGATACGTGACCGTTTTCATTATGACCGACCGTTTCAAACAGAACTTAAAACAATACAGCAACTCCATCACCATCACATTAACCAATCCCTCCAATTCAGCTATTGAAATTTCAAAAGCAGCTTTGCAAGGACTGGAGAAAATCTACCTGCCATTTTTCCAATACAAAAAAGCAGGGGTAATGGTTACAGAATTCGTTCCCGAAACAGAGAGAATGACCTCATTATTTGATGAAGACCTTCACGCCAAACACCGCCCAATCATGCAAGTAATAGACGTGATGAACAAAAGACTAGGAGCAGACAAAATTAAACTAGGCTCCATGGATGTCCAAAGAACCTGGAAGATGAACCAAAAAAATCTCTCTCCACGCTACACCACAGACCTCCACCAAATCATCAAAGTCAAAGCAAAGTAGTTTTCCACTGACGGAGACTGAGCTTGTCAAGTCATTATAGGAAAAAAGAAAATCATTTCCTTAATAACACTAGTATTTATGATTTTATTTAACTCAATTTTCTTCTTTTCACTATTTTATTTGGTGCTTTTTGTTTAAATTTGTTTTTAGAGTGGTAAGGATTTTTTAAATCATACTAAAATTATTGTTATCAAAATATAAGAAAAAATTATTCAATGGATATAGAAACTTTAACTAATCACATTTCAAATTTAGGTAAAACTTATTTTGATAAGGCTTGTCAACTTGTTCTTTCTGAAGTTTTCAACCTTAATGCAATAAATATTGATGGGGCTTATGATGGAGGTACTGACATATTAAATATTGTTGATGGAAGTCGGGAAAATGCGGCTTATCAAATCACAACACAAAAAACAGATATTAAAAATAAAGCGTACAAAGATGCTAAAAAAGCAATAAAAAAATTAGGAATATCCAAATATTATTTTTTAACAACTTATAATTTATCGGAAATAGACCAGAGGCTTATTGAAGGAAAAATTTCTGAAGAATTAGGAATCAGTGCAGTCTGCTTTTCACCAAAAATAATTGCAGGTTTAATAATAAATGATGGAAAGTTAAATAGACTTTTAGAAATAATTGATTATCCACTTCCACGACAACATGGAAATTTTGTTGATATTAAGGAAAAAGCACTACATTCATATAGCGTTTTTTCAGAAGATGCTGGTAAATTAAAGTATAGTGTTTATGAGGACACAATTCTATTTGCTTTATATAATAAACCACAAACTGAGGATGAGTTAATAGCTTCTGTATTGCATTTTTTAAATTTGAGTGAAGAAAAAGAAAGTTTTGTTAAAAATAGAATTGGTGGTTTATTTGGAAAATCCCTAATCCAAAAAGATGAAGGAATTATTTCATTAACTTCAATTGCAACAAATGATTTAAACTCCAGACAGTCTCTATATGAAATAGAATTGAATAATTTGTCATCTGCACAAGCAGATTTACTTAAAGATAAATATAATCTTACATGGACCTCAGAAGAATCAAAAAAAATATCACTATGGATTGCGAATGCTTATATTTCAAATCAGCTTGAAAATCTAAAGGATATTAACGTTTCTATTGTTAATAATGGCTTTTATAATATTGCAGAAAATGGTGTTTCAAAAATACGTAACTTTTTCATTCAAGATAAACGAGTAAAACCTGAATTTGTTGATGCAATTGTTGAAGATATACTTGACATGGCATCCACTCATCCACTCATAACAAAAATTTCAAGAGCATCAGTATATGTTGCTCTTGATGGAAATAATCCTATTGCATCATCTAAAGCAATTGGAGCAAGTAGATGGTCGGATGTAAATATAATTATTGAACCAACTGTAGCTATACCATATTTATGTTCATTATTGTATAAAGGGAATAATAATAAATATTTTAAAACATCTGTCAAAAGTGTTAATCAAGCTAGAGAATTGGATAGTTTATTGTATATGCCATTTTATTATTTTAATGAATGTGCAGGTCATTTATTAAGAGCTAGAAAATACATTGGTTTTGAAGACCATAACAAAGAGTTGGAATTTTCAAATAATGCATTTATTTCTAATTATTTTCATTTAAAAAACAAGGGGATGAAGGTTCCTGAAACTGTGGAAGAATATTTAGCAACATTTAGTAATTCAATTAAAACTAAACGTGAAGATATAAAAAGCTGGGTTAGAAGCATAATGACAGATTTACAATCAATTTTCACTTCTAATGGAATTGAATTCATTGATACTCCGCACTATGAAGATGATGATTTGCAGGATATTAGATATTTTTATAATGATATTTTGGAAGAGTTAAAAATTAGCAAAAAAGCTCATTTGTTTAATAATGATATTTATACTTTAAAAGCAACAAATGATAGAATTGTTTCAAATGGAGAAACTTGGGTAATATTAACAAATGATAAATCATTAATAAATTTTTCTAAAACTGATTATTTTAAAGGGTGGATTTCTAGCCCGTTCAAATTTCTTCAAATAACTGAATTATCAAAGCCAATGTCTGAATCCAAACTAGTTTCTTTAGTACACTCAGTTGCAACATTCAGTGAAAGGACTCTTTCGCTTGGAGCACGTATTATGGATAAATTAATTGGATTATCTTCTTCTGAAATTCAAAATTATGAACTTAAGGCAGAAATTGAAAAATTTAAAAAGGAAACAATAGAATCAATTAATATTGAAGATCCAAACATTTATGAAGTTATAGATGTTAAAACAGATGAATTTATTTCAAAGCATGGTTTAATGTTAGAAAATCAAGAAGTTGAAGATGAAATAAATGATGATAAAATTGATTTTATTTAATATGAACTTATTACATAAAATTGTTTTCATTTGAATATAACTAATCTAAAGCTCAAAGTTTTGTTTTTTTTCACCACTTCAAACTCCCAAAACCAAAAGTACATAGTGTGCAAAAAATCACTACTTTTGAATGATAACTTTCCACCATGTGCAACTACGTTAGAATAAAATCCACCCCTAAAGAACTAGAACAAGCCTACCAAGCAGAATATATAGGAGACGATTACACCAGAGACGATAAAATCAACGGTTTTGCCAATCCAAAACTACCGGTGATTTTAGACCAAGATACAGACCACATCATTGCAGCGCAGTGGGGATTCCTCCCATCTTGGGCTAAGGACAGCGAATTTGCTAAGAAAACCCTTAATGCAAGAATGGAAGAAGTACACCAGAAGCCAACCTATAAAAACTACACCAACAATCGTTGCCTCATTTTAGTCAATGCCTTCCACGAATGGAAATGGCTAGACGACAAAGGAAAAAGAAAAGACAATTACCTCATCAAAATCAAAGACCAAGAAATCTTTGCTATTGGCGGTATTTATAATATTTGGCACAATCCTGCCACAGATGAAGAAATCCTTACCTGTACCATAGGAACCACGGAAGCCAACCCACTTATGGCTGAAATACACAACACCAAACACAGAATGCCAATCCTTCTTAACCAAGAAATCCAATACCGTTGGCTTGATGATATCCCAGTAGAAGACTTTCTCTACCCAAACTACAATCCTCAACTCACCGCAGAAAACCTCACCAACCTAGAAGCTCAATCCTTATTTTAATCTTTGATTAAATTGATTAATAAATCAAATTATTACACCCATCTTTCTCCCCTCCTTTAGGAGGGGCTGGGGGAGGTTACCCCTCGCTAACTATTCTTAGCAAAGCCCGGTGGCTGAGCACGGACCAAAGTTCTGCGAACGTAGTTTACTAATCCGGTGGCTGAGCTTGTCGAAGCCCACCCTCCGAAGTCTCCATGCTTCGGAGCTTTTTTTCCATAACCCCATAAAAAAAACCACTCAAAAATTGAGTGGTAACCATGAGCCTAAGCCCATAATTTTTTCCCATAATTAAAATAAAGAAGTCTAAATTTAAAAAAAATTAATTGAGAAATCAAATTTTTGATGTTCCAATAACCACACCCAACTGAAACATGGTTTAGGGAAACAAACATCCTTAAATACTTGTTTCATTGGCATTCTTAAAAATAAAAAAGAGCTAGTACAACATAAGTACAACAAAAACATAAAACATCCTCATTAGCAGAACGTGCTTAGGAAATTTAAACAAAAATCGAGGAGTTTTTACCAACACAAATAAAATAATATTTAAGTAACTTCCCCCTTCATAAAAATATGCCTGCAAGAAATAATTATTTTTCAAATTGTCGAAAATTAAGAAAAAAAAAAAGGGGGGGGGTATAATTAAAAAACTAAATTTAACTTACTATTTAAGAGAATACTATATTTTCATAATTTACAAATTGCTTAACTTAAAATACAAACATTATTTTGGAATTAGAAAAAAAAATTAATGAGTGGTCTATTTTGCCAATCACTGGTAACATAAAAATAAATCCTGTAGACCACTACCTTGGGAAACCTCTTGTAATTCTATTCTTTAATCTTGGATGCCCTGGATGCAAAGGGCGAGCCATCCCTTTTGCCAACTGGCTAAACATAGAATATAAAAACAAGATTAACGTAGTAGGAATTCATACAAATTTTGAAGGAGTTGATTTTTCTGACCAACAACTTATTGATTGCAAGTCTGAATTTTATATTAACTTCGAATATTTCCGAGATGCAAATTTCAACACCACTTTCCTCGATTATCAAGCAGGTGGGACACCTCATTGGATAATCACCGATGAAAAACTAAATGTAATATATTCCATTTTTGGCTCTGATCCCAACAACGCATTATTGCGGATTGATTTGAAAGTTCAAGAGTTGCTAAACAACAAATAAAAAGAATTGTTAAAGATAAATTTAATAACTAACTTTCCGCAAATAAAATATCATAAAAACAACAAAACTATGCTAAAGTGGCTTGACGTAATAAAATATGCAAATCATGGTAATCCCGTACCAGATAAAAAAGTAGTAAAAACTAACGAAGAATGGAAAAACATCTTAACAGAAGAACAATATTATATTACAAGGAAGAAAGGCACAGAAAGAGCTCATAGCTCTGATTTATGCACCTTTTTTGAACCTGGACAATATAATTGTATCTGCTGTGATACTCCCCTTTTTGATTCTGGTGAAAAATTTGATTCTGGAACTGGTTGGCCCTCTTTTACTCAACCTATCAAAGATAATGCAATCGCTTATCATAAAGATTTATCACATGGTATGTATCGTATAGAGGCTACTTGTAACACCTGCGATGCTCACTTGGGTCATGTGTTTCAAGACGGCCCTATGCCAAGTGGATTAAGATATTGTATGAATGCAATATCATTAAAAAAAGTTGAAAATGCACTTAAAAAAGCAACCTTTGGAGGCGGATGTTTTTGGTGTACAGAGGCTATTTTCCAACAACTTAAAGGTGTTGAAAAAGTAGAGAATGGGTATAGTGGAGGAAAAATCTCTAACCCTACGTATAGAGAAGTCACCTCTGGGGTTACAGGACATGCTGAAGCAATTGAATTTACTTACGATCCAAATGAAATTTCATACTCAGATCTTGTAAAAATACATTTAACAACACATAATCCCACAACTCTAAACCAACAAGGGGCAGATAAAGGAACGCAATACAGAAGTATAATTTTTTACAGAAACGAAGAAGAAAAAACAACAGCTTTAAACGTTATTAAAGAAGTCCAAAAAGAGTATGAAGATATGATTGTGACTGAATTAGCAATGTTTGAGCAATTTTATCCAGCAGAAGAGTACCATCAAAATTATTATAATGAAAACAAAGACAAAAATGTTTATTGTGCAGTTGTTATAAATCCTAAGTTAAGAAAATTTAAAGAATTATATAATAGCAAATTAAAAATAGAACAATAAGTTTAATAAAATAATTATGAGAGTTAAATTATTACACAAAAAAAACAAAGGCCTTATCGCACTTGCCACAATCGCTAGCCTTTTTATGAGTTGCGATAAAAAAAAAGGACAAGACAACACAAACAATAATGAGTCGCAAAAGATAGTAGGGTACGTCTATACTTCCACAAATGGTGAAGGGGGAAATCAAATTATTAAACTAGCTCGATATTCTGATGGCACTTTGGGTCAAGAAAAAGTATACGAAACGGGAGGCAAAGGAGGGTCAGATAGTTCTGCCCCTGTTAATGGCGATTATGATAGTCAAGGAGCCATCCAAATAATAGACAACCATTTGTTAGCGGCTAACACAGGAGACAACACTGTAACCGTTTTTGATTTGGATAAGAAAACAGGGGAACTTAAAAAAAATATCGTTGTTTCTTCTCATGGCGAAAGGCCTGTAAGTATAAGTTATACTAAAAGTAATCAAGAACCAAATATTTATTGGGTAGCTGTTGCAAATCAGTGGGGGATCCCAACTGCGCTATATGATGGCAACAAATATGTTGAACTTCCTAGTAAAGACTTTTTTAAACAAGACTTAAAAAAAGAAGACCCTTCTGACAAGAACAGAAATATATCTCTTTATAAATTTAATGCTAAAACTGGTGAGCTAATTTTTACAAAATTGCTAGACACCTACAAACGCTATTGGGGTGGTCCAGTTCAAGTAATTTTCAACCACGCTGGCGACCAGCTAGCGCTAACTACCTGGGGGATTCCACATTTCTTAACCGAAAATCCAGATCCAAAGTTTGTTAAACCTAGCCAAGTAATCATTTATGATTTCAAAGAAGGAGAACCCTCAAACAAAAGAGTTTTTGAAGAAGAGGGGTTAATTGGTGCAGTAGGCTTTAATTGGAGTAAAAAAGATAATTTGTTGTATGTAACGTATTTTAATCCTATTAAAGAAAAAGATAATCAAGGATTAGTAGTATTGGAAGTAACTTCTGACAAGATAAATAAAATTAGTAGTCATGAAACTGGGGCTTCCGCAGATGTTGATGAAGCTTGTTGGACTGCTATTTCACCTGATTATAAGCGTTTTTATGCCGTAAGCTTTGGCACGAATGTTATCACACCTTATGATTTGGACGAAACAGGTAAAATTGTTAAAACCCTTTCATATACTGGAGTAAATAACAAAGGACATGACCCCGATTTAAAAGATATGTATATTAGTAGTGATAGTAAATACGCGTATTGTTTGGGTTCGTTCCAAACCTTTACAATTAAATATTTTTCTATTACTGATAATGGACTAAAATACTCTGGGGAGTATAATGTTGAAACAACAAAGGCATACCAAGGGAAAACAGGAAAATTCAATTTTCAAGGTTTTGTCGGGTATGATTTATAAATTATTAAAATTTTTAAATATATGATAGTAGCTGCATTTAAATATAAAGTTAATCCAAAATTTCAAGAAGAATTTGAAAGATTATATGGATTTGCCAGGAAACATGTTGGTATGATTGATGGATATGAAGGTCACGAAGTTTTTTCGGGAGAAAATGGGCATCATATGCTTGTTGTCTACTTCAAAGACAAAGACTCCTTCTTAATTTGGGACGAACATCCTGAACATAAAAAATATAAAGAACGTGGGAAAACAGACATTTTTGAAAGCTACGACGTTTCTGTTGGTGAAATATTTGAAAGGCACATAAAATAAATGGAGTCTAAAAATCGTGATAATATATATGCAAAGTGGACTTTGATTCTAGGAATTATTCTAACATTGATCCTTCCCTTTTCTATTCATCTCTTTAATCTTGAACAATTAGGGAAATATGGAACTGTGGGCGATACAATTGGTGGAATAACTTCCCCTGTTTCTCAATTATTAGGATCAATACTTATTTATTTAGCGCTGAAAGCTCAATTAGACGCAAATAAAATAATTCAAAATCAAGTAAACGAAGACAATAAACAATCTTTAATTAGACACGATTTAGAACAAATTCATGAATTGTATTCTTTTTTCCAAAACAACATTAAGAGCTTTGGTTACGAAAAAGAAACTAAAGGGAAAAGAGAAGTTGTTTTTGGGAAAAGAGCAATTAAAAGTTTTTTTCAAGATATCGAAGAAATGAATATTAACATTCATTCTGACGAAGATATTTTGAAAATAGATGGTGTGAGAGAAATATTAGGCATAATTAATAGTGCTAAATTAATTTTGCAAAAAAACAAGAATTCTAAATTAGAAAATGAAGACAAGGAGTTCTACAATACTTTAATATACCATGAATTAGT
>RRZT011238924.1_pt1 | contig 11501 bp, 7 predicted proteins | sample 2165551 | NCBI WGS metagenome assembly RRZT01 (sample SAMN10456910, study PRJNA506462) | wastewater metagenome | biome: wastewater; feature: sludge; material: wastewater sludge; isolation source: wastewater sludge with Escherichia coli K12::gfp cells carrying plasmid... | place: USA: Moscow, Idaho ... | reverse complement strand
TTGATGACCTGCATGCGGGTGAGCTCCTGGATGGCGAACTTCTTCGCCTCCTCGTCAGACATGTTCCAGAAGGAATCACCCTCCTCGCAGAAGTATTCAAGACCGATCCACACGGTGTTATCAACATCCTTGACCAGATACGGGCTCCAGTTGTTGAAGATCTGCAGACGTCCGACCTTATAGCCCGGATCCTGCACGTAAATCCAGCAATCAGGCACGATCGGCGGATTACCAAGGGTGGGAATGTCGGTGGTGTTCGGCAAGCGCAGATGATTGACGAGCAGACCGACGGTCACGAAATCACGGTACGGCAGGCCGTTGGCGATTTCGGTCATATCCTTCGGCGCGGGCTTGCTGGAAGCGTCCACTGCGTTGATGAGGTCCTTGACAGGCATGGAGGAAATGAAGTCGTCCGCCGTCATTTCGATGCGGTTGCCTTCAGAATCCTCATACACCACGGAAGCGATCTTGCCGTCGTCCTGGCGAATCTCCACCACATTCGCGTCGGTGATGACCTTCACGCCAGCCGCCTCACAGTTGGCCTCAACGGTTTCCCACAGCTGGCCCGGACCATACTTCGGATACCAGAATTCCTCGATCAGCGAGGTTTCGACCTCAGCATTGCTGCGCTTCTTCGGCAGGAGCTTCTGGAACGCGTTCTTCAACACGCCCATAATGCTCAGGCCTTTGACGCGTTGTGCACCCCAATCGGCGGAAATCTGGGACGGATGGCGCCCCCACAGCTTCTCGGTGTACCCCTCGAAGAACATGGAATACAGCTTGCGGCCGAAACGATTGATGTAGAAGTTCTCCAGATTGTCTTCCGGCAGCTTGTGCACCATGGACTTCAGATAGCTGAAACCGGCAACCAACGTAAGCTTCGGCCCCATGGCCTTCAACGTGTTGGCGCTCAGGGAAATCGGGTAGTCAAAGAAGTGGCGGTTCCAGTAAATACGAGACACGCGATGACGCTTAAGCATCACCTTGTCTTCGACTTCCGGATCCGGTCCGCCCGGTTCCATATCGTGCTCGCGACCGAGCTTCTTGTCATCATAGCTTGGCGCGCCCTGCAGCGGCAGGACCCCCTTCCACCAATCCATGATGCGTTCGTCCTTCGAGAAGAAACGATGGCCGCCAATATCCATACGGTTGCCATCATGCTTGACGGTGCGGGAGATGCCGCCGAATTCGCGGGTCGCTTCCAACACAGTCACGTCGTAGTTCTCGGAGCCACCGTCCTTGACGAGCTCCCAAGCGGCAGTCAGGCCTGCAGGGCCACCGCCGATAATCACCACGGATTGCTTTTGCGTCACTTTGAGGTCTCCTTATGAAAACAAAAATCCCTGATAGTCTACCCGAGGGTAGGGAAACGAACACCGCAACTTGTGCGAATGCTTACAAAATCAAGCCAAGTCAGCCGGATATACGGCTATCGCATCATGCAAAACGCAATCATCAAACCGGCCGATGCACGACCCGACTGCGCGGCCAAAGCGCGCAACCACATTACGCAATCCAACTACGCGACCAGCAACCGCACAACTGGCAACCGCGTGACCGGCAACTGCGCAGCTAGATGGAATCAGGAATGTCAATATCGGTTTTCTGCACTTCCTCAACATTGACATCCTTGAACGTGACGATACGCACGTTCTTGACGAAACGACTGGAACGATAGACGTCCCACACCCAAGCATCAGTCAGGCGCACGTCGAAATACACGTCTTGGCCTGCGGAACGCACATTGAAATCGACTTTATTCGCCAAATAAAAGCGACGTTCCGTTTCAACAACATACGTAAACAGCTTGATTACGTCGCGATACTCCTTATACAGAGCCAGTTCCGCGTCGGTTTCGTAATTATCGAGATCCTCGGCGCTCATCACTTACCTTCCGTATCGCGCTTGCGACCACGACCAAGCGTGCGCCACCAAGCTTCCTTCGACGTCTTACGCTCGCCCGCCGTGTACGGCCAGCTGTTTTCGGCATCGGCATCGCCAGTAACGGACTTGCGATCATCATGCTCGCTTTGTCGCGCAGGTTCCGCGCCTTCCGCGTCCTTCCGCACAGCCTCGGCCACGTCACCAGCACCATCGGAAGAAGCTTTCTGCACGGATTGCGCAGCTGCCGCGGCATCGTTGACATCCGTACCTTCCGCATCATGCTTCGAAGCATTCTTCTCATTCAGTCGGATGGCAATGGAATGCTCGCGCGCGCTCAACGCTTCCTTGACGCCCGGATTATCTTCGATCACATGCATGCCGAACGCGTCAAGCGAACGGATCGGGTCGAACTCGTCAACCAGCGTGTCCATAACGATCAGATCCTGGTAACGGTTCTGCGAAGCGTTCCACAAGGCGTCGCGCGAACGACCGGACGGCACGAATCCCAACGACTGGTACACGGACACGGAACGCGTGTTCTGCTCGGGCACGGCAACCCAAATGCGATGCATGCCAAGGCCTGCCGGTTCCGGCGCAAGTCCGTACGTCATCACGCGCGGCATGATGTCACGCGAATAGCCACGGCCGCGGTAATCCTTGCCAAGCACCACCTGAATGCGCGCGGAACGAGCCCAACCGTCAATATCGATCAGGAAAATCATGCCAATCACATTGTCGGAATTCGCGGCATCGATCTCGCCATCGCCATCATGGTCGGCTTCGGTGATGATGGACCATGCGATCGTGCGACGCGACTCCGGATCCCCCACACCGGATTCGGTCGGCGTTTCGCCTTGGGACCATGCCACGGAACGACGCACCCACGCATGCACCGCGCCACGCTCGGCAACCCGATCCTTGCCGGTGATTCCGGAAGCGCCGATGTACGCCCCAATGGCGTCCATACGTTCAAGATCTTCGATCACGGACGGACGCAGATGCACCATCTCGCCCTTGATAGACGGAATGACGATGAGATCCGGCAATTCACGCGACTGCTGGTCCAACTGCTCCTGTGTCGCAGCCTCAACTTGTTCTGGCATTATTCCTGTCCCCTACATCATTGCAGGCACGACCGTCGCCGCACCCATACCGAGGGTATTGTACCCGACTGTATGTCAGCTGTGAATCCGCGCGGCGGCAATCGCTGTACATATTCCTCTACCAGCATAACCTGATGTTGAAGGACATGTCGGCAATCGTAAGAAAATGCGCTTCGCGATTATGCATTCTCTTTCTTTGAAATCCCTTTTCCGGAATAACGAAAAGAAAACGCACGTCCCAAGCTTTTTGGAACGTGCGTTTTCCTGCGATTCAACAATCGGCTGTAATCGTCAGCAATCGTTGTAAACGTTACTTGATCTTGCTCATCACGATCTTGGTGACGGCCTTTGCGTCAGCCTGACCGCGAGTGGCACGCATGACGGCACCAATGATGGCGCCCATCGGCTTCATATTGCCGCTCTTGAGCTTTTCAACGATGTCAGGATTGGCTGCGAGAGCCTCATCCACGGCCTTTTCGAGAGCGCCGTCATCAGACACGACCTGGAAGCCATGCTTCTTGACGACCTCATCCGGAGTGCCTTCGCCAGCAAGCACACCGGCGACGGTCTGCTTGGCCAGCTTGTCGTTGAGCTTGCCATCGGCGATCAGCTTCTCAACCTCAGCAACATCGGCCGGAGCGATCGGCAGCTCTTCGAGGCTCACGCCCTTGTTGTTGGCTTCACGGCTCAGCTCGCCCAGCCACCACTTCTTGGCACCTGCGGCGGTGGCACCAGCCTTGACGGTCTCCTCAAGCAGATCCAGAGCGTCGGCGTTGAGCACGTCACGCATCTCCAAATCGTTGAAGCCCCACTCGCCCTTCAGGCGGTTGCGGCGCTCGCGCGGCATTTCCGGCATCTGAGCCTTCATCTCTTCGATGTGCTCCTTGGTGATGTGCAGCATCACCAGATCCGGATCCGGGAAGTAGCGGTAATCGTCGGCATCGGACTTCACGCGGCCGCCTGCGGTGGTCTGCGAAGCCTCATCCCAGTGGCGGGTTTCCTGCAGAATCTCGCCGCCTTCGCTCAGAATGGCCGCCTGACGGCGAATCTCATACTGAATGGTCTTTTCAATACCGCGGAACGAGTTCACGTTCTTGGTTTCGGAACGGGTGCCGAACGGATCGGACGGGCTGTTGCGCAGCGACACGTTCACGTCGGCACGCATGTTGCCCTGCTCCATGCGAGCGTGGGAAATATTAAGCGCACGCACGATGTCGCGGATGGCGCGCATGTAGGCACCGGCGATTTCCGGAGCACGATCGCCTGCGCCAACGATCGGCTTGGTCACGATTTCGATCAGAGGAACGCCTGCACGGTTGTAGTCGACCAGGGAGTGGTCAGCGCCTTCGATACGGCCGTCAGCGCCACCGACGTGGGTGTTCTTGCCTGCGTCGTCTTCGATGTGGGCGCGTTCGATCGGCACACGGAACACGGTGCCGTCTTCAAGTTCCACATCAAGATAGCCGTTGCCGTTGGTCGGCTTGTCATACTGCGAGATCTGGTAATCGCGCGGCATGTCCGGGTAGAAGTAGTTCTTACGCGCGAACTGGCTCCACTCGGCAATTTCGCAATGCAGGGCAAGACCCAGCTTGATGGCGTAATCGACGGCGGTCTTGTTGACCACCGGCAGAGAACCCGGCAGACCAAGGCTCACAGGGGTGAGCTGGCTGTTCGGATCGCCGCCGAACGAGACTTCGGCCGGGCAGAACAGCTTCGTGGTGGTGCTCAGCTCAACATGGGTTTCCAGACCGATGACCGGATCGAACTTCTTGACGGCATCGGCGTACTTCATCAACTTTTCAGCCATTTTGTTTTCTTTCCTCCGATGCTTCCTACTTGTTCAAGCCGTCGAGCCACGGGGTCTTCAGGGACTGCCAGATCGGACCGTTCCAGTCTTCCTCGAGAGCCGCCTCAAGTGCCGCGGCAGGCTTGTACATGGCCTCGTCACGCTGCTGCGGAGCGAGGAACTGGAAGCCAACCGGCAAGCCGTCGTCGCTCAGACCAGCAGGAATGCTCATGGCCGGAACGCCTGCAAGGTTGGCCGGAATGGTGGTGATATCGATGGCATACATGGCCATCGGATCCTCGGTCTTCTCACCGAACTTGAATGCGGTGACCGGGCTGGTCGGGCCAACAAGCACGTCGACCTTCTCGAAAGCCTTCTTGAAATCGTCGATGATCAGGGTGCGCACCTTCTGTGCGGAACCGTACCATGCATCGTAATAACCGGCGGACAGGGCATACGTGCCAAGAATGATACGACGCTTGACCTCGTCGCCGAAACCGGCTTCACGAGTGTAGGCCATCATGTTGGCGGCGGTCTGAGGAACACCCGCCGGCGGCATGACGCGCAGACCGTAACGCATGCCATCGTAACGAGCCAGGTTGGAGCTGACCTCGGACGGCATGATGATGTAGTACGCGCCAAGGGAGTACGGCAGGTGCGGCAGAGACACTTCAGTGACTTCAGCGCCCATCTCCTCAAGCTTCTTGACACCTTCGTTGAAGCGTGCCATAACGCCCGGCTGGAAGCCTTCGCCGCCGAGCTCCTTGATCAGGCCGACTTTGAGGCCCTTCAGATCACGCTTCATGCCTTCGCGGGCGGCCGCCACCATCGGGCGAGGACCTTCCGGAATGGACGTGGAATCGCGCTTGTCGTGGCCTCCGATCACTTCCTGCAGCAGGGCCGCGTCGAGCACAGTACGGGAGCATGGGCCGATCTGGTCGAGCGAGGAAGCCATGGCGATTGCGCCGAAACGAGAGACACCGCCGTAGGTCGGCTTGACACCGACGGTACCGGTCAGCGAGCCCGGCTGACGGATGGAGCCACCGGTGTCGGTACCCAGGGCGAGCGGGGCTTCGAACGCTGCCACTGCAGCTGCGGAACCACCGCCGGAACCGCCCGGAACACGTTCGGTATCCCACGGATTGTGTGTGGTCTGGTAGGCGGAATGCTCGGTGGACGAACCCTGAGCGAACTCATCGAGGTTGGTCTTGCCCAGCAGCGGCATGCCTGCAGCCTTGAGCTTCTCGATGACGGTAGCGTCGTACGGAGGCACCCAGCCTTCGAGGATCTTGGAGGCTGCGGTGGTTTCGATGCCCTTGGTGACGATCATGTCTTTGATGGCGATCGGCACGCCGGCAAGTTCCGGCAGCTGTGCCTTTTCCTCATCGGACTTGGCATCGAAGGCGTCGGCCTGTTCGAGAGCCTGATCGCCGGACACCTTCAGGAAAGCCTTGATGCTCGGCTCGGCGGCCTCGATGACTTCGAGATGCGCTTCAACCAGTTCACGGCTGGAAACTTCCTTGGCCTTGATCTTAGCCGCCATCTCGGCGGCGGAAAGCTTGACGAGTTCGCTCATGTCACTCCTCCCCCAGAATGCGCGGTGCAACAAACATGCCGGCCTCGGAAACCGGAGCGCCTGCGGTCGCCTCTTCCTGAGTCAGCGGGGTTTCCGGCACATCCGGGCGCAGGTAGGCTTCCAGCGGAATCGGGTTCGCGGTTGGTTCCACATCGTCGGTAGCGACTTCCTGGACCTTGTTGATGGATTCTGCGATGACGTTCAGATCGCCCTGCAGACGGGTGATCTCCTCGTCAGTAAGTGCAATTCGGGCCAAATCGCCCAGATGCACGATTTCTTCTTTGGTGCAAGTAGGCCTGTCCCTAACATTAACGCGTCTGTGTGACGAGCGCCCGCCCATTTCGCCTCGCCCGGCAGCCCCACCACGCTCCCGCCCTACCACCCCACCAAAGTCCCAATTCCCCCGGCAGCCCCACACGCTAACCGCAACAGCCCGCCGCACCAACACCCCAGCTCTGTCAGAGTCCCAAATCCCCCACCCACTGGAACAAAAGGACGCCAAACGCTGTTTCACCGGGCAAATCCCTCCAGACACTGGAGGATTCTTCCCGCCAACAAGCCATCCACAGTCCAAAACCTCCATCCACAGTCCCAAAACCTCCACTCACTGGAACAATCCGGGCCCAAACCAGCCTCTCATCGTCCCGATTCGTCCACCCGCTGGAAGAATCTTCCCGCTGAACGCTCTGCTGGAGTCCGGATTCCTCCAGAAGATGGAAGGATCCTCCCGCGGAAGGCCCCACTAGAGGCCAAAATCCTCCAGTCATTGGAACAAAACGGACACTAAAAGCAATACAACCGTCTAAAAACCTCCAGCCACTGGATGAATTCTCCCACTAGCGCTTCGTCAGAGCCCCTATTCCTCCACCCAATGGAAGAATTCTCCCGCAAGCCAGCCATCCACAGTCCCAATACCTCCACCCAATGGAGGAATCTGGACTCTGAACGGCATCCCAATACTTAAAAATATTCAACCAATAGAAGAAAACAACAAAAATTCACACAAAACAAGCGGATACAAGCACTTATCTGCAAAACAACCACCCAGTTATCCACAAAACCCGTAAGTTATCCACAGACACGCCCGAAACAGCATCCTCTATCCACATTTGCCGATCGCACTTCCATAGCAGAGCCACAACAAGGTAGCGTCAAATCATGAAAGCATATCCTCAAATCGATGCGCTGCTCGATCAAACAGAAAATGCGCAACGATGCGCACACAGCAGTGACCCTCTCATCCAGAAGGGACTATATCGCAGATACCGCGCGGGAGATTTGGCGCGCCCATACCCAGGGCTATTCGCCCGTGCCGAATATTGGAATCAGCTGAACGAGCCCGAACAATCGTTGCACGCGGCCCGAACCCTCAGCAGGCTCCACCCCAACTGGGTTTTCGCAGGAATAACAGCCGCCGCAGCCCACGGATTCGACCACCCGCGATTCCTGCACCGGCAAGGACTGACCATAACATTGCCCAATCACGGATCATACCGGCCGCACGACAAACTCAATATCATCTACAGCCCATATCCCAGAGAAAATGCGGTACTCGCAAACGGAATCCATGTCACTAATCCCCCTCGTACCTTATTGGACTGTGGACGGACGTTAGAGTTCATCTATTCCCTGCCGATTTTCGATGATGCAGCAGCAGACGGAATCGAAGAAAAGCAGATCTTGCAGGAATGCGCACGCACGACACTCGATTGCTCGCGCATCTTCAAATTGTTGAGATATACCGACGCAGGAAGTGAAAATGGCGGTGAATCTTTTGCTCGGGCAGTCATGATTGAAAACGGTTTTGCGGTTCCTCAATTGCAAGTCTCCTTCGCCGACTCGCTTACGGGAAAACAATTTAGGGTCGATTTTTTATGGCGCACAACCGATGGACGTATTATTGTCGGAGAACTTGACGGCACAGCAAAATACGTTGATCCGAAAATGACTGATCGTAGGAGCATCCAGGAGACCGTTCAGGCCGAGCGAGAACGCGAGCAAGCGCTTTTTCGCGCAGGAGTTACGGAAATTGTCAGATTAACTTTTGACGATGCAGTCCAGCAAAAACCGCTGATTGCGAAACTGCGGCGTGCTGGGGTTCCTTGCGTTTCATAGGGTAATCATCTGCGGGAAGATTCCTCCAGTAAGTGGAGGAATCGGAACGTTGAGAAGCTCGCCACCGGGAAGATTCCTCCAGAGGGTGGAGAAATCTAGACTCTAGCAGGGCACTCAGCGGAAAGATTGCTCCAGTGGGTGGAGGTTTTGGGTCTCTGGTGAGGCTTTCAGAGGGAAGATTCCTCCAGCGACTGGAAGAATCAGGACTCTGACGGGCTTGTTAGCGGGAAGATTGCTCCAGTAAGTGGAGGAATCTTCCCGCAGAACACCGTACTAAAGTCCCAACCTCTCCAGTCACTGAAGGACTCACCCCGCCAGACGCCCCACAGGAGACCCAAAACCTCCACCCACTGGAACAATCATCCCGCTGACAGAACTCCAATCGTCCCGATTCTTCCAGTCACTGGAGGATTTTGGACGATAGGAGATGGAGGTTAGAGCTGGGGAGCGGCGTGCTGGGAGATCCATGCGTGCATGGAAACGGCGGCCGCAGCTCCGGCATTGATGGAACGCACCGAACCGAACTGGGAGATGTAAACCACATCGTCGGCCAACTCAAGCGCTTTTTCGGACAATCCCGGGCCTTCCGCGCCAAACAGCATGAGGCAACGCTTCGGAAAACGGTACGTTTCCATCGGCACCGCACCCGGAATAATATCAAGCGCAATAACCCGCGCCGCCTTCAACTCGGCAATACGCTGATCAATCGCAGCCAATTGCGCCATGCAGGTAGGCTCGAATCCATTCCCAACGCCGCTTGCATCCGAAGCATCCGTCGAAATGCCAGATGGAGCGCATCCAGCAACACGGCCTTCATCCAACAAAGCATCGCTTACGCCGGCATCGTTTCCAGCTTCCACATTTTTTCCCGCGCTTTCATGCATACGAAATGCGATGGCGGCCGCCTGCGATTGCGCCGCCGCGATTTCTCCGGCAATGCGCAGCTTCCAGCATTCGACAAGTTCGGTTATGGAAGGGTGGTTTTCGACGTGCTGGTACAGCTCCGTCATCAGCGACCCCTTGCGATTCCACTTGTGCGGTCCGACGATATGCACACGTTTCGCTTGGAACGCGTTCGCCGTGCGCACCATGGATCCGATGTTGAAATCGTGCGTCCAGTTTTCCACGGCGACTTCGAAATCATGGCGACCGCGAGCGTCAAGATCGGCTTTGATGGCCGCGACCGCCCAGTAGCGATACTGGTCAAGCACGTTGCGACGATCGCCCTCGTCAAGCAAAGACGAGTCGAATCGGCGATCATAATTTACAGATTGCGGATCATCCGGACGAGGCTCACCCGGATGTGTTTCGGCCCACGGCCCTACACCCACCTCGCGAAAGACCGGCTCGCCAGACGCTTTCGCTGCAATATCAATGGGATGAGGCTGATGCACGCGATTCCTCCTTACGAACCTCGTATCGCCAATGGCTGGTCAACAGGATACCTAGTGAAGCTCCGATTCCTTGAACACTTCAACGAACGGCAGCTCGGATTCAGACCCATCCACCGGATTGATGACCTTGATCGTCGGCTCGGTCATGTCAACGCCGCCGATCAGCGAAGCGATGGCAAGCACCTCGGCGCCCTCGTTCTTCACCACGGAGAAATCAAGGCTCAACTCATTGCCATTGCGCAAGGTAACCAAAGAGGACGTCTGTACATACGACTTTTCAGACAGCCAGGAATCCAGCAACACCACGCGCTTACCCGCGATCGACGGTCCCTTAATGGACGGATACACGAAATCCATCACAAAACCGTTGAGATTCTCACCGCGCGAAGCGGCCGCCTGAATCATGGCGGACACCAGCGGAACCGCGGCCGCGGTCAACGCGCCCACGGCGTCGAAATCATCCACGGAATAGCCGGATTCTTCCAACGCGTCCAGCAGAATATGCCCGACAATCGAAGCGCCACGATGATCGAACAATACAGAGGAAAGCTCCGAGAACGGCTTGTCGGCCATCTCTGCCTGCAACAGCGACTTCAGCTGGTCACGCGGCTCAAGCATGGCGAAATCGATGTCGCTATGCTCAGGAGCATCGGCAGGCACAGCAACCGGATTGGTCTTACGGAAAGTCTTCTCTTCGATCATACTCCCAGCCTACCGTTTCTACTCGTCAAACCTTACTTATGCCGACACGTATTTAGTCAGATATCACTGTTCACTGGTTTCAGGAGCGGTGAGTTCGCGGACATCGGCCTTTTCTGGCGCGATCATGTTCACGGCTTCGATGATTCTGCTCTGGTCGACGCGCTGCAGCTTTCGCGCGGTTACCAGCACACGCGATTCCAGCGACGAGGCGAACGCATTGTAGGCACCGACCGTTTTGGTGATGGCGGACCCCAGCTTGGTGGCGCGATCGCCCAACACCGCGAACCGCTCATACAATTCGCGGGACAGGTCGAACAGCATTTTCGCGTCATCGGTCAGGCTTTGCTGCTGCCACGCGTATGCCACGGATTTCAGCACCGCCCATAGGGTGATCGGCGAGGTCAAAGCCACCTTGCGTGCAAACGCGTCGTCCATCAGCGTCGGGTCAGTTTCCAAAGCCGCCTGCAGCAGGGATTCGTTGGGGATGAAGGCGATCACAAAATCGGGGGCATCGTCGAACGCGTTCCAATAGGCCTTGTCGCCCAAGGTCTTCACATGTTCACGCACTGCCTTGGCATGCGCATGCAGCAGCTCCGACTTTCGCGTCAGCTCCTCGGGCGTGGCGGTATCGGGAATCTCGCACGCCTTCTGGTAGTCGGCATACGGCGCTTTCGCATCGATCGGAATGGTTTTGCCGCCCGGCATATGGATGATCATATCCGGACGCTGCGTACGCCCATCCACGTCGGTGACGACCACCTGCGTGTCAAAATCCACATGTTCCAGCAGTCCCGCGGATTCCACGATGTTCCTCAGCTGCGCCTCACCCCACGCGCCGCGCGCCTTGTTGTTGCGCAACGCGGACGACAGGGCGTTGGTTTCGCGGTCAAGACGAGCCTGCTGCTCGCCAAGGCCTTTGAGCTGCTCGCCAAGCGCACCCA
>RRZT011061235.1_pt1 | contig 11501 bp, 8 predicted proteins | sample 2165551 | NCBI WGS metagenome assembly RRZT01 (sample SAMN10456910, study PRJNA506462) | wastewater metagenome | biome: wastewater; feature: sludge; material: wastewater sludge; isolation source: wastewater sludge with Escherichia coli K12::gfp cells carrying plasmid... | place: USA: Moscow, Idaho ... | reverse complement strand
TTATACAGTGGAATTCTGACAAGCATATTTTCCATTGTGGTGAATGGGGTGATGCATTTTAAGCTGAAAACCATTGATATGGTGGAATCCTTAAAGAGTGTGGAATAAAAAATATTGAGAAAACACTGTCTGAGCGGTGTAATTGAGAAATTTTGAAATTAGCTTGACAAGCCGGAAGAATGCAATTATAGTTATATCCATAAAAGTGGCGGCTTTTTCCGGATATTTACAAGGAGATCAGACCGCTGCAGCGAAAAGCGTTGAAGAAGAGGAGTAAGTAAATGCCCTCCCAGAGAGAAATGTCCAGGGATAACTGTGGTGGAAGACATTTTGAGATCCGCATTCACTGAAGGTAGCTTCTGAGCCGGGAAACTGAACAAGCAGTGATATCTGCAGTAAGTTTTCACGCAATTCCAGCGTTACAGGAAAGAGATATGTGTACAACAGAGCGAAGACTGTAAATACATTCAGGGAAACAGTACTTTGCATTTTGCACATAATGAAGGTGGTACCGCGTTAATTTCGCCCTTCACACAATTGTGTGAGGGGCTCTTTTTTTAGGAGGAAAATTATGAGCAAAGAACTTGCAAAGACCTACGATCCAAAAGGAATCGAGGAACGTCTTTACCAGAAATGGATGGACAACGGATATTTTCATGCAAAAGTAAACCCGGATAAGAAACCATTTACCATTGTTATGCCGCCGCCAAACGTAACCGGACAGCTGCATATGGGACATGCACTTGATGAGACCATGCAGGACATTCTCATCCGTTTCAAGAGAATGCAGGGCTACGAAGCACTGTGGCAGCCGGGAACTGACCATGCAGCTATTGCTACAGAGGTTAAGGTTACTGAGAAACTGAAAAAAGAAGGCATCGACAAGGCAGAAATCGGCCGTGAGAAATTCCTGGAATATGCCTGGGAGTGGAAAGAAGAGTACGGCGGAAAAATTATCAACCAGCTGAAGAAGCTTGGTGCTTCTGCAGACTGGGAGCGAGAACGCTTCACCATGGATGAGGGATGCTCCAAGGCTGTACAGGAAGTCTTCATCAAGTTATATGAAAAAGGCTACATCTACAAAGGTTCCCGTATCATCAACTGGTGTCCGGTATGCCAGACTTCCATTTCCGATGCAGAGGTTGAGCATGAGGATCAGGACGGATTTTTCTGGCACATCAATTACCCGGTTGTTGGAGAAGAAGGAAAATTCGTGGAAATTGCAACAACACGTCCGGAAACACTTCTTGGAGATACTGCAGTTGCAGTAAACCCGGATGATGACCGTTACAAAGACATTGTTGGCAAAATGCTGAAGCTTCCCCTCACAGACAGAGAGATCCCGGTTATTGCCGATGAGTATGTTGATAAAGAATTTGGTACCGGATGCGTAAAGATCACACCGGCACATGACCCTAACGATTTCGAGGTTGGAAAGAGACACAATCTTCCAGAAATAAACATCATGAATGATGATGCTACCATCAATGAGCTGGGTGGTAAATACGCCGGCATGGATCGTTATGAGGCAAGAAAAGCCATGGTAGAGGATCTGGACAAGCTTGGCCTTCTGGTAAAGGTTGTTCCGCACAATCACAGCGTTGGAACACATGACCGCTGCCATGCAACCGTAGAGCCGATGATCAAGCCTCAGTGGTTTGTAAAGATGGATGAAATGGCAAAAGCTGCTATCAAGACTCTTGAGGATGGAGATCTGAAATTCGTTCCAGAGCGTTTTGACAAGACTTACCTTCACTGGCTGGAGAACATCCGTGACTGGTGTATTTCCCGTCAGCTGTGGTGGGGACACAGAATCCCGGCTTACTACTGCGATGAGTGCGGTGAGACTGTAGTTGCAAGAGAAATGCCGGAAAAATGTCCGAAATGCGGATGCACACATCTTCATCAGGACGAGGATACTCTGGATACCTGGTTCAGCTCTGCTCTGTGGCCATTCTCCACACTTGGCTGGCCGGATAAGACACCGGAACTGGAGTACTTCTATCCAACAGATGTGCTGGTAACCGGATATGACATTATTTTCTTCTGGGTTATCCGTATGGTATTCTCTGCTCTTGAGCAGACTGGCAAGACACCGTTCCATCATGTACTGATCCATGGTCTGGTAAGAGATTCCCAGGGCCGCAAGATGAGTAAATCCCTTGGAAATGGTATTGACCCGCTGGAAGTAATCGACAAGTACGGCGCAGATGCTCTTCGTCTTACTCTGATGACTGGTAATGCACCTGGAAACGATATGCGTTTCTACTGGGAGCGTGTAGAATCCAGCCGTAACTTTGCAAATAAGATCTGGAATGCTTCCCGTTTCGTTCTTATGAATCTGGAAGGAAAGGATGTAACGGAGCCGGAGATTGGTTCTCTTTGCGCTGAGGACAAATGGATCCTTTCCAGACTGAACAATGTGATCAAAGAAGTAACCGACAATATGGAAAAATATGAGCTGGGTATTGCGGTTCAGAAGATCTATGATTTCCTGTGGGATGAGCTTTGCGACTGGTACATTGAGATCGCCAAGGTTCGTCTGTGGAAGGCAGAAGAGGATCCAAAGGCGGCAAACGAGGCTCTCTGGACACTTCGCACAGCGCTGACCCAGGGACTGAAGCTACTTCATCCGTTTATGCCATTTATCACAGAGGAAATCTACTGCACACTGCTTCCGGAGGAAGAGTCCATTATGATCTCTGACTGGCCGGTATATAAGGACGAGTGGAATTCTCCTGAGGCTGAGCTTGCAATCGGAAGCTTCCAGGAGGTTGTCCGCGGCATCCGTAACACAAGAACCAGTATGAATGTTCCGCAGAACAGAAAGACACATCTGATCATTGTTGGAAAAGATGCTGCTATCTGTCAGATGTATGAGAACAGCAAGAAATCCTTTGCAAATCTTGCTTTTGCAAAAGAAATCCATGTTCAGCAGGATAAGACTGGTATCGGTGAGGATGCAGTTTCTGTTGTTGTTTCCAATGCAGTTGTTTATATGCCTCTGGAAGACCTTGTTGACAAGGAAAAAGAACTTGAGAGACTGACAAAGGAGCAGGAGAGACTGACTAAGGAAATCGCCCGCTGTGAGGGAATGCTGAATAATCCAAATTTCGTAAATAAGGCTCCTGCTGCCAAGGTTGATGCAGAGAAGGAGAAGCTTGCGAAGTACAAAGAGATGAAAGATAAGGTTGAAACACAGCTTGAGCAGCTTAAGAGATAAAAAGGAGATTTTGCATGAAGCTGAGCAAATTTTGCAATAAGATTTCCCTGATTCTCCAGGCACTCTGGTGCGCAGTGCTCTATTTCCTTATAGAGGCACTGTGCCGCCATTCTGTAGTGGAGGCCTGGGATTATATGACGGGAAAACCGTTGGTATTTGCTTATAATACGATGTTTATTTTTACTACAATGCTGATCGTTTATCTGTTTCACAGGCGGTGCTTTTGGAGAGTTGTGGTTTCCGTTTTCTGGCTGTTTCTGGGAATCGTAAACTGTATTCTTCTGATGAACCGTGTTACACCATTTACCGGACCGGATCTGCATATGCTGACGGATGGTATTGCAATCATGCAGAAATATCTGCCGTTTTATGGTGTGGTGATCGGATGTATTTTGATCGGAATTGTGGTGCTGGGGCTTTTGATCCTACTGGTCAAGGGACCGAAGTATGAGCAGAAGATTAAGTACCGGTATGTGATTCCGCTGGTAATTGCTGGTTTTGTGGCTTTTGGAGGCGTGACACAGCTGGCTCTTGAAAAAAGGGTTTTGTCTAATTATTTTGGCAATATTGCGTTTGCTTATGAGGATTATGGTTATCCTTATTGTCTGGCGACTACTATTTTTAATACAGGCATCAGTGAGCCGAGGGATTATTCTGAGGATGAGATTAACCGGATCGAGAAGACAGAGTCCAATCTTCCAAAGACCAAGGAGGATGGAAAGAGACCGAATATTCTGTTCCTTCAGCTTGAGTCTTTCTTTGACCCGACACTGGTAAATTACCTGGATATTTCTGAAGATCCAATCCCGAACTTCAGAAAGCTGATGAAAGAGTATTCTTCCGGATATTACAAGGTTCCTTCTGTTGGAGCCGGTACGGCAAATACGGAATTTGAGACCATTACAGGTATGAGTCTTCACTATTTTGGACCAGGTGAATATCCTTATAAGAGTATTCTTAAGGAGACTACCTGCGAAAGTGTGCCCTATGTTCTGAAAAATCTGGGGTATTCTACACATGCGGTACATAATAATGAAGCCAACTTCTATGGAAGAAGGTCTGTTTTCCCCAATCTGGGATTTGACACCTTTACTTCTGAAGAGTATATGGCAGATGAGAACCTGCAGAATCCTCTTGGATGGGTAAAAGACAGTGTGTTGACGGATGAGATCATTAAGTGTCTGGATTCTACTGACAGTCCGGATTATGTGTATACCATTTCCGTGCAGGGACATGGTGATTATCCAAGCGAGCCCATTCTGGACAATCCTTCTATTACAGTTTCCGGTTCTCCTACGGATGAGCTGAATTGTAAATGGGAGTACTATGTGAATCAGATTCATGAGATGGATCAGTTTGTGAAAGAGTTAACAGATGCTTTGGCAGACTATCCGGAGGATGTGATCCTGGTTATGTATGGGGATCATCTGCCGACTATGGGACTGACTGTGGAGGATCTGAAAAATAAGTATCTTTTCCCGACGGAGTATGTAATCTGGGATAATATGGGACTTACCAAGAAAGATGAGAATCTGGCTTCTTATCAGATCGCAGCAGAGGTTCTGGACAGAGTTGGTATTCATGAGGGTACGATCATGAAATATCATCAGGCAAGAAGAAATACCAAGAATTATCAGGTCGATCTGGAGACACTGCAGTATGATGTGCTGTACGGTCAGCGATATGCTTATGGAGGAGAAAATCCTTTTGAGAGAACAAAGATGCGGATGGGACTTTATGATGTGACCTTAGATTCCATTCGGTTAGTGTCGGATACAGATTGGACTTATTATATCCAAGGCACGAATTTCACCCCGTCCAGTCAGGTGAAGCTGAATGGAGAGTGGTATGATACGGCATATGTAAGTCCGAACATGCTGGTGATCTCGGGTACGGAGCTGTCGGATTTTGACAGACTGGCAGTTGTACAGAGAAGTAACAGCTCGACGAGGAAGGCTCTTAGCAAGAGCTTTGACAGAGCGGTTTATGCATTGTATGATAGTCAGTGGAAAGTGAATTCCCGATAGGAACGTTTCCTGGCTGGGCACCTGGTCTCATCAGGTCTGCTCTGAGCGCGGTGTGCGGCCAAAAAAATTAAAAACATCAGAATTTTGCTGAAACCGAAGAAAGGAGAGGACAAATTTGCTCCGCTGGAGCTCAGACTGTGTCCTCTCCTTTTTAACCCCAAATTCTGCCGTATGAGATTTTTTCGGAACCTCTCTGATTTCTTCTGTGCGAGGTTTGTCGGATAAAAAGTTACGATTAGGGGTGGACTTCTGGTGTGACTATTATATAATGGTAGAGGAATGGAACTATTCAGAAGGCAGTATATTCTGCCAGACTTACGATGAGAATGAAAAGTTACGGATGAAATACGATAGATAAATGGTGGTTAAGATTATGAATTATGAGGAAGCGGTTGCTTATATTGAGGAGACTCCGAAGTTTACAAAAAAGAACAGCCTGGAGCATACAAAGGAATGCCTGAGGAGACTGGGAAATCCACAGGAGAAGTTTAAGGTGATACATGTTGCGGGAACGAATGGGAAGGGGAGTACCTGTGCGTTTCTCACATCTATTCTCAGGGAGGCAGGGTATTCCTGCGGCCTGTTTACGTCTCCCCATCTGGTGAAGATCAACGAGCGGTTTCAGATCAATGAGGTGAATATTGATGATGACACCTTTTTGAAAGCTTTTGAGAGAGTGAAAGTGCTGGCGGACGAGCTTGTGGCTGAAGGTAGTTACCATCCTACTTATTTTGAGATGCTGTTTCTTATGGGAATGGTGATCTTTGCAGAGGCAGGGGTGGACTATGTGACTTTGGAAACCGGGCTTGGCGGAAGACTGGATGCGACTACAGCGGTAGAGAATCCTGTGGCTTGCGTGATCACATCTATCAGTCTGGATCATATGCAGTTTTTGGGAAATACGGTAAGAGAGATTGCAGGGGAGAAGGCTGGAATCATTGTTCCGGGAGTTCCTGTAATCTATGATGGAAATGACAAGGATGCGGCAGAAGTGATCGCTGCGAAGGCAAAGGAGCTTGGAAGTCCGGCTTATAAAGTAATTCAGGCTGGAGCAAAGGTACTGGGAAATAATAAAGACGGCATTGATTTTTCCCTGGAGGACGATTATTATGGGGATACCAGGTTCCATATTCCTTTTATTGCATGGTATCAGGTGATGAACGCATCTCTGGCGCTTACAACTATGGAAGTGCTGAAAGACAGGATTCCGGTGACCATGGAACAGCTGCAGGCAGGAATTGCAAATACCAGATGGCAGGGCAGAATGGAGACCATTTTGCCGGGCGTGATCGTGGATGGTGCACATAATGAGGATGGCGTGCGCAGGTTTGTGGAGACTGCAGAGCGGTTTCAGAAGGAGTATCCGCTGACACTTTTATTTTCTGCGGTGAATGATAAGGATTACCAGGATATGATCCATACAATTTGCAGCAGGATAAAATTCCGTAAAGTTGTGACCACAGAGGTTGGGGGATACCGTGAGGTGCCGTCTGCGGAGCTGGCAGAGATCTTTTGCAAAGAAGGCTGTAAGGATATTGGAAACTCTGATAATATTGAAGAAGCTTTTCATATGGCGCACGAGGCCAAAGGAGAGGACGGAATGTTGTTCTGCGTGGGTTCTCTTTACCTGGTGGGAGAGATTAAGACACTCTTGTTGAAAAAGTAAATTGTCTGCAGAAAAAAGAAAACATGGGATTTCTGGTTGATTTTTCAGGAGTCTGTGGAGGAATTTTATGATCGATTACGAAGAGGAACTGAAGAAATTTGAGCCCTGTCTGGATGTGACAGACGCGGAAGAGGCTATTTACGATAGAGAGCTGACGGATATTCTGGACATTCTTCAGGAAATGCTCAGGGAGTCCAAAAGCGGACGCAGGATGAAATAGAATAGGAGATACTTAATGAACTGTATGAATTGCGGCGCGTTCCTGGCTGACAAGGATCTGGATTACTGTCCTCATTGCGGGTGCAACGTCCTGATCCAGAAAAAGGTGGAGTATCTATCCAAACTTTATTACAATCAGGGCTTGGAGAAGGCAAGTATCCGGGACCTTTCAGGAGCCGTTAACTGTCTGAAGCAGAGCCTTACCTTTAACAAGAGAAATATCCAGGCGAGAAATCTTCTGGGTCTTGTGTATTTTGAAATGGGAGAGGTGGTCGCTGCTCTTAGCGAGTGGGTGATCAGTAAGAATCTGCAGTCTACCCGGAATATTGCGAATGAATATATTAATCGTCTTCAGGCGAATTCGAATAAACTGGATGCTATTAATGAGACAATAAGAAAATATAATAATGCCCTGGCTCTTTGCAGGGAAGGCCATGAGGATATGGCTGCCATTCAGCTTCGCAAAATTCTGAACCAGAATACCAAGCTGATCAAAGGCTATCACCTGCTGGCGCTGATCTATATGAAGAATCATGACTGGGGCAAGGCAAGAAGAACCTTAAAAAAGGCGGCTCGTATTGACAAGACCAATACAACTACATTACGTTTTCTTCGTGAAGTAGATGAGAGAACTGGTGTAACGACCAGACTTGAGAAACAGAAAAAAGGACTTTTTGGTGCCAAGGGCAAGACAGAAGGTTCGGATGAGATTTCCAGAAGTACTGTGGTACAGCCGGCAGTTTACAGGGAAAATTCCAGAATTTCACTGTTTGTGACACTTATGGCGGGTGTGGCAGCAGGTGCGGCTGCATTTTGGTTTCTGGCAGTTCCGGCTATCAAGCAGGGGATTTACAGAGAAGCCAATCAACAGATTGTAAAGTACAGCGAGTCTCTGGTCAGCCAGGGTGCGGAGCTTTCCAAAGCCCAGGGTGAGGCGAAGGAATCCGGAGATGTGGCAGAGGAAATCACCCAGCAGCTTGATGCCGAGCAGAAGAAGAGTACCAGTTATCAGGCACTTCTGAATGCGTATGCAGCTTATACACAGAATGAGTATGATGCAGCTGCGTTGGAAATCCAGAAGGTTTATGAAGATCAGCTGGGAGATGATGTAATGGGAATTTACAATACCATCTGTTCAGCTACTGGTGTGTCTGGAATCACGGAAGACAGTAAGTCTGAGGGCAGCGAAGATTCCTCTGATTCCGAAAGCAATGATGGAACTGACAATACAACAGAAGGCTCTGAAACGGATTCCTCTGGTTATGACAGTTCTTACAATAATGCATCTGGTGACAGTGGGTATGATGAATCCGGATATTCTGATTACAGCGACGAAAACGGATATTATGATGAAAATGGTGATTTTCAGTATTATGAATAAAAATTTCTGAATTACAATAATGAGAAACCTCTGAACCGGGGATGTGCGGGATAGACCTGCACATCTCTTTTTCTTTTTCCTGTGCAGAGGGTCAAAATAGAGTAAAAAAGGGGGATTTTATTTATGAAACCTGTTTTTGAAACTACGGGAACCTGTCTGAATATTAAACTGCCTGAGGAACTGGATCATCCGGCTTCTGAGCTGATCCGGAGAGAATCAGACAGGATTATGGGAAAAATATATATCAGAACCATTTGTTTTGACTTTGGAAATACTGTTTTTATGGACAGTTCGGGCGTAGGTTTGATCATGGGGAGATACCGGGCTCTGGGGATGCGCTCTGGCTGCATGAAGGCCTGTCATGTAAACGGATATATTGAAAAATTGCTGCGGCTTTCAGGTGTGAGTAAATTTCTGGAACTGGAAAGAACAGAAAATGAGATGCAGCTGGAAGGGAGGGGAGTCTGATGGGAAATTCCAACGAAATGACCATTATTTTTGACAGCCGTCCGGAGAATGAAGGGTTGGCAAGGGTAGCTGCTGCGGCATTTTGCACCCAGCTGAACCCCACACTGGAGGAAGTAGCAGATTTGAAAACGGCTGTGTCAGAGGCTGTAACCAACTGTATCATCCATGGCTATCAAGGAGAGGTACATAAGATACGGATGAAGTGTGTCAGAAAAGAGAGAACAATTTATCTGGATATTGAGGATGATGGCATAGGAATTGCAGATGTGGAAAAAGCAATGGAGCCTTTATATACGACCCGCGCTGATCAGGACAGATCAGGAATGGGGTTTACTTTTATGGAAGCATTTATGGATGAGGTTAAAGTCACCTCACAGGTTGGAAAAGGAACCTGTGTGCATATGAGCAAAAAAATCGGTAATTGATCAGGAGGAAACATGGATCACACTCTTGCTCTCATTGGGCGCATTCACCAGGGAGATAAAGAGGCAAGAGATACTTTGTTTTCGGAAAATATGGGACTGGTGTATAGTGTTGCCAGGCGTTTTCTGGGGAGAGGGGTGGAAATGGAGGATCTTTTTCAAATTGGAAGCATCGGGCTTTTGAAGGCTGTAGATCATTTCAATCCTGAATTTGATGTGAAGTTTTCTACTTATGCAGTACCAATGATCATTGGAGAGATTAAGCGGTTCCTTCGGGATGATGGAATTCTGAAGGTGAGCCGCTCCATAAAAGAGAATCAGTATAAAATCTGTAAAATGAGGGAGGAATTGGAGAAAAAGTTAGGCCGTGAGCCGGATCTAAGAGAACTTTCAGATGCTATGGATATGCCGATGGAAGAATTGGCGATGACGCTGGAATCGGCTGCAGAGGTGGATTCTATTTACAAGACTGTGTATCAGGGAGATGGAACGGATTTGCAGCTTGTGGACAGGCTTCCGGAAAAAGAGGATCGCCATGAAAAGCTTTTGAACCGGATTTTTCTGGAGGAGATTCTGGAAAAATTGGAAGGAGAGGAGAAAAGACTGATTGTATTTCGGTATTTTCAGGATATGACACAGACAGAGGTTGCAAAAAAAATGGGAATGTCCCAGGTTCAGATTTCCAGGATGGAGAAAAGGATATTGAAGAAGCTGAGAGAAATCTCCCACAAATTGTGATGCACATTTTGCAGAGAGCCTTTTTCAAACACGCTCTGGAAAAGGAGAAAAAAGCAAAGTATTTTCTCATATTTTCCAGAGCATTATTGGGTGTTAGAATTTAATCTCTTTTCCTTCCAGACGCCACTGTCTGAACTCTGCAGAAGCAGAGAGAAGCAGGTCAGAAGATGAGTTAAGGGCTGTCTCAACTGAGTCCTGGATAACTCCGATAATAAAGCCTACGGCTACAACCTGCATGGAAATGTCGTCAGAAATTCCGAAAAGGGAGCAGGCCATAGGAATCAGAAGGAGGGATCCGCCGGCAACACCGGAAGCACCACATGCAGAAAGGGCTGCAAGAAGGCTGAGGATGATGGCGGTTGGGATATCAACGTGGATTCCAAGGGTAAAAGCAGTTGCCATTGTCATAACGGTGATGGTGATAGCAGCTCCGTCCATGTTGATGGTTGCACCAAGAGGAATGGTTACGGAATAGGTGTCACGGTCGAGCCCCATCTCCTCACAGGCTTTCATATTTACTGGAATATTGGCAGCAGAACTTCTGGTGAAGAATGCGGTGATGGCACTTTTCTTCAGGCAGTGCAGAATCAGCGGATATGGATTCTTGCGGATACACCAGTAAACCAGAAGCGGGTTTGTTACAAAGTAGATGAAAAGCATGCTGCCTACCAACAGCAGCAGTAGTCTTCCATAGGTAGTGAAAATGTCTAATCCGTTGGTGGATACGGTGTTAAATACCAGACCGAAGATTCCGAAGGGTGCCAGGTTGATGATCCAGCTGACTACCAGGGATGTTCCGTCTGCAATGTCAGCAAGGACTTTTTTTGTGGTGTTATTTGCTGTACGAAGGGCAAGACCAAGAAGGATGGCCCAGGTAAGGATACCTACATAGTTTGCATTCACCAGGGAAGATACCGGGTTGGCAACAATATTCAGAAGAAGGTTGCTGAGGACCTCCACAATACCCTGTGGGGCACTGGCGTCTGCGGCTGCATTGGTAAGTGTCAGCTGTACAGGGAAAATCATGCTGGCGAAAACGGCGATCACAGCTGCCAGTACAGTGCTGAACATGTAAAGGGCAACTACTGTTTTGATAACGCCGCCATGGGATTTTCCTGCGTTGCACAGTGAACTGAGAACCAGAAAGAATACCAGAAGGGGTGCGATAGCTTTCAGGGCACCTACAAATACATCACCAAGGATGGCAATGCTGGTTGCACCGGGGGCTGCAACTCCAAGGATGGCGCCAAGAATCAGACCAACGACGATTCGTTTCACCAGTGCAATCCCGGTCCATTTGTTCCATAGATTTTTCATTTGTTTCTTTACCTCTTTCCCTCTTTAATTTGATAAAAGA
>RRZT012703340.1_pt1 | contig 11502 bp, 8 predicted proteins | sample 2165551 | NCBI WGS metagenome assembly RRZT01 (sample SAMN10456910, study PRJNA506462) | wastewater metagenome | biome: wastewater; feature: sludge; material: wastewater sludge; isolation source: wastewater sludge with Escherichia coli K12::gfp cells carrying plasmid... | place: USA: Moscow, Idaho ... | reverse complement strand
GGATGAACCCGCCCGTGCCCGCCGCCCCCGCCCTGCCCTCCGATGCGCTGCCGACGCTGGCGCTGCACGCCGGCCTGCAGATCGACGCCGCCACCGGCGCGATCGCGCCCGGCCTGTGCGCCTCGGTCAACCATCTGGTGAAGCCGGGCGAGGCCGCCTTCTCGGCCGAGGGCGTCGAGGATCTGGCGCAGCTGCCCTACATGTACGCGCGCTGGACCAACCCGACGGTGCGCCAGCTCGAGCAGCGCCTGGCCGCGCTGGAAGGCGGCGAGGACGCGCTGGCCACCGCCACCGGCGTGGCGGCGATCGCCGCAGTCTGGCTGTCGCTGCTGCGCGCGGGCGACCACCTGATCGTCAGCGATGTCTGCTACGCCGGGGCCCGCGAGCTGGCCTCGCGCATGCTGCCGGACTTCGGCATCGAGGTCAGCGCGGTCAACCTCGCCGACCCGGCGGCGCTGGAGGCCGCGCTGCGCCCCAACACCCGCTGGGTCCATGCCGAGACGCCCTGCAACCCGCTGCTGCGCCTGACCGACCTGCGCGCGCTGGCCGCGCGGGTGCATGCGCACGGCGCGCGGCTGTCGGTGGACTCGACGCTGGCCACGCCGGTGGTGAGCCAGCCGCTGGCGCTGGGCGCCGATCTGGTCGTGCACTCGCTGACCAAGTTCATCAACGGCCACGGCGACGCGCTCGGCGGCGCGGTGATCGGGCCGCGTGCGCTGATCTCGACACTGAGAGCACGTGCCGGCGTGCACCTGGGCGCGGCGCTGTCGGCGCAGGCCGCCTGGCTGATCCTGCGCGGCATCGACACGCTGGATGTGCGGCTGCGCCGCGCCTGCGACAGCGCCGGGCGCCTCGCGCGCTGGCTGCAGACGCATCCCGCAGTGGAGGCGGTCGTCTGGCCGGGGCTGGAGAGCCACCCGCAGCACGCGCTGGCGCAGCGGCAGATGCCGCTGGGCGGCGCGGTGCTGACCTTCCGCACCGCACGGCCGCAGGCGATGGCGCGCCAGCTCGCCGCGCGGCTGCGGCTGGTGCACTACGCCTTCTCGCTCGGCCACCAGCGCAGCCTGGTCGTGCTGCTCGACACCGCCGCGATGATGGAAAGCTCCTACGATCTGCACGGCGAGGCGCTGGCCGAGTACCGGCGCTGGGCCGGCGAGGGCAGCTTCCGCCTGAGTGTCGGCCTGGAGCATCCGGACGACCTGATCGCCGACCTCGACCAGGCGCTGAACACGCCTCTCGACACCGAATGAATCCGACCATGACCCCGCCCCTCGACCCCATCGACCTCATCGATCCGATCGCCCAGTGGCTGGCGCGACGCCCGCACCTGATCCTCGACGGCGCGCTGGCCACCGAGCTGGAGCGCCGCGGCGCCGACCTGCGCGACGCGCTGTGGTCGGCGCGGCTGCTGATCGAGCAGCCCGAGCTGATCCGCGCGGTCCACCTCGACTACTTCCGCGCCGGCGCCGATGTCGCCACCAGCGCCAGCTACCAGGCCACCTTCGATGGCTTCGCCCGGCGCGGCCTGGACACGGAGGCCGCCGCGGCGCTGATGCGCCGCTCGGTCGAGCTGGCGCAGGAGGCGCGCGCGCAGTGGCTGCAGGAGCGCCCGGCCAGCGATGCGCGTCCGACGCCGCTGGTGGCCGCCTCGGTCGGTCCCTACGGCGCGATGAAGGCCGACGGCTCGGAATACCGCGGCGACTACGGCCTGGACGAGGAGGCGCTGATGGCCTTCCACCGCCCGCGCCTGGCGGTGCTGAAGGCGGCCGGCGCCGACCTGATGGCCTGCGAGACCCTGCCCTGCCTGGTCGAGGCGCGTGCGCTGGCGCGGCTGATGGACGAGCTGGGCCTGCGCGGCTGGATCAGCTTCTCCTGCCGCGACGGCGACCATACCAGCCAGGGCGAGCCGATCGGCGACTGCGCGGCGGCGCTGGCGCCCTTCGCCTCGGTGGTGGCGATCGGCGTCAACTGCACCGCGCCGCAGCACATCGCGTCGCTGGTGCGCGCGATCCGCGCCCGCAGCGACCGGCCGGTGCTGGTCTACCCGAACGCGGGCGAGGTCTGGGACGCGCAGGCCAAGGTCTGGCGCGCCGGCCCCGAGTGCGCGCACCGCGCCTTCGACGCACAGGCGATGGACTGGGCCGGCGCGGGTGCGCGGCTGATCGGCGGGTGCTGCCGCACCTCGCCGGCCGACATCGCCGCGCTGTGGCGGCGCTGGGAGCAGCAGGGCTGAGCGGCTCCGTCCGGCCGCTTAGCTGACCGGCAGGAAGCCCATCGGTGCATTCGCCGCGGTGACGAAGCGCGACAGGTTGGGCAGCACCGTCGTCAGGTCGGAGGCCGAGGCGCCGAACCAGCGCGCCAGCGTCGCCGCATAGCGGTCGACCGGCGTGGTCGGCAGCAGCCGGCCCTGGCCGACATCCTCCGGCCCGCCCAGCGCCACCGTCGGCCACTGGCCGTAGAGCCGGTTGCCGTTGACCGCGCCGCCCATGACGAAATGGTGCCCGCCCCAGCCGTGGTCGGAGCCGCGGCCGTTGGACTGCAGGCCGCGACCGAAGTCCGACGCGGTGAAGGTGGTCACGTTCGAGGCCACGCCCAGCTCGACGGTGGCTTCATGGAAGGCGGCCATCGCGCTGGCCAGCTCGCCCAGGCGCAGCGCCTGGTTGTCCAGCAGGTTGTCGTGGAAGTCGTAGCCGCCCTGCGCGACGAAGAAGATCTGGCGCCGGTGGCCCAGGCCGCTGCGCGCGGCGATCAGCTGCGCGACCATGCGCAGCTGCGCAGCCAGGCCATTGGCCGGGAACACGGTCGACAGCGCCGGCACCGACGCCAGCGCCTCCTTGGCGCGCTGGCCGGTGGCGATCGAGCGCGCACCGATGGTGGTGTAGGCCTGCTCGAGCATGTGGCTGCGCGGCTCGGTCAGCAGCTTGTTCATCGCCGCGGCCATGGCCGGGTCATGGCGCCAGTGGCCGGGCGTCATCGTCTCGATCACCACCGGGCCCTGGGTGGTGACCTGGTACTGCACCACCGAGGCACCGGCCTGCATGATGTTGTTGCCGGCCAGGGACATGCACATCGACACGCCTGCGCCGGCGTTGTAGGCGCTGGTGGTCATGTCGGCGACCCGGCCGAGCCAGCCGGTCGTCGAGGCCCGGGTCGGCAGGCCGGTCTGCCAGGACGACTGCTGGTCGGAATGGGAGAACAGGCCCAGCGGCGTCTGGACCGTGCGGTTCTTGTACTGGGTCAGCGTCGTCGGCCAGGCCAGCGTGCCGACATTGGCGACGATGGCGCAGCGGCCCGCATCGAACAGCGGCCGGATCGGCGCCAGCGCCGGATTGAGGCCGAGCTGCGGCCCGGTGAAGCCGCTCAGCGACAGCGGCAGCAGCGTGGCCTGAGGCAGCGCGATCGCCGGCCGGGCGCTCAGATAGCGCGAGTAGGCGCTCGACTCGACCGGCACGATGGTGTTGCTGTTGTCGTTGCCGCCGTGCAGGAAGATGCACACCAGCGCCTTGTGGTCGCCGGCGGTCTGCGCCGCCGCCGCGCCGATCGCGGCGAGGTTGGCGGCGAAGGGCGTGCCGGCCCAGGCCGTCGCCAGGGCCGTGCGGCGCAGGAAGTCGCGGCGGGCCAGATGCTTGTGGATGTAGCTCATGGGGAAGGGTCCTGTCCGTCGCGCGCTCAGCGCTGCACCACATACTCGGGCGAGGTCATCACCAGATAGACCGCCTTCCAGACCCGCAGCCGGCGGGCGTTGGGCAGCGTCACCGGCAGGGTGTTCATCACCTCGGTGATGGCCGCCTTGGTCGAGGCGCTCATCTGCCCGGCGGTCAGCTCCAGGTCGAGCAGGCTCAGCAGCGTCTCGGCGTTGTCGGCCACCGCCTCGTAGCGGCTGTAGCTCGGCAGGATCTTGCCGCCGAAGCCGCGCTCGGCCAGGTAGGACATGAAGTTGCTGTAGCCGGTCAGCGTCGTCTCGTGGGTGATCTGGAACTCCGGCGCCGTCAGGCCGGCGCCCAGGATCGGCCCCGGCGGCGCATAGTCGGGCCGGAAGAAGTTGAAGACGCTGGGCGAGCGCTGCGGGTTCTGGCCCAGGCTGGTCACCGGGTCTTCCAGATTCCAGATCGTCCAGACGCCGTCGTTCGGCCGGGCATTGAAGGCGCGCAGCCAGTGGCCGAAGCGCATCATCGGCTCGCGCAGCTTGCCGTAGCGGGCATCGGCCAGCATCGTGTCGCTGCGGGCCTCGGTGTCGAGCAGGATGGCGCGCAGCACCGCCGCCAGATCGCCGCGCACGCCGCGGCCGTTGTTGGCCCAGACCGCCGCGACCCGGGCCACATAGGCGCGGCTCGGATTGCTGGTGACGAAGCGCTTGATGAGCTGCTCGCTCATGAAGGGCGCGACGTTCGGATGGTTGGCCAGGGTGTCGAGCGCGATCTTCAGCGAGGTCGGCCCGTCGGTGCCGGCCGGGATCACCACCCCGTTGACGATCGCCTTGGCCGAGGTCGAGGTGATCGCCGGGTTGTTCATCATCGGCGCGTTCCAGGCCCGCACGCCGTTGAAGGTCCAGCCGGTGAAGACCTTGGCCATGCCCATGACCTCGGGAATGCCGTAGGTCGGGATCGGGTTGCCGCTGGCGTCGAGCTGGCGCGAACCGTCCTGGTTGAGCTTCCACAGGCCGATGCTGAAGAGCTGCATCACCTCGCGCGCATAGTTCTCGTCGGGCAGGCGGCCGGTGGCGGCGTCCTCCTTCTGATTGTTCATGTGCGACAGGTAGATGCCCATCGCCGGACTGAGCGACACCGCCTCGAGCAGCTGGCGGTAGTTGCCGAAGGCATGCCGGGCCAGCAGGTCGATGTAGGCGGCATGCGCGGCCGGCTGGGTGTCGATGCCGCTGTTGACCGCGCTGGTGACGAAGATCTCGGCCAGCGCGATGGTCATGCGCTGGCGCAGCTGGTCCTGGCCGGTGACCGCCTGCGACCAGAAGCTCTCCATGAAGGCGTTGATGTGCTCCGAGGTGCCCAGCGGGCCCTTCATCGCCACATAGTCGAAATGGCTGGGCGTGCTCAGCGGCCGGGCCAGCTGGTCGTCGATCCAGGCCGCCGGCGTCATCGTCGCGGCCCGGGCGATCTCGCTGGCGGTCGCGCCCCAGGTCGCCTGGTTCAGCAGCCGGGCCGCCTGCTTCTGCGCCGGCGTCAGCGGCGCTGGATACGGCGTGGTCGGCGGAATCAGCACCGTCGAGGCGGTGGCGTAGCAGAACTTCTTCTTGCCGAAGGCCGGATCCTTGCCGAAGGCCGGGCTGGAGCAGGCCTGGCTGCCGGTGGCATAGCGGTAGAGCCACTTGCCCGGAATGCCGTAGGCGATGCGGCGGGTGCCCTCGAAATAGCAGGTGCCCCACTCGGCAGCGCAGGCGGCGCTGGTGTAGGGCACACCGTCGATCAGGAAGGTGGCCCCGGTCTGGGCGACGGCGGGGGCGCCCGCCAGCAGCAGCCCCCCCAGTGCAGTCGCCGCGCGGGCCGCGAGGCGGATCGGCAGACGCCCGGAGCGCCGCTGTCGTCGTTCTTCCACGATCTTCTCCAAATCCTGTTGCCGCGCGAACCCCCGTTCACGCCCGATGCTTTTGCATTTTCGGCAACAGTCCGTGACATATCAGTAACCGAGCGTCAGGCGGCTGGCGAGATGCCCCCCGCAAATCAGGTGCCGCACGGCAATTCGTGCGATGCATCACGCCCGGACACCGGGACCGGTGTTGTCCGGGCGGCACACCCGGTCGGGCAGAGCCGGCGGGATGCGCCTATCGTGGCGGCATGCTGATGCGCATCGTCTCGATCCTGTTCCCGCTCTTCGCGATCACCGCGCTGGGCTATCTCGTCGGCCGGCGCTACCGGCCCGATCTGGCCGAAGCCAACCGGCTCAACATGGAGGTCTTCACCCCGGCGCTGGTCTTCGCCGCGCTGGCCGGACGCGAGATCCGGCCGGCCGACGATCTGCCGCTGCTGGGCGCGACGCTGGCGGTGCTGGCCGGCAGCGGACTGGCGGGCTGGGCGGTGGCGCGCTGGCGCGGCATCGACCCGCGCACGCTGGTGCCGCCGATGATGTTCTGCAACAGCGGCAACCTCGGTCTGCCGCTGGCGGTGCTGGCCTTCGGCCCGGAGGCGCTGGCCCCGGCGGTGGTGATGTTCGCGGTGACCAATCTGGTGCACTTCTCCTTCGGCGTCTGGCTGCTGGACCACCACGCGCGGCTGGTCGACGCCTGGCGTTCGCCCTCGGTGCTGGCGGCCTTCGCGGGCGTGGCGGTCAGCCTGTCGGGCCTGGGCGTGTGGCCGCCGCTGATGACCGCGATCCGCATGGTCGGCGACATCGCGGTGCCGCTGATGCTGCTGGCGCTGGGCGTGCGGCTGGCGGACTCGCGCATCGCCGCGGTCGGCTTCGGTCTGGCCGGCGCGCTGCTGCGACCGCTGGCGGGCGCGGGCACGGCCTGGCTGGCCGCGCTGGCCTTCGGCCTGCCCGAGCGCGAGCAGGCGATGCTGCTGATCTACGGCGCGCTGCCGCCGGCGGTGCTGAACTACATGTTCGCCGAGCGCTACGCTCAGGAGCCCGACCGGGTGGCGTCGATCGTGCTGATCGGCAACGCCATCGCGCCGCTGGTGCTGTCGGCCGCGCTGGCGGTGGCGCTGCGCTGAGCCGCCACGCACAGCGCGGCGCACAGCCAGGCGCTCCACAGCGTGTGGCTGGGGTAGTGCGCGCCGCGCAGCGTCTGCGCCAGCCCGAACAGCACTCCGGCCAGCAGCGTGCCGGCCAGCCAGACCCGCGCCAGCCGCGGCCGGTGCGCGCGCAGCAGGAAATAGCCGCTCAGGAAGCAGAAGGCGCCGGCCGCATGGCCGGACGGAAAGCAGTGGCCGGCGCCGCCATCGAACACGCCCCAGGCCCAGTGCGAGACATGCAGCACCGGCGTGGCGGCCTGAGCGCCGAACTCGGCCAGATCCCAGGGACAGCTGGTGCGGCTGATGCGCTTGAGGCCCGGCACCAGCAGCGCCGCGGCCAGCGTGACCGCCAGCCAGCGGCAGCGCTCGGCGCGCGACGGGCCGGCCAGCAGCGGCCGCCAGGCATCGAAGGCCAGCAGCGCCAGCAGCATCCAGCCGAGCCAGCGGCCGCCGTCATGCAGCAGCGAGCGGGTCCACCAGGCCTGGCGCAGCGGAAAGCCGCCGGCATCGCCCAGCAGGCGCATCACCGCCAGGTCCAGCCCGGAGGCATCCCAGGCCAGCACCGCCAGCAGCGCCGCCAGCAGCACAGGCAGGTCGCGCCGGTGCACGGCCGGGGATGCGGGCAGCGTCACGAGCGGCGGCATCCGGCCAGCAGGTCCAGCGCCGGCTCGTGCAGCGCGGTGCGCACGTCGAGCAGGCCCAGCAGCGTGTGGAACAGATGGTCATGCGCGGCCGGCTGCGCGGCGCGCCGGCGCAGGCAGTCGAGGTCGAGCCGCTCCTGGCGCGCCAGGCCGTCGGAGAACCACATCACCATCGGCACGCGCTTCTGCACCTCCGGCGCGATCGCCCAGGGCAGGCCGTGCAAAAAGAGATTCGACTCGCCCAGCGACTCGCCGTGGTCGGAGAGATAGATCATCGCGGTGTCGACCTGGGACGACTGTGCCTGCGCCTGCAGCCGCGCGATCAGCGTGGCCAGCACATGGTCGGTGTAGAGCAGCGCGTTGTCGTAGGCATTGGCGATGGCGGTGCTGTCGCACTGGCGCAGGTCATCGCTCTGGCAGGCCGGCTGGAAGCGGGCGAAGCGCTCGGGATAGCGGCGGAAATAGGACGGGCCGTGGTTGCCCAGCATGTGCAGCACGATGACGCCGCTGCCCTTGGCGCCGGCCAGCCGCTCGTCCAGACCGGCCAGCAGCGCCTCGTCGAGGCAGCGGCCCTCGGCGCACAGCCCTGGCGGGTCGAGACGCACCATCTCCTCGCTGGGCAGGCCGTCGCAGACGCCCTTGCAGCCGGACTGGTTGTCGCGCCAGAGCACGTCGACGCCGGCCCGCGCGAGCACATGCAGCAGCGACTCGCTGCCGCGGATGCGGTCCTCGTCGTAGTCGCGCCGGCCCACCGGCGCGAACATGCACGGCACCGAGACCTCGGTGTTGGTGCCGCAGCTGGAAGTCTGCGGGAAGTTGATCAGGCCGGGCACGGCCGCCAGCTCCGGCGTGGTCTGGCGCGCATGGCCGTTCAGGCCCCAGTTGGCCGCCCGCGCGGTCTCGCCCACCACCAGCACCACCCGCAGGGGCCGGGTGCGCGCCGCCATCGCCGGGCCCGGGCGGGCATCCAGCCCGATCGGCTGGCGCGGCCGGGCGGCCCCCCGCAGGTCGGCCGCCAGCACGCTGCCGGTCGACCAGACCAGATTGGCCGGCGTGACCAGATAGCGCAGATCGCGGTGGTTGCGCATCATCGACGACAGCGGCCGGAACTCGATCAGGATCGCCGCCAGCAGCAGCAGCAGCGCGCCCAGCAGCCACAGCGCACGCCGGCCCAGCGCGCGCCAGAACGGCAGCCTGCGCAGCGGCACCCGCCACATCAGCGCCGCCGGCAGCACGCCCTTGAACAGCAGGCTGGCCAGCAGCGCCGGGCCGATCAGCTCGCCGGCCTCGGCCGGATCGGTGCGCAGCGCGTTGCGCAGCATCGAGGCATCCAGGCAGACGCCGAAGGCATCGATGAAATGCGCACCGCCGGCCGCGACCAGCATCAGCAGCGCCAGCAGCGGCCGCAGCGCGCGGCCATGGCACAGCAGGCCCAGCAGCAGGAAATGCAGCGCCACCTGCGCCAGCGCCAGCGTCGAGCCGAACAGCCAGCTCTCCGGCTGCGTCGGCAGCCGACCCTCGAGCGCGCGGTGCAGGAAGGTGTCATTGGCGCTGAGCAGCCAGAACACGCTGACGGCCAGCAGCAGCCCTTCCGCCGACCACGATCGGCGCCAGGACGGCGGCAGCCGCATCGGGGCGGGAAGAGCGAAGAAGGCGGAAAGATTCATGCGGTCAACCCATCCAGGGCGCCCGATTGCGCCGAGCACCGATGAAGCCAGGCTGAACCTGCGTGAAGGTGCAGCCGCCCGCCGGGACATCGCCCCGCAGCGGGGGCGGAAATGCTAGCGTCGCGCGTCATGAGACTGCTCCTTCTTGAAGACGACCCCATCCTCGGCGAAGGCCTGCGCGACTTCCTGCGGGTGGAAGGCCACGGCGTCGACTGGTTCCAGCGCCTCGGCGACGCGATGCTGATGGCCGGCGAGCCCTATGACGCGCTGCTGGTGGACTGGCAGCTGCCCGACGGCTCCGGCATCGACTGGGTGCGCACGCTGCGCCGGCGCGGCCTGAGCACGCCGATCCTGATGCTGACCGCACGCGACCGGCTCGGCGACCGCATCAACGGCCTGGACGCCGGCGCCGACGACTACCTGGTCAAGCCCTTCGAGCCGGAGGAAATGGCCGCCCGGCTGCGTGCGGTCTGCCGCCGCTCGGCCGGCAGCGCCAGCGACCTGCGGCGCATCGGCGCGGTCGAGATCGAGCTGAGCGGGCGCACCGCCCGGCTCGAGGGCCGGCGCGTCGAGCTGACCGCACGCGAATGGGCGGTGCTGGAGGCGCTGGTGCTGCGCGCCGGGCGCATCGTCTCGAAGACCGATCTGGACGCGCTGGTGCTGGGCAACGATGCCGAGGTGGTCAGCAATGCGCTGGAGGTGCACATCTCGGCGCTGCGGCGCAAGCTCGGCCGCGAGCTGATCGAGACGGTGCGCGGCATGGGCTACCGGCTCGCGACGACATGAGCCGCACCGCCGTCGCGGTGCAGTCGATCGGCGCCCGGCTGTCGTCGGCGCTGCTGTGGATCGCCGTCACCTGGGGCCTGCTGGCCGCGCTGGCGGTCTGGCTGGTGGTCGAGCACGAGGTCGACGAGCTGCTCGATGACGCGCTGATCGCCTCGGCCGGGCTGATCTCCGGCCTGCTGCCGGATGCGGCCACCCAGGACGCGGTGCTGCAGCAGGCCGCGGCCACCGTCTCGCTGGCGCCGGGCAGCAGCCGCTTCTCCTGGCAGGTGGTCGACCGGGGCGAGCATGTGGTGATCCGCTCCTCGCGGGCGCCAGCCGAGCCGCTGCTGCCGCGCCACCGCGAAGGCCTGAGCCATTCGCCCGAGGGCTGGCGGGTCTATGGCCTGGCGCTCGGCCGCGAGGGGCGCATTCTCTATGTCGCCCAGTCGCGCGAGGAGCGGCTGGAGGCGCTGGGCGATGTCACGCTGGGCACGCTGGTGGCGGCGCTGCTGGTCGGCGTCGGCGGTGCGACCGCGCTGCGCCGGCGCGCCCGGCGCGAGCTGCTGCCGCTCGACCAGCTCTCGGCCCAGGTGCAGCACCATGATCCGATGGACAGCGGCACCGCGCTGCCTCCGGCCGAGCGGGTGGAGCTGCAGCCGATCCGCGACGCGATCGACGAGCTGGGCCGGCGCCTGGCGCAGCGCATCCGCCAGGAGCGCGCGGTGGTCGCGCATGCGGCCCATGCGCTGCGCACCCCGCTGGCCGGCATGGACGCGCAGCTGGCGGTGGCCCTGCGCGAATGCCCGCCGGAGGCGACCGGCACCCACCAGCGCCTGCAGCGCACCCGGGAGGCCGCCGCGCGGCTGTCGCGGGTGGTGACCGCGCTGCTGACGCTGTTCCGCTCCGGCGTGGACATCGAGCGCCGGCCGGTGGATGCGGCCGAGCTGCTGGCCGACATCCCGATGCCGGGCCTGCGGCTGGACTTTGCCGCGGCCTTCACGGCAGAGGGCCCGGCACGGGCCACGCCGCTGCCCGCCGATGCGGATCTGCTCACCGCCGCGCTGGCCAATCTGCTCGACAACGCGGTGCGCCACGGCGCGCGGCAGGTCAGCGTCGAGCCGGTCGACGGCGGCCTGCGCCTGGTCGACGACGGCCCCGGCATCGATCCGGTGCGGCTGCAGGCGCTGCAGCAGGCGCTCGACACCCAGGCCTACGAGGGCCGCACCGGCCTGGGCCTGATGCTGGCCGACCTGGTGGCGCGTGCGCACGGCGGGCGGCTGCGCCTGGGCCCCTCGCCCTACGGCAGCGGCCTGGCGGTGACTCTGACGCTCAGCGAGCCGGCGGATCAGCGCGACGACGGCGCCGTCGCGGCCGGCAGCGGGCCGAACTCGGCCGGCACCCAGCGGTAGGTCGCGCCCTCGCGGCCGACCCGGCCCAGGCCGGGAAAGGGCAGGTGCGCACCGGCGATCGACCAGCCCTGGCTGGCGGCCTGCTCGAACACCTGGCGGCGGGTGGCGATCGCCTGCGCCGGATCGGTGTCGAACTCGATGCTGACCGCCGGCCGCGCGAACTGCACCGCATGCGAGTGCACCAGATCGCCCCAGACCAGCAGCCGGCGGCCCTGCGACTCGAACAGGAAGGCGCTGTGGCCGGGCGTGTGGCCGTTCGTCGCCATCGCGGTGACGCCGGGCAGCAGCACCTCGCCCGGCTCGAAGGTCGACAGCCGGCCGGCCTCGCGATAGG
>RRZT012183195.1_pt1 | contig 11503 bp, 8 predicted proteins | sample 2165551 | NCBI WGS metagenome assembly RRZT01 (sample SAMN10456910, study PRJNA506462) | wastewater metagenome | biome: wastewater; feature: sludge; material: wastewater sludge; isolation source: wastewater sludge with Escherichia coli K12::gfp cells carrying plasmid... | place: USA: Moscow, Idaho ... | reverse complement strand
CGAGTCATTCATACACGTTCCGGATGCGAACCGATACAGATGTCTCTGCGGCAACAGTGATGTTGTGTGAAAGAGCCACACAAACTAGGGGGAAACTTAATGAGAACCTCACCCATGAGGAGTGGGATTGCGTTTGCCGGCGTGCTAGCGATCGTGCTGGCAGGCTGTACGTCTTCTCCAGATGACACCAAGTCATCGGACGAGGGAACGAGCGACGGCAACAAGTACACCACGCGAGAAGTCAACGACGGGACCACCACCTTCACCGTTGTTGAGAACCCGAATGGCGGGACCAAGCTCTCCTTCGGCTCCGAGGCAGGCTTCAAGCTGCTCGAAGAGAAGGACGGCGACTACACCTACGCCTTCAAGGATATGAATGGTAACGGAACGCTCGATAAGTGGGAGGATTGGCGTAATTCGTACGCCGATCGTGCCGCTGATCTGGCACCGCAGCTATCCGCCGACCAGATTTCGGGACTCATGCTCTTCTCGAGCCATGAGCGGGCTCCTGAAGACGGTCTGAGCGATGCTCAGAAGGAATACCTGGGCGAGTCCTACCTGCGTAACGTGTTGTACGCGGCGGGTAACGACGTTGAGCCAGTTGTGACATGGACCAACGAGCTGCAGTCCTACGTCGAGACGTTGGGCAAGGAGGGAGAGCCGTACGTTCCGGTCAACTTCTCTTCTGATCCACGCCACGATGCGAAGGACAGCTACGATGGCTCCCAGGGCGGGACATCCCAGTGGCCGAGCAACCTCGGCCTTGCTGCAACCTTCAACCCGGAGACGGTCCTCGAATTTGGCAAGTACGCCTCCGAGGAATACCGCGCCATGGGTCTGCAGAATGCGCTGAGCCCGCAGATCGATCTGGCCTCCGATCCTCGCTGGCCACGAATCACCGGCACGTTCGGTGAAGATCCCGAGATGGCTGCCGAAATGGCTGCTAACTACGTCAAGGGCTTCCAGGGAACTTTCGACGATGAGGGCAAGGATGCCGGCCTGGGCCAGGGTTCCGTTGCCACCGTCATCAAGCACTTCCCGGGTGATGGTGCAGCTGAAGGTGGCCGCGAGTCCCACCAGCAGAGCGGCAAGTACGCCGTTATGCCCGGCGACAATGGCGAGGCTCACCTGAGCATCTTCAAGGCGGCTGTTGAGGCCGGCGCTGGCGGTATGATGACCTCCTACTCGATCATCACCGATGGCAAGGGTGAGCCGTACTACGGCAACCTCATGGGCTCAGCTTATGACAAGGTGCGCGTGGACAAGGCCCGTGAAGATATGGGCTACGACGGTGTCATCGTCACCGACTGGGGAGTTACCTCCTCGGTTGAAGACGGCTCCGAGGGTGCCATGTTCGGCATGGCCTGGGATGCGCAGGATCTGACGGTCGATCAGCGCCACTTTGAAATTCTCAAGACGGGCATTGACCAGTTCGGTGGTAACAACGATATTAAGCCGGTTCAGGCCGCCTACAAGCTGTGGGACGAGGCCTTCAAGGCTGGAGATGTCGACGTCGACGCCGCCACTCGCTGGGCTCAGTCTGGCCAGCGCATCCTCACCAACCTGTTTGGTGTGGGCCTGTACGACAACCCCTTCCAGGATCTGGAAGAGTCGAAGGCAATTGTGGGCAACGAGGAAGCCGTTCAGGCTGGACTCGATGCGCAGCACGAGTCGGTCGTTGTGGTCAAGAACCAGGACAGCACAATTAAGTGCGAGGCTCCCAAGGATGACTACAAGAAGATGAAGGTCTACATCCCTCGTGCCTTCGACACCGGTCATAACGGAATCTTCGGTGAGGCACAGTACACCGAGGGCCCGACGGTTGATGTCGAGGTTGCTAAGCAGTACTTCGGTGAGGTCGTCACCGACGAGGCTGTCACCGATGCGGATGACAAGGTCACCAGCTACACCGCTCCCGATCTCTCCGATGTGGATATGGTCATCGTTGGCCTGGACAACCCGAACAACGGCGGCGTTTTCGCCAGCCAGGGCCTGACCGAGAAGGAAGATGGATCACGTTCATGGTGGACTGTCTCCCTCCAGTACCGTCCCTACACTGCCGATGGCGAGAACGTTCGCAAGACCTCGATCGCCGGCGACACCCAGCCCGATGGCTCGAAGGAGAATCGTTCCTACTACGGCGCTCAGTCGCAGATCTCGAACGAGTCGAGCCTCGATGCCTTCCAGCGTGCGGTTGACGCCGTCAAGGCCAGTGGCAAGGACATCCCGGTTGTCTCTCTCGTGTCCATCGTGAACGGCATGGTCATCCCGGCCGAGTTCGAGGCGGACTCGGATGCGATCATCGTGGGCTTCAGCGTGACGGATGCTACTCTCCTGGACGTGGCTCTTGGTATCACCGACTCCTCCGGCCGCCTGCCGCTTGGCATGCCCGCCTCGATGGATGCGGTTGAGGCGAGCTTCGAGGACCTCGAGAAGGATGTGGATTCCTACAAGGATGCCGCAGGTAATGTCTACGAGTACGGCTTCGGACTGAGCTGTAGCGGAGATCCGATCAAGTAACAACGTCAGCTGGTCAGGGGTGTGGATGTACATCCCTGACCAGCTGCAACTCTATTCAACGACGCCGCTGCTGATTTCTCGGGCACAATTGTTTCCGGGTGTCTCGGCAGCAAACGTCGACATCTGGTTGGGGACAGCATGTGCACCCGACCGGGCAATTTAAAGGAGGAACAATGAAGAACAATATTCTGCGTGCAGGATTCGTTATGGCGGTTGCTGTGACGGCTACCTTCGGGCTGTCCGCTTGTGGCTCGTCCGACAATGGAAGCTCATCCTCGGAGGCAACGTCTACCTCCCAGGCTGCTGATGACTCCCAGAAGAGCGATTCCGGCGAAAGCGAAGCTTTCGTCAAGGATCTGCAGGACGGCGTCAAGCTCGTTAATGATCAGATTGCTCAGGAATCCGGCATGACCCAGATCATGCTGGCATCCGATGTGGATCAGCCGACCCAGAAGTATGGCATGTGGGTTCTGCCCTACAAGCCCTCTGAAGCGGTTGAGAAGTTCACGAAGCAGATCCAGATCGAAGAGGGCACGAAGTTCGTGGTGACTGCGGTTTCTGCTGAGACTGGTAAGACCTGGAACATGGACCAGGACGGCAACATGACCGAGGCTGAGAAGTAAGCCTTCACGGTTTGTGCGCCGGCGCCCGGTAACGAGCGCCATAACAACCTATCGGATGGGCCCGATGGAAACGGATAAAACGGTTCCATCAGGCCCATCTCTCCCTCCGCTGTCGCTCTGGTAAAACTTCGCGACAGCGTGATAAAGAAGTGCTCACGCAGCTACTTCGCGCCCGTTATGAAGCTGTCAATGACACCGCAACTGACTGTGCGGCCGTTTCGACAGTTCATGCATGATGGGCTAATTCCTACCGTTTGATTACTTAGCATGAAGATGTCTGATTGCACACGCAGATTGCAGCGACATCAGAGTTGATGTCTAGCCCCTTTTTCTCTGAAGGAGATATTGTGCGCAGTTCCTCTGAGAACCCCAAAACCACCGCGGACATCGGCTCGTTGTCCACGCTAGAGAAGGCCGCCATGTTGAGTGGCGAGACAACATGGCAGACCCGCGCGCTCCCACGCCTGGGAGTTCGCCAGCTATGGATGTCTGATGGTCCGCATGGTATTCGCCGACAGGCTGGATCGGCAGATCATTTAGGCATTAACGCATCTCAGCCAGCCACCTGCTTCCCGACCTCGGCTACCGTAGCCAATAGCTGGGATCCCGTCCTTGCTGAACGTGTTGGCCGTGCACTGGGCCGTGAGGCGTCCCATCTGGGTGTGGACGTACTTCTCGGGCCGGGACTCAATATCAAGCGGAGCCCACTCGGAGGACGCAACTTCGAATATTTCTCGGAGGATCCGTACCTTGCCGGTAAGCTCGCCGCCGGATACGTACGCGGCATTCAGGGTGCCGGAGTTGCAGCCTGCCCCAAGCATTTCGCTGTCAACAGCCAAGAAACACGGCGCATGACCTCTGACTCGGTGGTGGATGAAGCGACACTTCGCGAAATCTACCTCACGGCTTTCGAGATTCTCGTCAAAGAATCCCGTCCGTTGACCATCATGACGAGCTACAACCTCGTCAACGGAACTTACTCTCACGAAAATAGTCATCTCCTCCAGGACATCCTTCGCGACGACTGGGGATTCGATGGAGCAGTCGTCACCGACTGGGGAGGCGGCAATGATCCCGTCGCCGCAGTTTCAGCCGGTGGAACCATCGAGATGCCTTCGCCCGGATTTGACTCCGTCTGTGAAATCCTTGAATCTTCCAATCTCGATGAAGAGCAGCTCAATGCACGGGTTGCCGAGGTTGTCACGCTTGCCCACAGAATCAATCCCGAGACCGTGGATGAGTCGATCTTTGACGATCACGACCGACTCGCCCAGGAAGCCGCGGAAGCGAGCATCGTCCTTCTCAAGAATGAAGGGAAGGCTCTGCCCCTGGCTTCGGGAGCTCGTATCGCCGTCGTCGGTGATTTTGCTTTCGAACCACGTTACCAGGGTGCGGGTTCATCCCTCGTCAATCCCACCCAACTCGTCAAGCCGTTGCAGGCCCTTGAGGATTCAACTCTCTCGATCGTGGCGTCGGCGCGTGGCTTCGAGCGAGGCAAGGCACTTGATCCCGGGCTTCTTGCCGAAGCAATTGAGGCGGCGCGAGCGGCCGATGTCGTTCTTCTTCACCTGGGACTCGATGAAATCTTGGAGAGTGAAGGCAAGGACCGGGAGCACATGCACCTTCCGGAGAACCAGGCGGAGCTTCTCGAGCGCGTCGCGGAAGTGAACCCGCACGTCGTCGTCGTTCTTTCAGCAGGATCGGCCATCGAAATGCCGTGGATCGACAAGGTAGAAGGCGTTGTTCACGGATACCTTGGCGGCCAGGCCGGAGCTCGTGCGATGGTGCGGGTGCTCACGGGAGCAGTCAACCCGTCGGGCCATTTGGCTGAGTCCTATGCACTCTCCCTCGCCGACACACCGACGGCGGGAGCTTTCCCGGCCGAGGAGAAGCACGCGCTGTACCGCGAGGGGCCGTTTGTGGGGTACCGCTACTACTCCAGTGCGGGCGTTCCTGTCCTCTTCCCATTCGGATATGGGCTGTCCTACACAACGTTCTCCTATTCGGAGCTAGAAGTGGATGGCAAGGGAGTCGCCTTCACGGTGACCAATACCGGTGACGTCACGGGAGCTGATGTTCCTCAGCTATACGTATCACCGCCACCAGAAGCCTCCAAGGTGGGGCCACGTCCGCGTATTGAACTCAAGGGTTTCGAAAAGGTCACTCTGGAGCCAGGGCAGACCGCGCGGGTGAGAATCGCCTTCGACGATTACACGTTCCGCGTCTTTGACGGACGGCTGGGCCGGTGGCGTGTCATTGCTGGACGTTACGGCGTTGCCGTTGGATCCAACGTCGCGGATCGTGCCCTAGAGGCTAGCATCGACATCGACGGCGAATCCGTCACCGATACCGCTCCCGCCGCCCTTATTGAGAACTACTCTGCCGCGCGGGTGCATGAGGTAACCGACGCCGAGTTCGAAAAGCTGCTGGGACGATCACTGCCCGTGGCTGAACCTGTTCGTCTTCTCACCGCGACGTCGCCCCTGTCCGATCTCGAATATTCCAAAAGCCCGGTAGGCCGCGCCATCTACAAGCACTACTTCCAGCGCAGCCTACGCAAGGCGCAGGAGAAGGGCGTGCCCGATCTGAATCTTCTCTTCCAGTACGGTATGCCATTCCGAGCCATCGCCAAGATGAGCGGTGGTCTTGCGGACATGCGCATGGTGGAGGCGATTCTCAATATCGTCAATGGCCACTTCTTCAAAGGATTGGGGCAAGTGGCCGTGCGATTCTTCCAGAACCGGACGCGGCAGAAGAAACTCGCGAGTGAGTTTAACGAGCGCGCCGCCGGTACCCAACGTACGTCACAAGCAAAGTGAGGCCCTGTGTTCAAGTCAATAGCCACATGGTGGAAGAACTTCGAAAGCAAACATGAGACTGGTTCCCAGTTCCTGATGTTCTTCATTCTGAGTAACGGCATCACCGTTCTCCAGCTTGCACTTATGCCGGTGCTTCGTAACATTTTTAATGGAACATCGCTGGTGGAAACCAACTTCCAGGTGTTTCCTATCGGAACGGGTGCGGACGGTTCGTCGCCCTTCTACATCTTTGATTACGCCGCGGGTGCTTTGCCCGGCGGAGGTGGCGGCCTCGCCTACTTCCTTGCCGTGCAGATCACGCTCCTCATCGCCCAGATCATTAACTTCTTCCTGCAGCGTAACGTCACGTTCAAGTCAAACACGTCGATGGCTACGGCAGCGCTCTGGTATTTCATCGCCTACATCATCATCACCTTCGCCGCCGCCGCGCTGCAGGGATTCTACAAGGCACCGATTTACCACTTCTTCATGGAGAGCCTGGGATGGGGCGCGACCGGAGGAACGGTTGCAGACGTCATCACCATGATCATCAACAGTGCGCTATCGTTCTGGGTGTTCTTCCCCATCTTCAAGGTGATCTTCAAGAGGGTTCCGGACGAATCCACCGAAGTGCAAGCCTGACATACTGGAACGGTTGGTATGAATCCAATTCTCACGTTCGTCGTCCCCTGCTATAACTCCGAGGCGTACATGAGTCATTGCATCGACTCATTACTGCGTCCGGGAGTCACAGACGTCGAAGTCGTCGTCGTCAATGACGGCTCGAGTGACGGGACGGCAAGGATTGCCGATGAATACGCGGAGCGGTACCCCGCACAAGTTCGGGCGGTCCACAAAAAGAATGGTGGCCACGGTTTAGCAATTAACGCTGGGTTGGCAGCGGCCACTGGTACCTACTTTAAGGTAGTCGACTCCGATGACTGGCTCGATAGCGGTGCGTTAGATGAGGTTCTTAACCTGCTGCGCCGCCTGGAACGCGATGGCGACTCGCTGGACATTCTCATCACGAATTTCGTGTACGAGAAGGAAGGTAAGCGGATCAAGCGGGCGGTGAGTTACCGGCAGGCATTGCCGCGCAATCGCATCTTTGGGTGGGATGAAACGCGTTCGTTCCGTAGCTGGCAATACCTGCTCATGCATTCGATCACTTATCGTACGCAGCTGCTTCGTGACTGTGAGCTACACGTGCCTGAGCACAGCTTCTATGTGGATAATTACTTCGCGTTCATCCCGTTGAGTCGTGTGCACAAGCTGTACTACCTCGACGTGGACTTCTACCGGTATTTCATTGGACGCTCGGATCAATCGGTGAATGAAAAAGTGATGATCGGGCGAATCGACCAGCAGATTAATATCAACATGCTGATGGTTGAGCATCTGAGTGCCATGCATTTGACGGGAGCCTTACCGCGGAAGTTGGAACGCTACATGGTCCATTACGCGGCCTTGGTCACGGTCGTATCCTCGGTTCTTCTTATTCGAGATGGCAGTCCAGAATCGTTGGCGAAGAAGAATGCGTTGTGGAAGAAGATTAAGGGTTTGAACCCGGCGATCTATGCCCGCATGCGCCGCACACCGCTCGGTCTGCTCGCGTCGCGCTCTAACCGGGGTGCCCGCGTGGGGATGACGGTGGGTTACGACATCGCACGAATGTGCGTGGGTTTTAACTGACGTTGATGAACGACGACGGCGTCCTGGAACCGTCATTTAACGGGCCGGCCACCACTTTCTCACAAGTGGTGGCCGGCCCGTTTCCATGAGTTGTGGGTTAGACTGCGACGTCCGGAGAAGGGATCAGAGCCTTCATTTTGAACCATCCCTCCTGGACGGACATTGTCATCGATCCCTCATAGTCAGTAACAATTTCCCTCATGTTGACAGTGCCGTACCCGTGCCGTGATCGATCATTTTTGGTTGTTTCGGGCAGTCCACCGGTGAACGTGATATCTCCGGAGAAACGATTCTCGATGCTGATCATGACGAACTCGCCCTGGGTGTACACCACGATCTTAATGATTCTCTCGTCCTTGTCGGAGACATGGAGCGCAGCCTCAATGGCGTTGTCGAGGGCGTTTCCGAAGAAAGCTGACAGCCGAATGGGGTCCATGAATTCCACGGCGGCACCATCGACCACGTGGGTCATTGAGATTCCTTCTTGCAGGCAACGCTCCATCTTTGAACTGAGGACGATATCAAGGACGGGATTTCCTGTCTGGATCTCCGACTCATATCCGCGGATGGAATCTTCCAGCGCCTGAAGGTAATCAGAGCGCCGGTCCGCAGAGGCCTCGTTTCGGATGGCAGCGGCATAATGCTTGAGATCGTGATGCATCCGATTGAGCTCTTCAATGTTGCGCTTTGATTGCAGATACTGCTGGTGTTGCGCTTTCATGAGCATCTGAGTCTTGGCCAGTTCGAGAGCATCGCGTGCCAGATTACGGTTACTTTGCTGCGTGTAGAGTGCTACGAATCCGGCAAGGTCAACGAGAGTGCGGATATAGAAGACGTCGCGCCCACTTTGGCCGGAGAACGGGGTATTCGTTGTGAGGAAGCTGAGGTTACTCACGAGGAACGTGCCGCTGGCGATTGCAAGGCTGACGATGAGGGTACGAGCATCAATGCCCAGACGCATACGGGTGGTGAAGTTACGCCGTTCAGCTAGATATGCCGCTCCGAACCCGAGGGAGTATTCGCCACACAGCAAGATACCGTCAGCTACAAGATTGCCTCGGGGAGTGCCAAGGAGAACGTTAGCGGAGTAGTGAACTTCTAGTTGCCACTGCAACGATGCCACAAGTTCCGCGAGTACAAAGGCGCGGGCGGCGAGGTAGCCAGCATCGTAGAGGCTTGTGTCAGCGCAGATGTAAATGAGGAAGAAGATCGAGAGAACAGCTGTGCCAATACCGAGCAGCCAAAGCTCCAGGGGCCAGGTCCCTGCAAACACCTGAAGGCCTACCATGAGCGGCAAAGAAACCGCGAGAACGATGATTCTGCGTGCTCCTGTGAATCGCGGACGCATGATGAGCACGTAAATCAGTACGGCCACCCATTCCGCCAAGCCCGTATGAAACCGAGGAATATCGGGAAGTGCTTCCAGAATCACTGGATCTGTCCACCCACATAGTTGGTGAGAGCTTCCATCAGCCCCTTCTTGCGGGATCGACTAATCTTCAGGGCGCTGCCATCGGACATAACGGCGTCCTCGCCGTGAATTGCCTGGAGATGACGCAGGTTGAGCAGGTAACCGCTATTGGCGCGGTAGAAGGAGTGGGAAGATAACGAATCTTCGAACGATTTGAGGGTCCCAGAAAACGAGATGGTCTCGCTGGCCGTGTGCACGGTGATGCGGTGACGATTGCTTTCTAAATAGATAATGTCCGTAATGTCGAGCCGACGAAGTGTTGTACCGGAACCCACCAGGATGGACTTTTTCTTCATCTGATTGAGCGCCGTGAGACATCGCTCCATCTCGGTCCTGAACGCGAAGTAAGAGACGGGTTTGAGAAGGTAGCTAAGGGCCGATACAGAGTAGCCATGGGTGGCATATTGAGCCGTGTTGGTAACAAAAATGAGAATAACCTTGCTGTCCACGGACCGAATGGCCGCGGCGGTACTCATCCCGTCGAGGCCGCCCATCTTGATATCGAGGAAAATGACGTCAAAGTCTGGTTGGTAATTCTCCAGTAACGCGGCTCCGTCGTCGTACTGGCGGATCTGGAATGACAGAGAGTTTTCGTCCTCGAAGCGACGCAGCAGGGATTCAACCTGGCTGCGGTCACGAGCATTGTCATCTACGATGCCGACGTTGACAGAGCGCCTGGTGGCCATGTCCGCCCCTCTCCCTACGTGTCCATAGCTAGAGATTTTGCCAGTAGGTCCAAGCTATCGGCGTCATCCCTTAGCCCAGTTTACCGGCAGGAAACGTAACTGTATCGAAGACCGAGTGGACGAGAGGACTTCCGTCCCCTTGTAGAATAGGCGAAGCCACGAGCGGGCGCCCAATGACGAAATATCCCCGAAGGGAAAACACTCATTCATGCCCGTTCAAGAAGATGACGGCGAGGTGAAGAACCCTCGCATACATTCCCGAACGAAGCTATGTGCTTCTGCGCGGGAGAGGGGGAGAAGTGGGATTTGATCTGATTGTCGTTGGATCGGGATTCTTCGGTTTGACCGTTGCCCAACAGTGCGCCGAGCGGTGGGGACTACGGGTCGCAGTTGTCGAACGACGGTCCCATATTGGCGGCAATGCGTATTCGGAGATCGATCCCGACACCGGTATCGAGATTCATCGATACGGGGCCCACCTCTTCCACACCTCAAATAAGCGGGTCTGGGACTACGTCAATCGTTTCACCGATTTCACCGGATACGTGCACCGTGTGTGGACCACGGTCGATGGTGTCGTGTACCCCATGCCAGTCAATCTTGGCACCATCAACCAGTTTTTCAGCGCCGCGTACTCGCCGGATGAGGCGCGGGCACTGATTGCCGAGCAGGCGAGCGAGGTGGCGGGTGAGGACGTAACGGACTTCGAGTCCAAGGGAGTCTCGTTGGTAGGGCGCCCCCTCTTTGACGCCTTCTTCAAGAACTACACGGCGAAACAATGGCAGACTGACCCACGCGACCTGCCCGCCTCCGTGATTTCGCGCCTTCCCGTGCGCTACACCTACGACTCCCGCTATTTTAATGACGCCTACGAGGGGCTTCCGGTAGACGGCTACACGGCGTGGCTGCGCCGCATGGCTGAGGACGAGCGTATCAGCGTCTTCCTCGACACCGATTTCTTCGATACCAACCAGCCGCTCAACCGCGACGCCGTCGTCGGACGAGTGCCGGTGGTGTACACCGGTCCTATCGACAGGTACTTTGACTTCAGCGAAGGAGATCTCAGCTGGCGCACGGTCGACTTCGAGAAGGAAGTTGTTCCCACCGGTGATTTCCAGGGCTGCTCCGTCATGAACTACGGGGATCTCAGTGTGGACTACACGCGCATCATCGAGTTCCGGCATTTCCATCCTGAACGGGATTACCAAAAGGAACGCTCCGTCATCTTTCGCGAGTACTCGCGCTTCGCGGGGCGCGACGACGAACCCTACTATCCGGTCAACACGGCGGAGGACCGCCGCAAGCTGCTAGCCTACCGGGCGCTCGCGGCTTCCCAGCCGGATGTGTATTTTGGTGGGCGCCTCGGCAGCTACCAATACCTCGACATGGACATGGCAATTGCCTCGGCGCTGACGCTTGTGAGTAACGCGCTGGAGGAGCGGTTCGGGGAGTGAACCTGGTTCATTCTCGGTTATCTCGAAATTTTGTGGCCTGTGAGCGGCAAGCCGTGCCGTATACGGCAGCGGATGTTGCTCTGGAGGCCATGAAGGAATGGTGAGGGGTGATGAACGGAGGGTAAGGCGTCCTGAATGGACAGGTGAGGCACGTAGATCATTGTTCGTGACGGCATGGCAAGGGGCGGGATTCCGTGTGGAACCCCGCCCCTTTGTCAGGCGTTGAGTTGTCAATCACTGCATCATGGTGATGCTTCGT
>RRZT010759283.1_pt1 | contig 11503 bp, 9 predicted proteins | sample 2165551 | NCBI WGS metagenome assembly RRZT01 (sample SAMN10456910, study PRJNA506462) | wastewater metagenome | biome: wastewater; feature: sludge; material: wastewater sludge; isolation source: wastewater sludge with Escherichia coli K12::gfp cells carrying plasmid... | place: USA: Moscow, Idaho ... | reverse complement strand
CTCGTGGAACGCCACAGACTGAAACCGGGCCATTACGCGGTTTTTCTGCCCGGCTGCAACGCCGACGGTCACCTGAAGCGTTGGGGAGCGGCTCGTTACGCCGCGCTCGCCAACCGGATTCACCGGGAAGGGCTGGAGCGAATCGCGCTGATCGGCGGACCGGACGAAGTGGAGGAATGCCGACGCATCGAATCGGCCTGCGGCGACTGGCTGGTGAACCTGTGCGGGCAGACCGCGATTCTCGATATTCCGCTCCTGTGCGAATCGGCGAGATTCATCGTGGCCAACGATACCGGCACCGCCCACTTGGCCGCCGTCTCGTCCACGCCGATGACCGTTCTTTGCGGCCCCACCGATCCGCGCCGGGTCAAGCCGTTGGGCGATAACGTGACCGCGCTGCAAGCCGATCTGCCCTGCGTCAACTGCTACCGCAAAACCTGCTCGCACCACAGTTGCATGGCCATGCTGACCCCGCCGCTGGTGTGGCGGCACCTGCGGGCGCCGGATCGCAAGCCGGGGTAGGCCCCAAACCCTTCGCGGCGGGGATCAAGCCGAATCGGTCGGAGGGGACGGGGGTTGGCGCTGGAGCGGCGGCGGCGGCGCGCCATCCGGCAGCAGTCGCGTACCGTATTTGACGAACTGGCCGTGCTCGTACAGCTTGGCGTACTTGAGAAAGACGTAGAACGCCGCGATCACCGCGTTGATGAATCCGGCCCAACCGTTCAGGATGTTGCGCTTGAACAGGTAGCTGCGCAGGAAGAACAGCGGCGGATAAAGCAGCATGATCAGGGCGATGCCCCAACGGCGCTTTTTGAGCTTGTCGGCCACCAGCCCGGTGGAGTAGGCGTTGATTTTCTCGACCTTGGCGTGAATGTCGGTTTCGCCGTAATGGTAGAGCGGCGCCTTGAGGCGAGCGACGCGACCGCGCACCTTGGGCGCGGCGTGGACCGGCATGTCGTCGATGTCGCCCTTGCGCTTGTCGAACAGGCGCAGGAAATGGTTCATGCGGGTGGCGGGGTGGTACATCAGCCAGAACAGCTGTTCCTGGCGCGGCATCTCATAGCCATCCGCGGCGGGGCCGCTCTCCAGCAGTTGGCGGATCTCGGCTTGCAGGGCGGGCGACAGGGCCTCGTCGGCGTCCAGCAGCAACACCCAGTCATGCGCGGTCGCCGCCAGCGCCAGCCGCTTTTGCGCGCCATAACCCAGGAACTCCTGCTGGCTGATCCGCGCCCCGTGGCGGCGTGCGATGGCCAGCGTGTCGTCGGCGCTGAAGGAATCCAGCACGACAATTTCATCCGCCCACCGCACGCTTTCCAGACAAGCCGCCAAGGTTCGGCCATTATTGAACGTCGTGACGAAGACGGAAAGCTGCGCTCGGTCGATCATGCGATCATCTGCCCTCAACGGAATTTTCATTTACAGTATGCACGATATCGTCCAGCACCCACCCGACGGAACTTCATGATCGCATCGGCCCACATTATCGGCGGCGAGGCGCTCGGCGGGGCCGAACTGTTTTATACCCGACTGGTCAACGCCTTGCGGGCACGACAGCATTCCGCGCTGGCCATCACCGTGGCCGACAGCCGGATCTCGGCCCGCCTCGATCCGCAGATCCCGCAAATTCACGTTCCGATGTGGGGCGTCGCCGATTTGCCGTCGCGCTGGCGAATCGGGCGCGCGCTGCGGGAGCACCGGCCCGATATCGTGCAGACCTACATGGGCCGGGCCACGCGACTGACGCGCGTCGCCCCCGGCCGGCGACCGATTCACGTCGCCCGGCTGGGCGGTTACTACACCCCGCACGGCTACCGGCACGCCCATGCCTGGGTGGCGGCCAGCCCCGGCATTCGCGACCATCTGCTCCAGCACGGCTTTCCGGCCGACCGGATTTTCCACATCGGCAATTTTGTCGCCCCCTACCATCCCAGCCCGGCGGCCACCCTGAGCGGATTGCGACGCGAATTCGACATTCCCGAGGAGGCGCTGATCGTGACCGCCGTGGGCCGCTTGCATCCGGTCAAAGGCTTCGACAACCTGCTCCGGGCGTTCGCGAAGGTCGCTCCCCGGATTCAAGATCGGCCGGTTTATCTGATCGTGGTGGGCGACGGTCCTATGGCGACAAAACTCTCGCGGCAAGCCGGGCAACTCGGCATCGGCCGGCGGGTCCGCTGGCCCGGCTGGCGGGATGATGCCGGCCGCTTTCAGGAACTGGCCGACCTCTGCGTCTGCACCTCCAGCCAGGAAGGGCTGGGCAACGTCATACTGGAAGCGTGGGCGCGGGAGCGCGCCGTGCTATCCACCCGCGCCCAAGGACCGGCGAATATCATCACCGATCACGAGAACGGCTGGCTGGTGCCGATCGGGGATGCGGCGGCCCTGGCCTCGGCGATGGAGCTGCTGCTGCGAGACGATTCGCTGCGCCGACAACTCGCCACCGCTGGCAACCGGACATTGCTCGCCCAATACAGTGAGGACGCTATCGTCAATGCCTATCTGGACTGCTACTCCACGCTCCTGCGCAGCCGCTGACCGGCGCGCTTGCCACTCGGCGAGAACCGGAAGGTGGCCCACTTGAGGATGGAGCGTCGTGTCGCGCTCTACTTGGTCGCTTCCCCGCTGCAATACCTCGCGGCGCGGCGAATCGCCGAACGGTTCGAAGCCGGCGCCCGACAGGTGCTCGCGTGGTACAAGCGGGGCGTCGCGCCCATCGTCCGCGCCGAGCACTGGGACGCTTCCGCGTACTTGGCTTGGCCGCGCTTCGAACCGCTGCCCGGCCCTTTTGGCCGCCACCTGAGGTTGCGGGCGAACATCCGGGAAATCGCGGCGCTGGTCGGCCCTTGCGATACCTTGCACATTCACAGCGCTGTGTTCGACACCGAGGCGATCAACTACTTTCTGCGCGCCCTGCCGAAAATCTGCGGCGCCCGGAGGATGCGCGCCCGCATCCTGCCCGACGGCATCATCAGCGTCCGTCGCTACCCCCTGTCGCCGCTCAAGGCCGCCGCGCAATATGTTCGCAAGCTGCGCCGCCTCGTCGCGCCCGAACTCGACTACTGGCGGTTCGCCGGGGATCGCATCGGCTCGGACGCGCCCTTTTGCGACCGCATCTACGTGTTGCCCGGCCTGCCGCACGAATACCCCGCACACAAGGTGGTCGTCCTGCCGCCTCTGGTCGATGCTTCCCCATCGAGCGACGACGCGATCCCGCGCCGGGCGCTGGTCATCGGGCAACCGCTGGTGGGAGCCGGCCTCATGAAAGCGGCGGATCGCGACGCGGTCAGCCAGGAAATCCATGAGTGGCTGCGCGCTCGGGGTTTTTCCGAGATCCACTACAAAACCCACCCGAAAGACCCCCACCGCGAGCTGTGCCAGCCGGACTACACCCTCATCGACCCGGACGAACCCCTGGAAGTCCACATGAGCCACGCGCGCTACTCGGCGGTGGCGGGCGTGCGCTCTTCGGCGCTGTTATTCGCCGCGCAGCTCTACCCCGAAGCCGGCACCGTGCTCGCGTTCGGGCTGGATCGGGTACTCTTCAAATCCGATGCCGAGCGCGAGAAAATGCGCGCGGCGCTGACGCTGAGCGGGGTTACGATCCTATGACTGCGATCCCCCGGTCCCACCGTATTCCGCAAATCAATTCCTGGCTGCTGACGGCTATTTTCTTCTCCATCCCGACCCATGTCGCGCCGGCCTATTCGCTTTCCCTGCTCCTGGCGGTTCTCTGGTTCGCCGAGGGAAACCGGCTCGACCGGCTCAAAGCGGTGCTCCGCAACCGGGCGCTCTGGACGCTCCTGGCCTACTACGCGCTCGTGGCCGCCTCGCTGTTGTGGACGGAAGACACCGCCAACGGCCAGAAAATCCTCGGAAAAACCACTTTCTTTCTGCTGGCGCCGCTCTATTTCAGCGTCGCCCGCAAGGAGCACTTCAACCGGTATCTCGGCGCTTTTCTTGCCGCCGTCGCGCTTTGCGAGCTGCTCGCCTTTTATAACTGGGTCCACCTCAGCTATTTTCCCGAATTCCCGGCCGGAATTCGCGTCGATAAAGACCCGATGGATACGGCCCCTTTCGTCGACCGCATCATGTACGCGCCCATCTTGGCATGGGCGGGGTACGTGGCCGGTCAGCGCGCGCTGTTTCCGGGGCATCGCCACCGCGCGCTGTATTTCGCACTACTGGCGACCACTGCGCTCAATCTGGTGATCTCCGGCGGACGCGCCGGCATGGTCGCCTTTTTGGTGATGCTCGGATTGCTCGTGATCCAACGCATCAAGGGGCGTTTGATCGTTGCCCTGCCCCTCGCTTTTCTGTGCGTCGCCCTTCTGGTCGGGGGCGCATACTTCGGGAACACTTACTTTCAGGAGCGAGTGGACACCGCCATCGCCAACGTGTCTTCCCTTCGAGAAGACCCGAACACCCCGGTCGGTCTCCGCCTGTCGTGGGCTAGCACCACTTGGCTCATGTTTCTCGAAAACCCCCTGATCGGCGTTGGGGCCGGCGATTTTCCATCCCGTTTTCTCGCCATCAACGCGCAGTTTTCGCCGGCGGTGATACCCACCTGGAATCCTCACAATCATTTTCTTTTCACGCTTTCGACGATGGGTATCTTGGGCGGCGCCGCGCTCGCCGCCATGCTCGTTCCTCCGCCGCTATGGCGCGCGCGCGGTCGTGGCGAATGGCAGCGACTGCGGGATGGATTGCCGGTATTCTTCTCCGTGATCTGCCTGTCGGAGTCCTATTTGATGCGCTCGAACACCACGCTGCTGTTCGTCATGTGGATGACGCTGCTCTACGCCGCCGCGCCGCCGGCCGATCAAAGCAACGCCCGACCACGCCGGCATGGCGCGGACAATTGAAGACGCGGGCGCTTCATCGCGAACGGACGGGGCGAGCAACCGGCGAAACCGGCGGAGGTCCCGGTAGCGCCGGGCGTCGCCCGAAGCCGCTTGGCGCCGCAGTGACGCGACGCCGGATCATCGCTCGCTTCATCGCCTGCCGCCTGCGTTACAATCCGGCATCGCGATGGCGGAACGATTCCCGTCAAACCCTTTCGGGCCAGCCGGCATCGCATTAAGCCCTAACGTGTTTTCGCGCATGACCGACACCGCTGCGAGTTCGTTTACCCTTATTTCCGACCCTGGGGCTACCGCGCCGCCAATGGCTTTCAACCGCGTCCTCATCGTTCGCACCTCCGCTATCGGCGATGTGGTCTTCGCCTCGCCCTTCGCGGCGGCGGTCAAGCGCACCTATCCTCAAGCTTATTTGGCTTGGCTGGTCGAGCCGGGCATCGATCAACTGCTGGCGGCCGACCCTTGCATCGACGAGCTGATTCTCTGGCCCAAGGCGGAATGGAAGCGGCTGTGGGCCGAAAAACGGCTCGTCGAATTAATGCGCCGCGTGGGCGAGTTCCGTCACCTGCTCCGGACCAAGCGTTTCGATCTCGCCATCGACATGCAAAGCCTGCTGAAAAGCGGGCTGCTCGTCTGGCTCTCGGGCGCGCCGCGCCGCATCGGGCTGGGCTCGCGGGAAGGCAGCCAGTGGCTGATGACCGAGGTCGTGCCGAAAGGCGGCATCTTGCAGCGCATCAGCTCGGAATACCTTTATCTGGCCGAGCGGCTCGGGCTGGATACCGGCGAATTCCTGCCCCGCCTGCACATCGCCGACGCCGCCGAGGCGAACGCGCAAACCTTGATGGCCGAACACGGGCTCGCTCGCGGGCGCTTCGCGGCTTTCGCGCCCTTCACCACCCGCGCCCAGAAGCACTGGTTCGAGGACGCCTGGCGAATTCTGGCATCGCGAGTGCGGGACGAGCTGGGCCTCACGCCGCTTATCCTGGGTGGCCCGGCGGACCGGGCGGCGGCCGAGCGCATCGCGACCGCCACGCCCGGCGCCGTGCAACTGGCGGGGATCACGCGCTTGCCGGAAGCGGCGGCGCTGATCCGGCACGCGGGGCTGCTGGTGGGGGTAGACACCGGGCTGACCCACATGGGCGCCGCTTTCAACACGCCCATGGTGGCCCTGTTCGGCTCCACCCGCCCCTACCTCGACACCTGCCGCGCCAACGGCAAGGTGATCTGGCTCGGGCTGGAATGCTCGCCCTGCCGGCGGCGCCCCACCTGCGATGAGGCTTACACCTGCCTGCGCGCCATCACCCCGGAGCGGGTCATGACCGAGATTCGCGGGGTGCTGGCCGTGGAGCCGGCGACATGAGAGTCCTGCACGTCGAGTCGGGCCGCCATTTTTACGGGGGCGCCTACCAAGTGCTCTACATCCTCGAAGGCTTGGCGCGGCGCGAGGTGGAGAACGTGCTCGCCTGCCGGCGCGGCGCGCCCATCGTCGAACCCGCCCGAGCCCACGCCCGGGTGTTCGAGATGCCGATGAAGGGCGATGCCGATTTCGGCTTGGTCTTCCGCCTCAAACGCCTGATCGCCGCGACGCGGCCCGACCTCGTGCATTTGCACAGCCGCCGGGGCGCGGACCTGTGGGGCGGCGTGGCGGCACGGCTGGCGGGGGTGCCCTGCGTCCTCTCGCGCCGGGTGGACAATCCCGAAGCCCCTTGGGTCGTGAGGATGAAATACCGGCTCTACGACCACGTCATCGCCATTTCCGAGGGGATTCGCCAGGTGTTGCTGGCGGAAGGTCTCGCCCCGGACCGAGTGACCTGCGTGCGCAGCGCGGTGGACGCCGCACCCTATCTCATCGACTACGACAAGGCCGGTTTCCGCGCCAGCCTCGGCCTCGCGCCCGATACCCCGGTGGTCGGCATGGTGGCGCAACTCATCCCCCGCAAAGGTCACCGTTACCTGCTAGCGGCCCTTCGGGACGTTCTGCCGCGCCACCCGACTTTGCGGGTTCTGATCTTCGGCCGGGGTTCCCTGGAACCGGAACTGAAGCAAATCATCGCCGAGCGCGGTTTGTCCGCTCATGTGTCGATGATGGGTTTCGTGGATAACCTGTCGGAGATTCTCGGCTGTCTGGATCTGCTGTTGCACCCCGCCGACATGGAAGGGCTCGGGGTGGCGCTATTGCAAGCGGCGGCGGCCCGGGTGCCGATCATCGCCAGCCGGGCCGGCGGAATGCCGGAAGTGGTGCGCGACGGCGAGAATGGTCTACTCATCGCCCCCGGCGACGTGCCGGGGCTGGCTGCCGCGATGAACCGCCTGCTCGATGACGCCGACCTTCGTCGCCGCGCGGGAGAAGCCGGCCGGGCGCTGATTTTGCGCGAATTTTCGACGGACGCGATGTGCGAGGGCAACTTGGCGGTTTACCGCAAGATGCTCAATCCCTGAAATCGTTCCGCAGCGCTGGCGGCGCGGCAATGGGCGGCGAGCATCAGACCCACCTCCGCCGCAGCCGGGTTGCGGTTCCGTCCCCGGCTCGCGGCTAAGCGCGAATCCGCTCGATCAGGCCGGTGGTGGAAAAACCGTCGATGAAACCGAGCACGCGCACCTCGCCCCCGGCGCGGCGCACGCAGTCGGCGCCGGCGATCTGATCGGGCCGGTAGTCGCCGCCCTTGACCAACACATCGGGCAGCAGCGCGCCAATCAGCCGTTCCGGCGTGTCCTCCGAGAACGGGACCACCCAATCCACGCAGCCGAGCGCCGCCAGCATCCGCAGCCGATAGGGCAACGAGTTCACCGGACGGCCCGGCCCTTTCAGGCGGCACACCGAATCGTCGTCGTTGACCGCCACCAGCAGGCGGTCGCCCAGCCCCCGCGCTTGTTCGAGGTAAGCGATGTGGCCGGGGTGGAGAATGTCGAAACAACCGTTGGTCATCACCACCCGCAGCCCGGCCGCGCGAGCGGCCCGCACCCGCGCCGCCGCTTCGGCCTCGCCGCAGATGGCGGCGGTAGAGCCGGCGCCCGGAACGGCCGGTGCAGCCGCATCGGTCGCGAAGCTGGCGTCCACATGCGCGCACCACATGTGCCCGATCATGATGTGGCATTCCTGGATGTGGGCGGTTTGGTCCGCGCCGATCACGACCGCTCGCTCCACCAACGCGGCCAGCTTGCCGCCATCGCGACCGAGCAGGCCGACGGTGCGGCAACCGCGCCGGGCGGCGGCGCATACCGCCGCGATCACGTTCTCGCTATTCCCGCTGGTCGAAATGCCGACCAGCACGTCGCCGGGTCGCGCGAGCGCCTCGACCTGACGGGCGAAGACGTGATCGAAGCCGTAATCGTTGCCGACCGCGGTCAGAATCGAGGTATCGGTGCTCAGCGCGATGGCCGGCAACCCGATCCGCTCGGCCACGAAACGGCCCACCAGTTCGGCCGCGATGTGTTGCGCGTCCGCCGCGCTGCCGCCATTGCCGCAGAGCAAGATCCGATTGCCCCGGCGCAGCGCCGCGACGATCAGGTCGGCCGAGGCGATGACCGCTGGCAGCTCGCACCGCAAGCTCGCCACCGCGTTCAGGTGGCGTTCGAGGTGTTGAATGAAGCACTGCATCGGAGTTTGCATGGTACGGCTCCCGAAATCCGGTGGCGGTTCGATCTCAAAGAGCGATCGACGGGGCATCAGGCGAGCTTGTCGTTCGCATCGGCGACACCCCAGAGCGCGAGCGCTTCCAAGATCTGCGAAACCGTGATGGCCGCCATGCCGGATTTGCCGGCGGGCGGCAGCAGCGGATGGATGAACCGGGAATGCCAGAGCGGCGCCGAACCGCCGAACAGGCCGATCGACGGCACCTGCAAGGCGGCGGCCATGTTCAGCACGCCGGTATCGTTGCCGATATAACAGCGGCAACGGGCCAGCAGCGCGGCGACCTGATCCAGCGGCAGCGCCACCGCCTCTACCGCCACGCCGTCACCAGCGCGCACCCGCGCCATGATGTCTTCCGCCAGCGGCTGTTCCGCCGGTCCGCCGACGATGAAAACCGAGCCGAGCCGCCGGCGGTTCAGCGCCAGCGCCAATTCCGCGAAACGGAGCGCGCCCCATTGCTTCCAGGGTTCGCTGCTCCCGACACCCAGCGCGATCCACGGCGCCGGACAGGCCGCGAATCGTGCGGCCACCGCCGGTTCGGCCTCGGCGGGAAACGCCAGCCGGGGCTCGGGTTCGTCGCGGGAAATGCCCAGTCCATCCAACAAGGCATCCGCCCGCAGGATCGGGTGAGCGTGGCGCCGCTCGGGAGGCAATCGCGCCGGCACGGTCAACAGCGCCGACTGCAAGCCTACGCCGTACCCCAACCGCTCGGAAATGCCGGCCCACCACGCGGCCAGCGCGTAGCGGGCGCTGCCGTGCAGAATCCACGCTCGCTGGTAGCCGCCGCGCCGCAGTTCGGCCGCCAAGCGCAGCAACCCGCGCCAACCGGCATGAGAGCCGGATTCGCGCTCCAGCCACAGCACTTGGCCCACGCAGGGATCGGCGCCCAGCAAGCGGTCGGCTTGGGAGCGCGGCTTGGTCAGGATATCGACTTTGCCCGCAGTCGTGGTCGCGGCGATGGCGTGAATGTGCGGCAAATGCCAGATCATGTCGCCGATGCCGGGCAGCGGCTGCACGATCAGGGTCGGCCCGGACAGGGCGAGTTTCACGCGGGCGCTCTCGGAGCGTGACACAGCCCCTCGTATAGCGCCAGCGTCTCGTCCAACATCCGCTGCAAAGGAAATCCCGGATCGGGCGGCACGGGTGGGGCGGCGCCCAACCACTCGACCACCCGCGCGGTCAGCGTATCCAGATCGCCGGCCGGCACCGAGCCGGCCGGATAGATCCGACCGAGAATCTCGCCGACGCCGCCATGATCGTAGCCAATCACCGGCGTACCAAGGCTAAGCGCCTCCAACACCGTGCGCCCGAAGGATTCTGGTTTGGCCGACAGCGACAGCACCACGGTGGACACCGCGTAGACCTCGCGCATATCGCCGCGATGGCCGGCGAACAGCACGACATCGCCCAAACCTCGCGACCGAACGATCTCTCGCAGCCCGTCGGCGTAACGCTGTCGGCGCGGTTCCGGGCCGCCGACGACCAATCCGCGCACCGGCAAACCGCGCGCGCGCAACCGGGCGATCAGCTCGATGAAATCCTCGTGGCCCTTCAGCCGGCTCAAGCGGCCGGGCAACGTCAACACCGGCCCTTCTCGCAGTTGCGGAAATCGCCGATACCAGTCCGCCAGCCAGTCGGATGACGGGCGATAGCCGTAAGGAAAGGCTTGGGAGTCCACGCCGCGCTGAATCACCCGAACGCGCTCGGACGGCAGTTGGGGATAATGGCGCTGCAAGTAGGCGCGCACGGTCTCGGACACGGCGATCACCCGCTCGCCTCGGGTCATGACGGCGCTGTAGCGGGAAACCGAATAGAGCCCGTGAACCGTGGTGACGAAGCGGGGCCGGGTCAGCGGGTCCATGCCTCGCCAAGCCAGCCAGCCGATCCAGGCCGGCAAGCGGGAACGGGCGTGCAGGATGTCGATGCGCTGTTCGGCCAGCCAGCGCCGCAGCGGCCAAATCCAGCGCAGGGTCCGCAGCGACTTGGCGCCGAGCGGCCACGTCAGATGCTCGCTGCCGTCGCGCAGCAATTCCGGCACCAATCGCCCGCCGGCGGAAATCACCGCCGAGCGATGGCCTTGCCGGACCAGTTCCCGCGCCACCTCCAGCGTGCCGCGCTCCACGCCGCCGCCGTCCAAGGCGGGCAATAGCTGGGCCACGCTCAGGCGAACCATCGCTCGACGATCCAGCGGGCGCAGCGGTCGGCCTCGTCGAGAACGCTCGGCGGACGCGATAAACGCGAGGTCCGCCGCCAGATCTCAAAGGACGTGATCCACTCTTGAGCGGCCAATCGTTCGATCCCCCGGCTGACGCGGTTCGGTTGCTTGAGCGGCACGTCCAGCACGCCGACCGCCGCGCCGGCGGTCAGCGCTTCGTAAACCATCGACACGCTGTCGGCGGTCACCCACGCCTGACCCGCCCTCGCCAGTTGCGCCGGCAACCAATCCGGACCCGCTTCGGCCACCGGCACCACGTTCAGAATCCCATCCGATTCGGTCGCCAAGCCGAGCAGAGCCATCAGGCCGACCAAAAACGTGGCTGGCGTGCGGCGGGACGTGGTCAGCGTCCACCGCGTCTCCGGCGTGGCGGCGAGAACGGCGGCGATTTGGCGATGCAGGCCGGCGTCGTCCCAGCCGAAATGCGCCGACGGGCCACCGATCAGCAGCAAGCCCCGATCCGGTTCCAGGATCGAGGAAGGCTGGATGCGGTTCAGCGCGCCGCGCGTGACGAGGATGTTCGAGCGGGCCGGAGGCGAGTCGTGTTCGGGAATCACGCAGAGATCGAACAGGCTGAGCGGCAGACTGGGCCGCATCAGCACCACCGCCTTGCCGCCCCGGCTGCGGCGGGCGGCCAACAGCGAAACGTGGGTGCTGTGGCCGGCTCCCACCAACAGATCCGGCGCCGACAGCGCGCGCCAGCCCACAGGCGGGACACCGAGCGCCAAAACCACCAGCGCACCAGAGGCGGGCACCGGACACAAACGGATCGGCTCGACCGGGCACACCCGGCTCCGCGCCTCG
>RRZT010362990.1_pt1 | contig 11503 bp, 13 predicted proteins | sample 2165551 | NCBI WGS metagenome assembly RRZT01 (sample SAMN10456910, study PRJNA506462) | wastewater metagenome | biome: wastewater; feature: sludge; material: wastewater sludge; isolation source: wastewater sludge with Escherichia coli K12::gfp cells carrying plasmid... | place: USA: Moscow, Idaho... | reverse complement strand
GGCGCGCCCTACCGCTGGGAGGGCAACCTCAAGACGGGCTACCTGCTCGGCAAGGTGTTCGGGATCCTCAGCATCGTCGGCATCGCGCTCGCGGTCGTCTTCTGGGTCATCTACATCATCTTCATCATCGCGATGCTCGGGGCCGGCTTCTAGGCCCTCCGCGCGGCGACTGGCTCAATCGGCCCCCAGGTATGGGGATACCCGGAGCGGAGGGTGGGGCACTAGCCTTCAATGGGTCGCCGTCTGGGCTGCCCTTGTGCGACCCTAGAGCGAGGTTTGACCGTGTCCGACACCGTGGCAGCACCTGCCGAAACCGGAAACTCGAAGTGGCTGGACTGGATCGAGAAGGTCGGAAACAAGGTCGTTCCCGTCCTGGAGCGCGTCGCCGACGGCGAACCCATCGACGAGGAGTTGAGGATAGAGCTGACGCATGCCGAGGCCGCCGTCCGCGACCGGATTCGGGTCCCGCACCTGCAGCACCCGCTGCTGGTCGCGGAGATCAGCAGGCTGCGGCGGCTGGGCGTCGCGGTGGTGCTGCTCGGCGAGTCGTCGGCCCCGGACCAGCTCATCGACGAGCGGCTCGCCGAGGCCTGCCGCGCGCTGATCGCGCCGGTCACGAGCGGGCGCGTGACCATCCGCGCGCTGCCTGCGAACCGCGCCGCGGCCTTGAGCCTCGTCGTCCATTCGGGGGAGGCGGCCATCCGCGCGCAGTGGTCCGCCGACGGCGAGCCCGTCACCGCCGGGTGAGCAGGCCGGCGGCAGGGCTCACCCAGCGTCAGGCCAGGGCGCGGCGTAGGCCTGCCAGCAGCCTGCCGTTCCAGATCTCGGCGTCGATCTCGCCCGGGCGCACCGCGTGCACCTCGCCGCCGTTGGCCAGCACCAGCAGCGCGATCGCCGCGAGCAGGTCCTCGCCGTTCTCGTCGAAGGTGATGGCGCCGGTGTCGGCGTCGAGGGTGCCCCTCACATCGGCCGTCATGTCGTAGTACAGGGTGCCGACGGCGCCCACCGCGGCGGCACGGGCGGCCTGCGCCACGTCGGTGCCCGCCAGCCCGGCGGCGAAGCCGTCGCCGATCTTGTCCGCGACGGCGCTCAGACGCCGCGCGGTGATCTCGCCGATGCGCTCGCGGATCGCCTCGTCGATCTGGTCCGGCCGCAGCTCGTCGGCCGCGCCGCGCACGACGACGACCTCGCCCGGCAGCCCGTGCGCGACGATCATCGAGGAGAGCGGCTCGTTGGCGAAGACGAAGAGGGGCACATCGCCGGCCGGGTCGACCGGCGCGAGCTCGTCGCGCACCGCTCCGGCCAGCACCTGCGCGTAGCGGTCGAGGAGCACCTTCTGCCCCTCGTCGCCGCCGAGGCGACGCAACAGCTTGCGGCCGCGGATGCTCATCCGGTTGGTCGCGTCGGCCGCGTCCTCGGCGTGCTCGCCGACCAGCGGGAACTCGGTGACGCGCGAGGACTCCGTCGCCGCCCAGAGGTTCCACCCGTTGCTGGAGAGGGTGAGGGCGAAGGCGCGCTGGGGCGTGGTCACAGCGCGGATGAGCTGCCCGACGTCGAACCGGCTGCCCAGGTGGGTGTGCGCCTCGAACGAGTTCGGCAGCACGTACTCGTCGATGAAGTCGGGGGCGATGAAGATCGCCAGCGAGCTGGCGAGGTTGCCCCAGAGCTCGCTGTCCTCGGCGACGACGTCCCATTGCGTGCGCAGCCACTCCTGCTCGGCGTGGCTGCGGCCGGCGGCGCGCAACGCGCGGATCGCCTCGTCGACGGCGCTCTTCGCCGTCGTGAAGGCGAGGTCGCGCCCGGCAGGCGTCGGGTCGGTCGTCAGGTAGATCGACAGCGCGTCGGCGCGCGGCGCCCCGAGCTCGAGCAGGTCTGCGGTGGTGGGGAGTGCGTAGTGGATCATCGATTTCCTTCTGGCAGCGGCGTGACTGCGTCGTCGTCGCGGGGCCGTGGACCCGCGAGGGCAGGCTGGTACCTGCCACGATAAACCCTAGGAACAAGGGGAGAGTCCGGTGTAGTCCTCAGGACTAGGGGAATCGGAAGGGCACCCATCCCGGGCGCGCCCGACGGCGTGGCAGGGTGACGGTCATGACTCAGGATGAAGATGCCCTTGTCCTCCCCTCCGACCAGGACGCCGATGTGACGAGGCTCGCGCTGGCCGCGGCGACGGACCTGTTCGTCGCACCCGTCCCCGACCCGCTCGCCGGCCGGTTCGCGATGCGGTCGGGGATGGAGCTGCTGACCGGGCGGGTGGACCCGCGCCGGTCCGATCCGTTGACGATCGAGATCGAGTTCGGGGACGACGAGCCGCCGTCGGCGGGCCGCGTGCGCGTGGCGATCGCCGGGTACTGCGCGGAGCGGCTGGACCGGCTTGACGTAGAGCGGGCAGCGATCCGCCGTCGCGGGCTCAAGGAGTTGCTTGTCGGCCTGCTCTTCCTGGGGGCCTGCCTGGCCGTCGCCGCCCTGCTGGCGTCGTCGTCCGGCCCGTCCTGGGCGCGCACCTTCTTCAGCGAGGGGCTGATCATCGTCGGCTGGATCGCCTTGTGGCACCCCGTGGACATGCTGTTCTTCGAACGGCTGCCGTTGTTGCGCGAGCAGCGCGTGCTGCGCCGGATCCAGAACGCGGACGTCCGCGTGCTCTAGGACGTGTCGCCCTATCCCCCTAGTTCTGGGGTTTTTTCGCGCGCACGAAGACCGGGCGGTCCTTCGTCGAGCGGGCCTCGTCGTAGCGGTAGCCGAGGCCGTCGAAATCGGCGAGCTTGCCGGGCGTGCGCACCCGGTTGCGCACCAGCCACGCCGCCATGGCGCCGCGGGCGCGCTTGGCGAAGAAGCTGACCACGCGGGGGACGCCCTTGGCGTCGACGTCCTCGAAGCGCGGTGCGACGACGCGCGCGCCGAGCCTTCCCTCGTCGATCACCGTCGAGTACTCGACGCTGGCGAGGTTCACCAGCACGTCGGCGCCGGGGGAGGCCGCGAGGTCCTCGGCGACGAGGTCTGTCACCTCGGTGCCCCACCAGTCGTAGAGGGACGAGCCGCGCTCCGTCTTCAGGCGTGTGCCCATCTCCAGCCGGTACGGCTGGATCAGGTCGAGCGGGCGCAGCAGCCCGTAGAGCCCGGAGAGGATGCGGATCGATTTCTGCGCCTCGGTGAGGTCGCGGGCGTCGAACGTGCGGGCCTCCATGCCGAGGTAGACGTCGCCGTTGAACGCGAGGATCGCCTGGCGCGCGTTCCTGGGGGTGTGCTCCTGGTCGAACTGGGCGTACCTCGTCGCGTTGAGGTGGGCCAGCTCGTCGGAGATGTGCATCAGCCGCGCGATGTCGGCTGGCGTCTTGGTCCGCATGACGTCGATCAGGCCCGCCGACTCGTCCAGGAGTCGCGGCTCCGTGTGCTTCCTCGTGGTGAGCGGGGACTCGAAGTCGAGCGACTTCGCCGGCGACAGGACGGTGAGCATGCCCCGAGTCTAGGAGGTTGCGTGGCGGCCGTCGCCGATTCGCCTCCGCCTGCACACCTCGGTAATATGGAACACGGTGATGTGTCTGAGCGGCCGAAAGAGCTCGCCTCGAAAGCGAGAGTAGGGCAACCTACCGGGGGTTCAAATCCCTCCATCACCGCCAGATGAGTTGCGAGAGAACCCTCGGCGAGCGGATGCTCGTCGAGGGTTCTCTCGTGTCTGGTCCCAGCCGTGCCCGGACGGCTCTGAGGAGGGACGTCAGGGAGCCCGCGGCTATGCCCGCCGGGAGGGCTGCGCTCCGCCGAGGGTGAGCCAGCCGTCGCCGCGGGCGCGGAGGCCCAGGGTCAGCGCGCGGGCGCCCATGAAGACCACCGTGAACGACACCCACAGCCACGTCATGCCGGGCTGGCCAGGGGCGACGAGCAGCGCGCCGAGCGCGACGGGGGCGTAGACGGTGACGGTGAGGGCGCCGGCCTTGGCGAGGTACGCGCCGTCGCCCGCCCCGATCAGTACGCCGTCGAGGAGGTAGACGTAGCCGGCGAGCGGCAGCGTGGCCGACACGATGAACAGCAGCCAGGAGACGAGGGCACGGACGTCGTCGTCGGGGGCGAAGAAGGACGCGATGGGCGCGTGCAGCGCCGCGACGGCGAGCCCGATGAGCAGGCCGCCGCCGACCGACCAGCGGGTCATGAGGCGGGTCGACTCGCGGGCCTCGCGCGCGTCGGCGGCGCCGAGCGCGGTGCCGATGATGGTCTGTCCGGCGATCGCGAGGGCGTCCAGCGCGTAGGCCATCAGACCCCAGACCTGCATGACGACGTGGTGCGCGGCGAGCCCGGCCGCTCCCTGCGCCGTCGCCACGAAGGTCGTCACCAGCAGCGCGAGCCGCAGCGTTACCGTGCGCAGGAGGAGGGGGACGCCGACGGCGAGGCTGCCCATCATCTCGTGCCCGCGCGGCCGGAGGCGTGCCCGGAGGAGGCGGGCGCGCCGGGCGACCAGCGCCGCCGCGGTCAGGCCGAGGGCGGTCTCCGCGAGCGCCGTTCCGAGGCCTGCCCCGCCGATGCCCAGCCCGAGCCCCAGCACGAGGGCGACGTTCAGCACGAGGTTGAGCGCCGCCGCGCCGATCGACAGCACGAGCGGGGTGCGGGCGTCCGCCAGGCCGCGGAAGGTGCCCGTCGCGGCGAGCATCACGAGCATGCCGGGGAGCCCGGGGAGCGACCAGCGCAGGTAGGCCACCGCCTGCGCGTGCACCTCGCCGGCCCCGCCGAGGGCGGAGACCAACAGCGGGGCGGTCAGCCACGCCGTCGTCCCGGCGACGACGCCGATCAGCGCGGCCAGCCACATCGCCTGGACGCCCAGCTCCACGCCGCGGACCTTCTCGCCCGCGCCGATCCGCCGGGCGACAACCGCCGTCGACCCGTAGGCCAGGAAGATCATCAGCCCCGTGACGGTGGTGAGCAGGCCGCTGCCGAGACCGAGCCCGGCGAGCGGCACGGTCCCGAGCAGCCCGACGATCCAGGTGTCGGCCAGCATCATCAACGGCTGCGCGACGAGCGCCGCGAACGCCGGGACGGCGAGGGAGAGGATGCGGCGGGTGAGCGTCATGTCGCGCGCCAGCCTATCTGGCTAGCGGCGTCGGGTCTTCGGGGACGGGCGCGGGCGTCGGGGCCGGGACTGCGCCGGGCGTGGCTTCGGTGGGGTGGAGCGCGCGGCGGCCGTGCGGGAGCTGTTGACGGTGCGGCCGCGGACGACGCCGATGAACTCTTCGATCGACGGGTGCTCGTTGTCCTGCCGCCAGGCGAGGCCGACGGGCGACGGCGCGGCATCCGTGATCGGGCGGTAGACCAGGTCGCGGCGGTTGTGCATGCGGGCGATCGACATCGGTACCCGCAGCACGGCCGCCTCGGCAACCGCGGCGTCGATGCTGATCTGGCCGTAGTCGTCGAGCACGTTCTCGTCGGCGAGGTCGGCGAGCGTGACCTCCTCGAACGCCGCCACCGGGTGCTCCTTGGCCGCCCAGGCGACGACGACCTCGTCGTACAGCGGGATGAGGTGCAGCCCGTCGGTGTCGATGGGCCGCCGGACGAAGCACATGTCGATGTCGCCGACGACGAGGGCGCGGCGCTGCTCCGCGTCTGCGAGTTCGACGATGTCGAGCGGCGTCGGGAACCGCTCGTCCCACACGCGCCTCCACTTGGTGAGCGTCACGCCGGGCACGAACCCGATCCGCAGCGGCGCCGTCGTGCTCGTCATGGGGAGAGACTACGCTCTCCCCATGAGCCAGACGATGAAGCCGCTGACGGCGGCGGGGAAGCTGGGCATCCACCTGCCCGCGGCCCCCGAGGAGTTCCGTTCCACGGGGATCACCCGCGCGGAGTTGGACGCGCTGCGGGCGGACCCGCCGGAGTGGCTCGTCGAGCTCCGCCGCAACGGGCCGTTCCCGCGTGAGGTGATGGCGCAGAAGCTGGGCGTCTCGCGCTCGGGCCTCGCGCGCGGCGGCATCACCGAGGCGCTCGACGCCGACCAGATCGGCGCGCTCCTCGCCGACCCGCCTGAGTGGCTCGACCGCGAGCGCGAGTCCCTCCGCAACGTCCTCGCGGAGAAGGCCCGGCTTTCGGAGAAGTAGGCCGTGAACGACCGCGTGGTGCCGGACCGCGACGTGCCCGGCGCGTTCTGGGTGCGCTTCGGGCCGACCCAGCAGTCGTTCGTCGACCCCGACCGCCCGGACTTCCTGCTCTTCGAGTACGTCCAGCACCTCGCGATGCTGCTCGACCACACGCTCCTCGACGCGCCCGCGGAGCGGCGGCTGCGCGTCGTCCACATCGGCGGCGCGGGCATGACGCTCCCGAGGTGGGTCGCGTGGCGGCGGCCGGGGACCGCGCAGGTGGTGTGCGAGCCCGACGTCGCGCTGACCGAGGAGGTCCGCCGCAAGGCGCCCCTGCCGCCGCGCTCGGGCATCAAGGTCCGCGACGTCGACGGCCGCGCGGGGCTTCGCGCCATGCAGGGCGCCTGGGCCGACGCCGTGATCGTCGACGCGTTCGACGGCGCCCAAGTGCCGGGCGAACTGGCCACCGCGGAGTCCCTCGACGACCTGCGCCGGGTCACCCGAGGGGAGGCTGTCGTCGTCTTCAACGTCACCGACCGCGCGCCCTTCGCTTGGGCCAAGCGCCTCGCGGGCGGGTTGGCGGAGCGGTGGCCGCACCTGATGGTCGGCATGGAACCGGTGGTCCAGAAGGGGAAACGCTTCGGGAACCTTCTGCTCTGCGCCTCCGACGCGCGGCCCGACGCCCGCGGCGTCGAGCGGGAGTCGCGGGGTCTGCCCGTGGGCTACCGCTGGCTGTCCGGGCGTGACGCTCGCGCCTGGCCCGGGGGCGCCGAGCCCTTCGCCGACGGCGAGGAGGAGCCGTCTCCCGGCCCTGCCGGCCGCGGCTGGTGAGCCCAACCAGCGGGGGTCACTCGGCGGTCAGCACCTTCTCGGCGAACGCGCGCGCGAACTCGCCCGGCTGCTGGAAGATTGGGCGGTGGCCGGAGGTGTCCAGCTCGACCCATTCCTTCGACGGCGCCTGCAGCGCGTCGAACCACTCGCGGGCAGGCTCCGCGCGGCCGGGCGCCTCGTGTCGGCCCTGGATCAGGACGACCGGCACGTCGAGTGCGGCGGCGTCGCGGCGGAGGTCGACGTCCTGGAGCTGCGGGTACAGCACCGCGAACGTGTCGAGCATCGCCGCCAGGTTGTGGACGCGCTCCAGCGGCGTGTACTCGGCCGCGAACACGTGCTCCGAGAAGCCCGCCTGGCCCTCGGCGTTGCGGGAATGGTCGTACGGGTAGACCTTGTGCTCGTGCGATAGCGCGTCCTCGTAGGCGAACAGGTCCTCGTAGGGCGGCGGGCCGTTGCGGACGAGGTCCCGCTCCAGGTCGTCGCGGCCGGTGGCGCGCGCCCAGGCGAGGGTGTCGTCGTAGAAGCGCCGGTCCGTCTCCGGCAGGTTCACCATCTGGCCGGTGCCGACGAACGCGTGGTACAGGTCCGGGCGCTCCTTTGCGGCCAGTACGCCGAGCAGCGTGCCCCACGACTGCCCGACGAGGTAGACCTTCTCCACGCCGAAGCGCGCCCGCAGGTGCTCGGTGACCGCGATGGTGTCGGCGACGGCGCCCTCGAGCGTGAGCGTCGAGACGGGGTCGAGCTCCGAGTACGACTTCCCCGCCCCGCGCTGGTCCCAGGTGACGACGACGGCGTGCTGCTCGAGCGAGAGGTCGGCCGTCATCGCGCCCAGCTCGCTGCCGCCGGGGCCGCCCGCGAGGAACAGCACCACGGGCGCCGTCTCGTCGCGTCCGCGGATGAGCAGCGCGAGGTCGTGCCCGTTCACCGGCACCGTCGTCAGCTCCGCGATCGAGCCGGGGAGCCGGTGGCCGTCGGGCCCGAGGACCGGCGCGGTCCGCGCGGGCGCGACGATCGCCGAGCACGCGAACAGGACCACGGCCAGCCCGCCCGCGCCGACGATCCGGCCGGCCCACGCGGCGGCGTCCCGACGGCGGAGGCCGTCGCCGGTGGCCACCAGCGCGAACAGTGCGCCGAGGGCGAGGGGAACCACTGTGAACACGCCGTGGACGCCGCGGCCGGTGACCAGCATGACCAGCCCGTAGGTGGATGGCCTCGGCCAGATCGCGGCCTCGCCTAGGGTCGCCCAGCGCGTCGCCTCGAACGCGACGACGAAGAGGGTCGGGGCGAGCAGCGGCGCCCACCGCGACGTGCTCAGCCAACCGATGCCCAGCCCTACCGCGACGCTGGTGACCGTCGCGGCGATGGCCGACGGCGCGGTGAACGGGCCGCGGGGGAGCAGTACCCCCTGGACCACCCCCCATCCGACGGCGAGGGCGACGGCGAGCGCGGTCATCGGGACGGCGACGGCCGCGCTCCGGGCCGACGCGGCTGCTGTGGTGTACATGGTTCCTCCTCGGAGTGTCTTCTGGTTCCAGGCTCCTCCGTGATAGCCCTCGCGTCGTCGGGCCGGCGGCGGAGCCAGGCATCCATCCCCAGACGGATGTGACGGCCGCCCCGTCGTCCTACCCTGGGAGGATGAGGCGCAGGGAAGCGGACCGAATCTCCCCGTGGCTAGTGGATGCGCTGGTTGCGGTGGCCATCGCGGCGGTTGCGCTGGGGCTCGCCGTCGGCGCGCCGCACGGGCCCGCGGGGCAACCCGCCGACGCCCTCACCTTCGTCCTCATCGTCCTCGGCGCCCTGCCCTACGCGGCGCGGTCCCGCTGGCCGCTCGCCGCGCTCGCCGTCGCGGCCGTTCCGCTCGCGGTCCTCATCGTCCGCGGCGACTCCTCCTCCGCCCTCGGCGCAGGCGCCTTCCTGCTCGCCTATTCGGTGGCGTCGCTCGCGCCGCGGCGGCACCTGTGGGCGGCGGTCGGCGTCGTCGCGGCCCTGCTGCTGACGCTCTGGGCGCTGGTGCCGCGCTACATGACGGCGCCGCAGCTGATCAACAACGCGTTCCTGTTCACCGGCGCGTTCGTGCTGGGCGACTGGGCGCGGCGCCGCCGCGAGCAGCTGTCGTGGGCGGAGCAGCGGTCGGCGATGATCGAGCGCGAGCAGGCGCAGCTCGCCGCCCAGGCGGTGATGGAGGAGCGCCTGCGCATCGCCCGCGACCTGCACGACATCACGGCGCACTCGCTGGGCGTGATCGCGGTGCAGGCGGGCGTCGCCGCCCACGTCATGCGGACCGAGCCGGACGAGGCGGAGGCGACCATGCGGTCCATCGCGGGCACCAGCCGCGAGGCGCTGAACGAGATCCGCGGCCTCGTCAGCGCGCTTCGCAGCAGCTCCGACGACGACTACGCGCCCACCCCGCGCCTCGCCGACCTCGAGCGCCTGGCCGACGAGGCGCGCGCCGCGGGCCAGGACGTCGACTGGCGCCTGGCCTCCGTGCCCGACGACGCCGTCCCCGCCACCGCGCAGGCGGCGGCCTACCGGATCGTCCAGCAGGCGCTCAGCAACGCGCGCGAGCACGCGCCCGGCCGCGCCGTCGTCGTCGACCTGACGACGGCGAACGGCGAGCTGCTGCTCACCGTCGCCAATCCCCTGGGCGCCGGGCCGCCTCGCGCGGAGAGGGGCCACGGGATTCTGGGGATGCGCGAGCGCGCGGAGCTCGCCGGTGGCGGGCTGGTGGCGGGCGCCGGGGCCGACGAGACGTTCCGCGTGGCCGCGCGCTTCCCGATGCGGAGGGCAGCATGATCAGGGTCGCCATCGCCGACGATCAGGCGCTCGTGCGCAGCGCCTTCGCCCTCCTGCTGCGCTCGGATCCCCGCATCGAGCTGGTCGGCGAGGCCGCCGACGGCGTCGAGGCCGTCGAGCTCGCCCGGCGCGAGCAGCCCGACGTGATGCTCATGGACGTGCGGATGCCCCGGCTCGACGGCGTGGAGGCGACGCGCCGGATCGTCGGCCAGCCGGGCAACCGGACCCGCGTGCTGATCCTCACCACCTTCGACCTCGACGAGTACGTCTTCGGCGCCCTGCAGGCCGGCGCGGGCGGATTCCTCGTCAAGGACGTCGAGCCCGAGGGCCTGCTGCGGGCCATCGAGGTGCTCGCCGCCGTCGGCCGCGGCAGGACGAACGCGGAGATCGCGCGCGAGCTGTTCATCACCTACGCCACGGTCAAGAGCCACGTCAGCCACCTGTTGACCAAGCTCGACGCCCGCGACCGCACCCAGCTCGTGGTGCTCGCGCACGAGTTCGGGCTGCTGGGCTGAGCGGCGCCGCGGTCTTGTCGGCCGCGGCTGCAAGAATGGGCGCATGGAGAAGCGAGCGGACCGACGGGGCGTCTCGCCGTTGCTCGTGTTCGCCGCCGTCCTGCTCGCCGGCGTGCTCGTGGCCGGCGTCGCCCTCGCCTGGCAGGTCTGGGGGACGACCGCGCTGGCCGCGCGCGCCGCCGAGCGCGAGGCCGCGGAGCTCCGCGCGTCCTGGGCGTCGCCGTCCCCGGCGCCCCCGCCCAGCCCGGACCTGTCGGCGTCGCCCGCGCCCCCCGTCGTCGACCCGCCCGCGCACGGCCAGGCCGCGTGGCTGCTGCGCATCCCCGCGCTCGGCGGCGAGTGGCCGGTGATCGCCGGCGTCGGCGACGACGAGCTCGCCCGCGGCGTCGGCTGGTACCCCGGCAGCGCGCTGCCCGGGCAGGTGGGCAACTTCGCCGTCGCCGGGCACCGGATCGGCAACGGCGAGCCGTTCCGTCGGCTGCTGGAGCTGAGGGCGGGCGACGAGGTCGTCGTCGAGACCGCCGTCGCCACCTTCACCTACACGATCGTGTCCGCGCCCGGAGACCTCACCGTCCAGGCCGACGACTCCTGGGTGCTCGACCCCGTGCCGGGCCACCCCGACGAGGTGCCCGCCCAGGCGCTCCTCACCCTGACCACCGCGGAAGACCTCGTGACCACGCCGGACCGCGCCGTCGGCTTCGGCACCCTGACCAAGACGGAGACCCCATGACAGACCGCACCGACCTCATCGAACAGATCCGCACCCTCGCCGTCGTCCACGGCAAGGTCACGCTCGCGTCCGGCCGCGAGGCCGACTACTACGTCGACATGCGCCGCGTGACCCTCGACGGCGTGGCGTCCCCGCTCGTCGGGCGCGTGATGAACGAGCTGGTCTCCGACCTCGACTTCGACGCCGTCGGCGGCCTCACGCTGGGCGCGGACCCCGTCGCCACCGCGATGCTCCACGCGCGCGCCGCCGAGGGCGGCCGCCTCGACGTCTTCGTGGTGCGCAAGGAGGCAAAGGCCCACGGCATGCAGCGCCGGATCGAGGGCACCGAGGTCGCCGGGCGCCGCGTGCTGGTGGTCGAGGACACCTCGACGACGGGCGGCTCCGCGCTGACCGCCGTCGACGCCGTGCGCGAGGCGGGCGGCGAGGTCGTCGCCGTCGCCGTCGTCGTCGACCGGAACACGGGGTCCGCGGAGCGCGTCCAGGAGGCGGGCCTCGAGTACCGCTACGCCGTCGGCCTGGACGATCTGGGCCTCTGAACCTGCCCTTCGCCGGAGGGGTCCGGTACCGTGAATGCTTGATCG
>RRZT011792311.1_pt1 | contig 11504 bp, 14 predicted proteins | sample 2165551 | NCBI WGS metagenome assembly RRZT01 (sample SAMN10456910, study PRJNA506462) | wastewater metagenome | biome: wastewater; feature: sludge; material: wastewater sludge; isolation source: wastewater sludge with Escherichia coli K12::gfp cells carrying plasmid... | place: USA: Moscow, Idaho... | reverse complement strand
GGCCACTTGTGTGGCGATCGGCAGGCGCTCGCCGAGCTGGCCGCGAAACTCTTCGGCGGAAACATTGCCCTTGGCCATCATCTGCGACAGCGCGAGGAAGATGCCGTTGGATTCGTCGGCCGAGAGGCCCATGGCGGTGCGCGCCTTGGCCACGGCTTCAAAGCCCTGGCGCACGCCTTCGCCTTCCATGGTGCTGCCCTTGGCCGCGGCGGCAAACTTGGCATAGGCGTCGGCCGACTGCCCGAAACTGATGCCGAGCCGCTGTGAGACGTCGACCAGATAATCCATTTCGCTTGCGCCGCCGGTCTTGCTGCCGGCTGCGAACGAGAGCGTCCGGTTGAGTTTGTCTGCGGCGAGCGAGGCGTCGAGCAGCGATTTGCCGAAGGCGACCACCTGGCCGGCGCCGAACGCGCCGAGCACCAGATTCTGCAGGCCGCCGAGGACGCTGGAGATGGAACGGACGCCCTCGCCCATCTTGCCGGCCTGCGTCGTCGTCGAGCTCATTTCGCTGCGCAGCCGGGCGATGGCCGCGCTGTATTCGCCCTTGCTGATCGCGCCCGACTTCAGCTGGGCATTGAGCAGTGCCGACGCCTGGGTAAATGCCTGCGCATTCGCGGCGCCAAGACGCAGCTCTTCGCGGGCCTTGGCCAGCGCCGCCGCGGCGGCGTTGATGCCGGCGGTGTCGAAGACCTTGCCGGTCTGGCTACCCATCTGGGTCAGCGAGGCGGCGGTGGTCGATACGGATTTGCGCGCCTCGTCGAAGGCCTTGAGCAGACTGCTTGAGTCGCCGGTAATCTTGACCGATACTACATTTTCCATGTCTATACTCGACCTGTTCCTGACGCTGCTGGCGGCTGTGCTCTGCGCATTTTCGGTCTATGCCGGGAGCGCCAAGCACATCTTTTTATGGCTGGCCTTCCTGGTCGTCTGGTTCTCGCCGCGCCTGCTCATCCTGCTGTTGTCCCGGCGCTGAAAACCAGCGGAAACAGGCGCAGCGGGTAGTCCATGACCGCCGCGTGTCCGCGCTGCACGGCCTGGACGATGCTCAATTCGAAATCGGCGAGGCAGCGTTCTCCCCAGTCTTTTCGGCAACCTTCCCGACCTGGAACAGGCGTTGCCGGAACCGAAAAAAATCCGGGTTGAGTTGCCTGGCCAGCGCATCGAGCGCACGGACTTCGGACTGCGTCAGGGCATCGTAATCGGGCGGCGTGTCCAGGAAGAGCGCCAGTTCGAAGAGCGAAAAGCCTTCGAACAGCACGTTGCCGATGACGTCGGCCGGCAGTTCGATGCCGTTGGCGACTTCCGCCAGCCAGCGCCGGACTTCGCCGACGGTCAGTTCCTTGACGGTCAGCACGCCGGCCCCGGTCTCGATCGTTTGGGTCACGCGCATGATCAATCGACCTGCGTCATGCGCGCATATTTGGAGATGCCGGCGCCCGTCTTCGTCGCATCGGCCAGCATCTGCCCCTGGATCTGCAGGCGTCCCATCTTGTCGCCGATCAGATCCAGCCCGGACGTCGGCTCCGGCTTCCAGCGATAGATCTCGATCACGTGCACCTTGCCCGACTCGGCGTCATTCAGACCGTCGATGATGAAACGGTATTCCTGCCCGGAACTCGTCAGCATCTGGATGTCGGTTTGCGCCGGGTAGGCATAATTGACCTTCAGCGCCTGCGCATCGGTAATGGTGCCGCCAGCGAGGATCATGATCCCGGCGCCGGTGACCTGGTAGTCGACATTCGGCGCATAGGTCGGCGTGCCGCTGGTGTGGGTGACGACGACGCTGGAGGCGCCGGCCTTGGCCAGGGGGACGAGTCCGCCCTTGTTGGCGATCACAGCTTCGCCGGTGACGGTGCCGCTGGCCACCGCTGAGGTGGTGCCGAGCAAGGCGAGCGCCAGGTTGTTGGCGTTGAAGTCAGAGACGGAAATACTGATGTTCGCGTCCGAGACCATGCTGTAGCTGCCGGCCACGCCGCCACCGCCCTTGGTGTAGTCAAGCACCTTGTCGGTATCGACCTTGGCCGACAGCGAGCACTTGTCGACGTTGCCGATTTCGAAGAGCTTGCCACCGACTGCCTGAATGGAAAACCGGCCTTTGCCGACAAAGTTGCGGGTGAGCGCCTGGGTCATGAATTACTCCTTGATGGATTTCTTGGGGGCGGCTTCGACCGGGACCAGCGTCGCTTCGATCGCGCCCTGGGCAGCGAGCCATTGCGCCGTGGGCGCGTCGACGTCGATCACATCGCCGGCCTGCTTCGCTTCGCCGGCGTGGGTGTGTTCCTTGATCAGGGTGACTTTCATGGGGCTTCTCCTTTGAAATAGGTGTCGATGGTGAACGCCAGCGCCAGATAGGCGGTGCCGTCCTGGAACAGGGGCGGCGGCGCGGTGGCCAGCTGCAGCGGACCGTCGCCGCCGTCCGGGCGAAAACCCATCAGCAGATGCGCGACGGCATCGAGCAGCGTGCCGGCGCGCAGGCGCGCCTGGCGGACGGCGGCGCCACCGGCCTGACCCGTCGCGACCGACTTGACGACGGCGACGACGAGCCAGGTCTGCCTGACCTGGGCCATCCTGCCGTCGCTACGCGTGTCGATGACCTGATAGTCCTGCAGCAGCACGCACAGGCACGGCGCGGGCGGTCCCTTCTCGGCCAGCGCCGCCAGATCGTCCCCGGAAAAGACGCCGCGCAGATTGGGCACGCCTTGCTTGAGCCGTTCAATGAGGGCGGTTTCGATGCGGGCGAACGACATGCTCAGTCCCTTTCCAGCCGCGACACGTTGATCGATACGCAGGCCATCAGGTGCTCCGGCCGAAGGCCAGTGGCCGCGATGACGGCAGCACGTCCGCCTCGTTCAGACCAACGCCGGCACCCAGCGCATCACCGCCTTCGAGGACCATCTCGCCACGTCCGATGGCGCGCAGCGTCCTGACGACATCGCCATAGCGGTCGCGTTCGCTCTCGTTGGCATTAGTTCCACGCAAAAAGTAACGCGCCAGCTCGGCCGCCAGGCGCGACAGGATCGGCGGCACGACGGCCAGCGGCAAGGCGTAACGCGCCGCCAGATAACCGTCGATCTCGGCCTCGGCGTCGGCGATGGCGCGCGCGATCACCTCGGCGTCGGGCACCTCGCCGCTCACCCGGTCGGAGAGCTGCGCCAGCTCCTCGACGCCGAGGCGCGCCTCCAGTTCGGCCTGCGAGGTGTAACTCACGCTGCCTCCACGAAGGCGACGGCGAGCATCGGCTCGGCGAACAAGGCGTCGATCTGCGCTTCGGTGAAGTCCTCGACACTGATCGTTTCCGCGCTCTTGCTCCAGGCGCGGCCGGCACGGCGGAAGCCTTCGACCTTGGCCGAGACGATCAGCTGCGCGACGACGTTTCCGGTGCCCGGTCTTGTTTCAGCCGCCGTCGATTCCCCCTCGGGGGAGGTCTCCGTTCTTTCGACAATCGGAGTGGCCGGAGTCGCGCTATCAGCGGCGGTTTGGGGAGCCGGTTGCCCGGCCCCCGTAACCGACACTTCAGCGTTTTCCCCAGCGTTGGGCGCTGAAGTATTCGCGGGTTGGGTCTTCGGGGTTGCTGCAGACTTCTTGGCTGCCATATCTTCTCCTGGTGGTCAGGTCAAACGTTCAGTGAAGCCCCCTCGGGCGAAGGGGCTGGGGCTGAACGGTCGAAGCGTCAGGTCGTGCCGCTCGATCCGGCGGAAAGCTGCCAGAAGCCGTACAGGCCGGTCGCGCGTGCTTCGGCGCCGTACTTGAACTTGCGGCGGTTGAACACGTCATCGTTCTCCGAGCTGGTCTGCTGGACGAACACCGGCCGCTTGCGCATCTGCACCAGGAAGGGCTTGATCGACTGCTTCTTGGCCACGTGCAAGAAGTACGCGGTCGAACTGGTCAGGCCCGGATTGACGACCACCTCGGCCGTGCCCTTGTACGGGTTCGGCGAGTTGTCCTGCAGCTTGTCCTGCTCGCAGATGATGCGGGCCACGCCTTCGAGCGCCGGCGGCACTTCCAGCGTATCCGGCACCAGGCGCAGCGGCATGCCTTCCTCATCCTTGAGGGTCATGATCGACGTGCGCAGCGCGCCGTAGCTTGCATCGACGGCAGCCAACGTCGCAGCCGAGAGCGCCTTGGTGATCTTGTTGCTGACGCTGGCGTCGCCGACCGGGTGATCGGTGTCGTAGAAATACTGCCCGTCGAGGCCAGTCTGGGTGAAGGCGTTGTTCTTCAGGTCGTCGACGATGATGTCGTGCAGCTCGCCGGCCGACTCGCCGGCCATCATCGCCTGCGGCTGGTAGATGCCGATCTTGTCGTCCTCGATGTCGTTGCGGTCGACCTCGATCGTCGTCTCCCAGTCCTCATTGGCCTTGTAGAACTTGTTCGCAGCGATCGACTTGACCGCCTTGTCGCCGACCCACTTGCGCATCTTCGGGAAGCGGCTCAACCAGGCGTATTCCTCGCCCGCGCCTGACGACGGAACCTCCATTGCGGTCTTCTGCCAATTGCCCGGAACGGCCTTCAGTGCGTTATTGAAGATCGTCTTCAGGCCGGTGAAGATCGACTGCAGGCTGGACGCATTGACGAGCATCCCCCCGAACAGGACCATCGACATCGCATCGGGGTCGAACGCCAGACCGATGGCCGGCGCCGCCGTGGGTTCGGCCGCGAATGCCGCAAGGGCAGAGAATGCGACGGCCGCCAGAGCCAGACCGACGCAGATCAATCGTTTCATCATGATGGGTATTCCTCCTGTAGTAGATGAAAAGGCCGGCTTACTCGATGTAAACCCAGACGCCGTCCGCCTCGACGCCGAGCACCTTGCCGGCCACCGAGCGCGTGGTGCCGCCGTTCGTCTTGGCGACCGTCTGGTCATCGACGATGTAGCAGCTCTTGCCGAGTTCGGCCTGGGTAACGAGATCCGCCGCGGCATTGGCGAACTTGAACGCCTTGTTGCGGCGCACGCGTACGGTCTTGGCGCCGGCGGCGCCCGCCGTGTTGTCGACGGTTTCCTCGGCGCGGCCGAGCGCGGTCAGCGTCGTCGCCGTGCTGGCGGCTTCGGCATAGCCGGTGGCGGCCGCCACGACCAGCGAGCCGGCGAAGATCTTCTTGGCGGCACCGACGAGTACGGGGATCTCCTCGGCGTCCTTCATGGGGGTATTGCGGTCTTGAGTCAGAGCGGTCATTGCGGTCTCCGGTTGGTCAGAAAGTCATCCGGTCAGGCCGCAGCCGACAGGGTTTGCCGATAGGCGTCGGGCGCGACGCCGAGCAGGTCGCAAATCTTCTGCTGCTCGGCCGAGAGCGCCGCCGTGCCTTCGCCGCCCCCCTGGCCGCCGCTCTGTGTCCGGCCCGGCGTGACGACCGGCGTCGAGGCATCGATCAGCGCCGAGAGCGCGGCGTAGTCCTTCTTGCCGATCTCGCGCATCAAGGGTTCCGTCGCCGGCGTGATCTTCCCCGCTGCCTTCGCCGCGTTGATCAGCGTATCCAGCTTGCCGCCGTCGACTTCGGCCTGCAGCGCAGCGAGCTTCGTCTGCAAGCCAGCGTTCTCGCCCTGCAGCGCCGTCAGCGTCGCGATCGGCGCAAACTTCGCCGGATCGGGCGCGGCCGCCTGCGCGGTCAGGCTGGCGACGTTGGTTTTCAGTGCCGCGACGGCGGACAGCGCCTCGGCCTCAGTCGCGGTTTCCTGCAGGCTCAGGGCGGCCAGCAGTTTCTTGAGCATCTCATTCATCGAGTTCTCCGGTGGGTTGATCGGGGTTAGAAACAGTTCCGCCGCCAGCGCGGCAAGGTCGGTCAGGCCGTCGAGGCCGGGGTCGTTGGTCAGTGCGGCATGGAAGAGCGATCCGACGCGGCCGCTCGAAAAGTCGTAGGAAAACACCGGCGAGACATAGCGGTACTTCTTGTCGGCGATCTCCTGCGCGGCTTCAGCCGTCCAGTCGACGCCGGTCAGCCAGACGCCGTCGGCGCGCCACTCGGCCGACTGGAACCAGCCGGCGGCTGGCGCCTTGGCGCCGGTCTTCTTGGCGTGCAGCGTGGCGTGCTCGTAGTCGATGACGCGCTTCGAGGCGCGCGCGTTGAGCTCGGCGACGATGCGCCGGCCGTCCGCCTCGGTGCAGATCCAGCTCGTGCACTCGGCCGGGCGGCCGCTGCCATCGCTGGCGCGGAACGCGCCGGCCGGCAGGATGCGAAAGTCGGCGGGCGCGGCGCCGGCGGAAAGCTCGACGCCGAGGGCGGCGAGCGCCAGGGCGGTGCGGGGAAAAGAAGATTGGCGTGGCATGCCCCCATGATCGGGGACGGGCACGCCTCAGCGCAGGGGGAAGGGGTTCGGCGGGGTTGGTACGCGGTGATCTGCTGACGGTCGAAGTAGCGGAAGGCGATGCCAACAAATTCCTTGCGCGGTCGCCGGCGCGGGGATAGGATCGGCCGCGTTAAAAATCGGTAAAGTCCCGACATGAGCAGAACTTACCCCAAGAGCGCATCATGAGCCAAACCAGCTTTCAAGTGGTCTATGATGGCCCGGCGCTGGCCGGCAGCACCATTGATGTCAAGGATCTTGCTCCTGCGCTCCTGGCGCTCGGCGATGTGATAGAGCAAGCGAACATCACGCTCAACGCTGGACACGCCAAAATCTCGCTGCGCGTCAGCGCGTCGTTCAAATCCGGTTGTTTCGGGATTGATTTTTCTGTCGTTCAGAGCTTGATCGATCAAGCGCTCGGCCTGTTCAAGCAAACGCCGGCAGCCAGCGCCAAAGAGCTTGTTGAGCTGCTGGGCTTTATGACCGGCAGTGGAATGGGCGTGATCAAGGTCGTGAAATGGTTACGCAACCGTGTCATTCGCGAAGTGGTTTTGCTCGACAACGGCAAGGCTCGTGTCGTGGTCGACGGCGATTCACTCGAAACCGAGCTGGCAACCATTGAGTTGCTGCGCAACTACCGGCTACGTCTGGCCCTTCAGCAGGCCATCATGGACCCGCTGGAGCGCGATGGGTATGACTCGGTCGCGCTATCGGATCAGCCGAGCAAAGGTTTTGTCGTCATCGAGAAGAAAGACCGGTACTACTTCGCCGCGCCGCCAGCCGAAGACGAGATGCTGTCAGACAAAGAAGATACCGTCAGCCTCCAATTGGTGAGCGTTTCATTCCGCGACGACAACAAGTGGCGCTTCTCGGACGGAACCAACTCATTCCATGCCGCCATCACCGACGACGCCTTTCTGAACAAGGTACGAATGGCTGAAGAAAGCTTCACGGCGGGTGACATCCTGACGGTCACGCTGCGCAAACGGCAATGGCTGGCGGCCGACACCATGAAGTCGGACTACGAGATCCTGAAAGTCGTGGATCACCGAAAAGCGATGGCACAGCTAAGGATGCAATTCCGGGATGCTGACTAGCCGGAGCATCCCGCACAAACCGCGTTAATACAGCGTTAATCGCCGACTTCGCCAACCCGGCCATACCCATGCCCCCCAGCGAGCAGAAAAACGCCGCAAATCGCGTTTCTGTCGGTTTCCCTATTTGGCGGTCAGCCAGGCGTTGATCTTGTTTAGTGCGGGGTGATTTGCTGGCGGGCGAAGTCGCGGAAGGCGATCGGCCAATCGTCGAATTCGAGCGCCTTGTCGGTGTAGTAATTGGCACGCGAGTAGTGTTTTTGCCCAATCAGCTTGGCCGACGGGACGACGGCACAAACGAAACCTGGCGCGTGCCCGAGCTGCCGGCGCAGGTAGATCAGCTCAGCTTCCATCAGCCGTTCGACTGAGGTCGCCGCGATGACCAGCAGTGGGCTGGCGTCGCCGAGGACGGCGTCGGCCGTCAGGCTCCCAGCTTCCTCGACGACCTGATCCGTGCGCATCGTGACGCCCGCTTCGATGGCGACGCCTTCGAGCGCGGCCAGGACGCGCTCCCGGAAATCCGATGGCGCGGGCCGCGTACGCGGGCGGCAGGCACCATGCACGCGCAGTGCCGCGCCGACCAGAGAAAACACCGCGTCGGCAATGCGCTCCTGCGAAGCCGGCCGGACGATCAGGCTACCATCGTCCTCGTCGAACTCGACACCGGGCGCCAACTCAAGCACCCGCTCGGCGTCGGGAGCGACACCGGACAGTGCCAGCGCCAGCAAGGTGTCGCCATTGTCGTCGACGCGCAAAGCCGCACCGTCGGGTCGCAGCCGCAAGACGAGGTCGTCATTGAAATCCAGGCCGAACGGGGTATGCACGAGCAGCGTGTCATCTTCCTGGGTAATCTGGAACGCCCCGCACAACAAGGCGCGCAACGCGGACGGGGTCACAATAGCCCTCCGGTTTCCCCGAGATCAATGCCGCAACGCGCGCAAAACAACTCGATCAGCCGGCCGCGATCGACCGGCAGGCGCGGGTCGAAGCGCTCGTTCGCCACCGCAAACTCGATGACGCCGGGCAGCTGGCGATTGGTAAAGTCCCGGCCGTCCCGACACGGGGTCAGCAGATGCGCAGGTTTGTGGCTGGGGTAGTGCAGCGCGGCGAGCGGATAGAGATCACCGGGCGCCCCCAGAAACAGCCAGCCGTAAAACGAGGTGTCGGCCAGTAATTGCCCGTCGCGCCAGGCAAAACAGACGTGATACGGACCGCCGACCGGCATCAGATCGGAAGCGAAAACACGGGCGCCAGCCAGCTTGTCCAGCGGTTTCGGCAAGCGCCCACGACGGGACGCCTTGAACAGTGGCGCTTCCGAAAGCCGCTTTGCCGCTCGCTTGTGCTTTTTGAGCAATCGCTGATCCATGCGCGGATTTTAACGCGCAACCGGCGCCGAGCGCACCGCCAACCAGTAACAGACTTGGCGGAAGAACCGCGTTAATCACGCGTTAATCGCCGACTTCCGAAGCCTTTCCGCCCCGCCAACCGATTAACGCCTTGTAGCGCGTTTTTGACGGTTCGGCTATTTCCCCGCCAGATGCCGGTTGAGGATCTCCAGGATTGCCGGCTCGACGCCGTCCTGCAGGCGGGTGCCGACGAAGGGCAGGAAGGGGCGCGCCGGGATATGGACGGTGTGCGCGCCGACTTCGAACCAGCGGGTCAGAGCGCGCTTGTGACTGTCCTTGGCGAAGATCAGCCCTTTGCCGTTGAAGTGCTCGCTCTTCAGCAGATTGCCCTTGGCGTCGGTGCGGTGCCGGACCTGCTTGCTGTAGGCGGCGCGTTCGATGTCGCCGCCGAGCTGGTGGATGGCGGCGTAGATCACGTTGCTGCCGACCTCGGCGAAGTCGCTGCCGTGTTTCGAAGTGACGCTGTTCTTCAGGCGCGCCGTGTCGACGAGCAGCTGCCCGATGCCGCGCTTCTTGTCGCGCGGCGTGCTTTTGCGCGCCGGCCACTTGCCGAGCGGCCCGGACTGTTTGGCGAAGTTCTCGGCCGTACGGTCTTCGAGCAGCCCGGCGACGGCGCGCATCGCCGGCGTGAGGTCGGCCGCCGCGGCGCGCAGGCGGTTGAACGTGTCCAGAATGCCGGCGTTGTCGATGGTGATGTTGAAGGTTGTCATGACGGGCCTATAATCAGCACAGAGAGCGAGGCGTGGAAATGGCGTCCACGCGCATGGGACTGTCGCCTTGAGCGGCTACCGATGGATGGAGGAACGGCCGACCTCCCGCTCTCATTCCAGACCTCCGCGCATCAAAACCGTCCCGCGCCCGCTCTGTGATGGCCTATACTGGTGATGACGCAGGCGCGACACGGTGAAACTCTCCCGGCCGTGGCACGATCTTCCGATCGGAGCACCATGTGGGGTTGCTGGCCTGTCCAGACGGGAGGCCCCACCGCCTGCGTTACTTCGATCCGGCATAGCGCGCCGCCTTTCTTTCGATCCGCCTGATTTCGGCAGCCCGTTCGACGGGGTCGGTTGGCAAATGGCGCAATGAGGTCAGGAACAGGCCGTTGCCGGACTGCGTGGCTTTCACCACGGACGTCATGCCGGCGGCTTCGTCGAGCACGAAAACGAGCGACACGTCGGAATCCTGATAGGCCGTCCCCTGTGAAATCACGTCCTGAACACGGGCATAGTCCGCCGCGACGAGTTCGGGGTGATTGATCGCCTGCTTGGCGTGCGTTGCTGGCGAAAACACCGCCACCTGGCCCCGCGCGCCGATCATGGACGAATGCTCGGCGCCGAGCACGGCGATCGGGAACTCACCGACCGGACGCTCAAACCAGTGCGCGAACGAGGGACTGCCGACCAATTCCCGGACCACCGCCGTCGCGATGTCGGGCGCCGCCTCGCCGGTCTTCTTGATCGCGATGTCGCGGACTTTGTCGAGAACGGAGACGCCCGGGTTGTAATCCCAGCCGCTGTCGGCCCACAGCGTCATGCGCCGGCCCGGCCACGCCGGATCGGGGATCGACACACCGCGCTGGATGAGTTTGGCCGGGTCGACTTCCCCGGTGCGCTTGTTGGTGAGCGGGCCGGCCGGCACGGGGCGCGTGACGATGCGGGCATCGGTTTCGACCTTGAGCTTGAGCCGGTCGAGGTCAGCCGCCGAGAGCGCGCGCACCGCGCAGCGGCAGTTGAAGCCGTTGGGCGGCGCGATGACGGACCACACCGGGCTGTCAATCGGGAAGACGCGACCGTTCAAGCGCGCATGGCTGGGGCGCGTGCGCCCGTCCATCACGGCGACGTACATCAGGTAGGGGCGTTCATCGGCGTTGGCGACAAAGCGCTGCCAGCGGCCGGCGGCGTAGGCGGTCTGCACGTTGGTGCGGAAGATCGTCTGCAGGCGGCGCGGGCTGCCTTCCTGCACGACTTCGGCCTGGCCGTCGCTGCCGACGACGATCTTCTTGCCCCACCAACCCTTGGCCTGCAGGATCGGCGTTAAGCGCTGGGCGAACCAGCGTTCGGTTTCGCCCTTTTGTAACGCGGCCATGACGCCGGCGCGCAGGTCCTGCAGTATATCGGCGCGCGCCACCTTAGCCGCCGTGAAGGCGACGTCATTGACCGCCTGCCAGGACTCGTGCCAGTTCCAGGTGATCGCGTAGCCCTTGGCCTTGAAGAAGGCGATCGCCTCCTCGGGCGGCAGGCTGAAGGCGGCGGCAAGATCCACGGATCAGTCACCTTGGGCCGACAGCCGGCCCCAGCAGTCGGCGACGAACAGCGCGCGCGACAGGGTCTCGACGAGCGCGGCGTCGTCCAGGAGCGGGTACCAGGCGGCCATCTCGGCGAGGATTTCTTCCGGGGCGCGGCCGCCGGCGAGCGCGTCGAGCACGGGTTTCAACAGGGGATCGGTGACTTTCGTCCAGTCGAGGGGGGCGTCGAGCGCCGCATCGAGCGTCTGCTGCGCGGCGATCAGGGGGGCGTGATCCTGCGGCGCGGGGCCGGCGGCCTGCGCCGAGAGCGCGGCCGGTGGTCCCTTGGGCGGCTCGCCGCCTTCGGCCGTTGGGACCGTCGCCGGCTTTGGAGCGCTCAGCACCGGCTCGTCGCCCGTCGGCTGCGCGATGCGCAGCTTGTCGTGCGCCCAGGCCACGGGAATCCGCAAGCCGGCGCCGGCGAGCTTGGGCAGCGCGTC
>RRZT011962645.1_pt1 | contig 11506 bp, 7 predicted proteins | sample 2165551 | NCBI WGS metagenome assembly RRZT01 (sample SAMN10456910, study PRJNA506462) | wastewater metagenome | biome: wastewater; feature: sludge; material: wastewater sludge; isolation source: wastewater sludge with Escherichia coli K12::gfp cells carrying plasmid... | place: USA: Moscow, Idaho ... | reverse complement strand
GGAGCGCACAAGTCCGGACGCATGATCCGCAGCCGCCTCAATGGGACGGGACACCACCCGCGTGTTGCGCAGCCAGCGCATCCCCGAAGCAAATGTCTCATACGGTTTCGGGCCCAGTTTGGAACCGAGTAGAACTCCCACCGTCAGTCCCGCCGCAAGCGTGAACTTCGTGCCCATTACGCAACCCATCCTTGATTAGTCGTGGCGCCGACCCAGTCGGCACATTTCATCACTGCCCGCCCGGGTAAAGGCACCGCAGTGTTTCCGCGACAATCCTACCGGTACCCTCACTGTCGTCCACGGGCCGGACTGTGACATCGAGTGTTGCGGCGAGGGCGACCGGCCGACCATCGCCGTCCGCAATGATGGCTAGGTCCCCACGTTTGGGGAGGTCCCCGTCCTCGGGGTAGGAAGAGAGGGGTTCCGACACCACCAGTGTTGCATCGGCAACCAGTTGCTTCACCAACGCGGTTGCCTCCGTAGCGTCACCGCTGAGGTGCATCCACGGGGGAATCATTGTTGATGCCTGCTGTTGACCGAAGATCCCCTCAAGGGTTGCCCAGCCGACGTGGTCCCGAGCAAATGCCCAGAAGTCCGCTACGACCTCGTCCGAGGGTTGCAATGGCACGGTCGACGCATCGGCGTTGGTATCGTTCTTCATCCGACCAGACTAGGCGATTGTTGTTTCGCTGACGAGTGAATGTCTATGACTCACCTCGCGAGAGGATGCCATTATTCCCGAATCCGGCTAGTTTGGAAGGGTGAGCGAGGTCGAGATCATAACGCCCCGAGGGATTACCCTACGGGGTACTTTCGTGGACCCTGTTGATTCCACCGATGCAGCCGTCATCTTCTCTCATTCCTTCCTGTGTGACCGCGCCTCCAGCCCCCACTTCCCGATCTTGGCTGCCAAGTACCGCGCCCTCGGCTATGCAACGCTGATCTTTGATTACTCCGGTCATGGCGAGTCTGACGATGATGCGATCACGTCTGACCGCCGTATTGAGGACCTGCGGGCCGCTTCCGGATGGCTTGCTGACCAGGGTTTCACAAGGCAGCTTCTTCACGCACACTCCTCGGGCTCCATCTCTGCTCTGCGCGCCCGACCGAAGGCTGTCAAGGCACTGTTCCTGTCCAGCCCCGTCCTGGGTCCGCTGGATTTTGATTGGGAAAAGATCTTCTCTCCCAGCCAGCTTGAGGAACTTGAGAAGAAGCATGAGACCTTCATTTTTGAGGACACGGCGGGAAGTCGCACCCACTTCCATGTCACACAGAAAACCCTGATCGACCTGTCACTCAACACCCCGGAGAGACTTCTGGAGAACCTGGAACAACCCGCCCTGATCGTTTTTGACCGCGTCGATATTGAACGTGGCTTCGATTCAGAGGTGGCGGATTTCTTCCGTTTCCTTCCCGACGGGTCACGACTGGAGATCGGGTCGGACAGGGACTTCAGTGACGAGGACGATTTGCTCGTCATGTGGGACCTGGCCAAAAAGTGGGTGAAGGCGCAGGTGCCCATCGTCAGGCCCAGGCGGTGAGTGGGCCGCGGAACGGACGAGGCCGCCCGAAGAAGCCTCGCGATTACACGTTTGGTCCGGCCCAGTTGGCAGCACGCGCCGCTGCCCTGCCGGTCGTCAGCTATCCTGACCTGCCGGTCAGCGCGCGCCGCAAGGACATTGCAGACGCGATTCGTGACAACCAAGTAGTGATTGTTGCCGGTGAAACCGGGTCGGGTAAGACCACACAGATTCCCAAGATCTGCTTGGAGTTGGGCCGCGGTATCGCAGCCATGATTGGTCACACCCAACCGCGTCGCCTCGCTGCCCGCGCGGTGGCGGAACGCATCGCCGATGAGTTGGGCCAGAAGGTCAGCAAAGAGGTTGGCGATGTAGTTGGCTACCAGGTGCGGTTCACCGACGAGGTCGGACCAACCACCCTGATAAAACTAATGACCGACGGCATCCTGCTGGCTGAAATGGCCGCCGATCCCCTTCTTCGCCGCTATGACACGATCATTGTGGATGAGGCTCACGAGAGAAGCCTCAACATTGACTTCATCCTGGGCTACCTGGGCCGACTGCTCCCCCAGCGCCGCGACCTCAAGGTCATCATCACTTCGGCCACCATTGATTCCCAGCGCTTTGCCGACCACTTTGAGAAGCAGAGTGGGAAGCCTGTCCCTGTCATCGAGGTCTCCGGTCGTGCTTACCCCGTCGAGGTCCGCTACCGTCCACTGTCCGCTGACCTTGCCGCGCCCGACACTGCCGCACCAGGGGACGAGGGCGGCCCGGCTCCGGATGAGTCCATCCTTTCCCTTGGCACCGCCCTGCACCCCGAACCAGACCCCGGGGAGTTCGCTACCTACGGCTACGGCCTCGGCGACGACATTGACATAGAAACCGCCCTCACCCACGCCGTTGACGAACTGCTTGGGGAGAGCCGCGGCGACATCCTGGTGTTCCTTCCCGGTGAACGCGACATCATTGAAGCCACCGCCGCCCTCAAGGAACACTTGGGCAACCGCTTTGTCGCCGACGAGCGCGACCCGCACCGTCCCGACGGCGTCGAAGTCCTCCCGCTGTTTGCGCGCCTCAGCGCTGCTGACCAGCACCGCATCTACGCCCCTCATTCTCTGCAGCGGGTCATCCTTGCAACCAACATTGCGGAAACGTCACTGACGGTCCCGGGGATCCGTTACGTCATTGACGCGGGCCTTGCCCGCATTAGTCGCTTCTCAAACAAGACGAAGGTGCAGCGCCTTCCCATCGAACCTGTCTCGCAGGCCTCCGCGGCCCAACGGGCGGGACGTGCCGGCCGCACCAGTGATGGCATTGCGATTCGCCTCTATTCCGAACGCGACTTCGCATCCCGCCCCCACTACACGGAGCCGGAGATCCTGCGTACTTCCCTGGCTTCAGTCATCTTGCAGATGAGTGCCCTGGGCCTTGGTGAAGTCAAAGACTTCCCGTTCCTCGACGCACCCAATCCACGGGCGGTTCGCGACGGAATCCAGCTTCTCACCGAGATTGGCGCCCTCGACAACGACGGCAAAATCACCGCGATGGGCCGCCGCCTGGCCACTCTTCCCATCGATCCACGCCTGGGCCGCATGTTGGTCGAGGCCGACAGGAATGGGTGTGCGTCAGACGTCCTCGTCATTGTTGCAGCACTATCGATTCAGGATCCCCGGGAACGACCGCCCGAGTTTCAGGAGGCCGCCGACCAGTCGCACCGTCGCTACGTCGACCCCACCTCAGACTTCATCACCTACCTCAACATGTGGCGTTACCTGGGCGTTCAGTCACGTGACTTGTCGGGCAGCGCCTTCCGCAGAATGTGCAAGCGGGAGTTTTTCCACTACCTGCGTTACCGCGAATGGCGCGACATCGCCCAACAACTGCGGCAAATGTGCCGTCAGGTGGGGATTCACGTTGAACCCTTGGGCCTGCCGTCGACGACCTTCATCAACTCGCTGCGCGAGGACGCGAACCCCGTTGTTAGCGCCGTCCTTGAGTTCGGGCGCGGCAGTAAGACCGCTGATGCGGATGAGATTCACCGCTCAATCCTCTCCGGACTGCTTTCCAACATTGGCATGTGGGACGAACCGAAACGGGAGTACGCGGGGACACGTGGATCTCGTTTCACCATTTGGCCGGGGTCTGCCCTGAAAAAACGCCGTCCCGAGTGGATTATGGCCGCCGAACTGGTGGAAACGTCCCGCCTGTTTGCCCGCACTGTCGCCGGCGTGAAGCCGGAGTGGATTGAGAAGTACGCGGGCGACCTCGCCAAACACATCTACTCAGAGCCGGTGTGGTCGAGGGCGCGCGGCAGTGCGCAGATTTCCGAAAAAGTCACCCTCTACGGTCTGACGCTGGTGGCCGGACGCATGGTCCCACTGACTCGGCTTGGCAACACCGTCCTCGGCCGCGAACGGGGTGGAACTGCCGCGGAATCCCTAGAGCGGCTCACCGAGGTGCCCTCGTCCCTGACTGCCCACGATCTTGCCCGCGAAATGTTCATCGCCAATGCCCTGGTGGATGGGGATTGGCGTGAGCAGCACCTAGCGTTTGTGAAACATAACCAGGGGGTCATGGAAGAGGCCGAGCGCCTGGCACAGCGCATGCGTGACCCCTCGCTGGTGCCGGATGAATCGGTGCGTTACAAGTTTTTTGCCGCACGGATCCCACAGACAATCACGTCGGCAGCGGGCTTTTCGAAGTGGTGGAAGAACCGCCGCACCGAGGAGCCAACCCTTCTCAACTACCGTCTTGAAGACCTGCTGCCCTCCGGCGCGCTCCTGGACCCGAACGCGTTCCCGAACGTGTGGCGTTCTGGCGACTTGGAGTTGGATATTCGCTATGCCTTCACCCCGGGTTCGAACGAGGACGGAGTAACCATTGTCATTCCCCTCTCCGTGCTTCCGCGCGTCAAGGATGAGGGGTTTGACTGGCTGGTTCCCGGCCTCCTTGAGGAACTCTGTGTGGCGATGATTCGCGGGCTCCCCAAGCAGAAGCGGCGCTTTCTGGCGCCCGCGACCCAGACCGGGAAAGAGATTGCCACTGCCCTGCAGAAAGTGCGGGATGGGCAGGACACTTCGCTGAGCGGCGCGACTGACACTGACCCGGGAAGTGGGGCTTCCGAGGCCGACGACCTGCCCGAAGAGGCCAACCCGTACTCTTTGGAGGCGTCCCTGGACCGCCTGCGGTCTTGGGGGGCAAGGAGTGGGAACGTCTCACAGGGCGCGGCGTCTGCCCAGCGGCGGGCGGACCAGCCCGCTAAGTCCGCCTCGCCCGAGTCGACCCCGTCCGCTGAACCCACGCCGCGCCGGGCGCGTACCGTGCCCGACTTCCAAGCCTCTTTCATCCGCGCCGTGCGGGATCGCAGCGGCATCGACCTGAGCCGTGACGACGTCAAAGAGGCCGCAGACAAACTGCCCGCTCACCTGCGGATTGGCTTCAACGTCCTCGACGATCGTGGAGCGGTGATTGGCGCGTCCGATTCGCTGCCCTCCCTGCAGCAGCGCTTCTCTAAGAAAGCGGGGGCCGCCCTTGCGACAGCCGTGCAAGAGGCGCTGCAGACCGCTCGTGAGAGGACCTCGTCCAAGCAACGAGCACAAAAGCGATCCCAGCCCACCCAAACGACGCGGGCGATCACGCAAGCTGGACTCGGCGCAAGGGGACTGCAGCTCGGGAGTGAGCTCACATCCGAGGACGTCGCCGGTCTTCCAACCGACGCCCTCCCCCGAGTCCTTGAGGCCGAAGATGCTGACGGACTACTGGTGCGCGGCTACCCTGCCCTGGTCGTGAAGTCGGCTCCGGTCGTGCCGTCCGGCCGCGCCCCCGGAACCGGCACCACTGCGACTCCACTGGCCATTCGGATTCTTCCCACCAAGGATGAGGCCATTCATGAACACAATGCGGGCCTGACCGCCCTGATGCTGGCGAAACTGCGCCTCGATACCGGGCGCATCACTAGTCGGTGGACTGGCAGGCAGGCGCTGTTGCTAGCCGGATCGCCCTACCCGGATACGCCCTCGTTGGTAGAGGACGCGCAGAGGGCGGCGGTTCGTTCACTGCTCAGCCGCGCCCCAACACGTCCCGAGGACGTGCGGGACGAAGCGGCCCAAGAGGCGCTGCAGGCGTGGATGCGGGACCGGTTTGAAGATGAGGTTCACGCCATCCTTCTGCGCGTGACAAAAGAGGTTGAAGCCTACGCTACCTTCCAGGAAGCCTGCCAAAACCACAGCCAAGACACGTACAAGTACGTCCGCCGCGAGGCGACGCGCCACGCCAAGTCCCTCTTCAACGCCGGGTACTTAGGGAACCAGGACCTTGCCGTTGCACCGCACGTGGCCCGGTACTTACTGGCCGATGCGGAACGTGTCAATCGCGCTTCCCGCGGCCCTGGCGAACTGCAACGCGACAGGACGAATGCCGCCGAACTTGCCGGAGTTGAAGCGGCTATCGCCGCCGCCCGGCAGCGCATGGAAGCCCGCCCCTACTCGCTGAAGCACGATCGCGAACTGGCTGAAATTGGGCTGCTCGCCGAGGAACTTCGTGTCTCTCTGTTCGCTCAAAACCTGGGCACTTCGGCTAGGGTTTCTTCCCAACGCCTACTTCGCCGACTGGAGACTCTGGAACAACAGTGACACCCGCGGAACACTTTGACCCCATGACATTTGCCCAGGAAACACTGGATGTCTGGGGTCTGACCACATGGACCCTGCGCTGGGACCGCGCCAAGCGCCGCGCCGGGGCCTGCGACCATGCGCGCAACCAGATCAGACTCTCCAAGCCACTCTTTGACGTGTTTCCCGAGGACGCCCAACGCAACGTCATCCTGCACGAGGTCGCGCACGCCCTCGTCGGCCCACAGCACAAGCACGATAGACGCTGGAAGCAAGCCGCAATCATGCTTGGAGCACAGCCGCGCGCACTGCTGCCCTCCTCGCTTCCGGAGCCCCAGTGTTCCTGGGTGGGGCGCTGCCAGCGGTGCGGTGCAGAACGCAGACTGCATTCCGCCCCGCGCCGGGTCACCTCATGCGCCAGGTGTTGTAAAGAGTTCGACTTGGACTTGATTTTTGCCTGGTACCACCATGGTCACCCGGAGATTCCCCCGGGTCGGTATGCCAAAGAACTGACACAGATTCGACGTCAACGGCGGTTCAGCTAGGGTTGCGGCATGCCGGATATCGCAACCACACCGATGCCCACGGAATCCACCGCCGACGTCGAACATGAGCTGTCTGGACAACTGCGCGCAGATGTCCGCCTGCTCAGCACCCTCCTTGGCAAAGTCCTGCGGGAAAGCGGCTCACCTCGGTTGTTCGAGGACGTTGAGGCCCTGCGTCACGCCACCATCCGCGCTTACAGGGACCCGACGCGTGAGTCGTTCGAGGACGCCGCGCGCATAGCCGAGTCCTTCACGGTGCAGCGAGCGGACGAGGTCGCCCGGGCCTTCACTGTCTACTTCCACCTGGTCAACCTTGCGGAAGAGCTACAGCGCGTGCGCCTGGTTCAAGAGGGGCGCCCGGAGATTGAGGGCGATACGGACACCCTCCCTAAGGCTTTCGCCAAACTGTCTGAAGAGATCGGTGAGGATGAGGCCCATGCCCGCTTCCAGAACCTGCGTTTCCACCCTGTTTTCACAGCCCACCCAACAGAGGCACGGCGTCGCGCGGTCTCTTCGAGTATTCGCCGCCTCTCTGAACTGCTGGCTGAACGCACGGTAGTTGAGGCCGATGTGGCCGCCCAGCGGCGCATTACCCGCCGCCTCATGGAAGAGATTGACACCCTGTGGCGCACCTCCCCCGTCCGCACCACTAAGCCGGGACCCGTAGATGAGGTTCGCTCGATCATGTCGATCTTTGACGAAACCCTTTACACCACCATTCCCCGCATCTACCGCTATGTTGATGACGCCCTGCAGGGTGAGGCCGCGGGGTGGAAGCAGCCGGTCGTGCCGCCCTTCATGCGTTTGGGAACCTGGGTTGGGGGTGATCGCGACGGCAATCCCTTCGTGACGGCCTCGGTAACCAAGAAGGCGATGGCCATCGCATCGGACCACGTCCTGCGCGGCCTTGAGGCTTCGGCCGAGCGCATCGCACGCACCATCACTCTGGATTCTGAGGAAACTCCTGCGTCGGACGCCCTCGTTCACCTTTGGCAACAGATGGCGGCAGCGGACGAGGACGGAGCGGCCGACGCCTCTGTTCGCGCCCCTGGTGAGCCGCACAAGCAGGTGTTGACGCTGGTAGCCCGGCGGATTTCTGCGACACGTGCGCGCCACGCTGACCTGGGATATGCGGACCCGGAGGAGTTGCTGGGTGAGCTGGCAGTGGTTCAAGATTCGTTGCTGCTGGCGGGTGCGAACCGGCAGGCTTACGGCAGCTTGCAGGGGTTGATCTGGCAGATTGAAACCTTTGGTTTCCATTTGGCGGAGCTTGAGGTGCGCCAGCACTCTGCGGTCCATGCCCGCACTCTGGCGGCACTTGAAGCAGGCGAAGACCTCAGCGCCGAAACCGAAGAGGTTCTTGAGGTTTTCCGCGCTGTCGCACAGTTGCAGCGCCGCTATGGGCTGCGCAGCGCTGGGCGCTACATCGTTTCGTTCACGCAGTCGGCGGATGATCTGGCGGCCGTGTACGCCCTCGCCGAATATTCCGGGGCCAACCCGGTCCTTGATGTCATCCCGCTTTTCGAGACCTTCAATGACCTGAACAATGCGCCACAGATTCTTGAGGACGCCCTGGCGGACCCCCGGTTTGCAGCGCGCCTGGAACAGACCGGCGGGAAGATCGAAGTGATGCTGGGGTACTCCGATTCGTCCAAGGACGTCGGGCCCCTGGCAGCGAACCTTGCGCTTTACGAGGCGCAGCAGGCAATTGCGCAGTGGGCGCAGGGCCACGACCTCGAACTAACGCTCTTTCACGGCAGGGGTGGGGCGCTTGGGCGTGGCGGCGGGCCCACCAACACCGCGATCCTTGCCCAGCCGCCACACTCTGTCGACGGACGTTTCAAGTTGACAGAGCAGGGCGAGGTGGTGTTTGCGCGCTACGGAGATCCGACAATTGCGATGCGCCACATCGACCAGGTTGCAGCGGCGACCCTGGCGGCTGCTGCGCCCTCGATCGAGGCCCGCAATGTTGAGGCTGCGCAGAAGTATGCGCAGATGGCGGAGCTACTCAGCGTGACCTCGCGGGACCGCTTCGATTCCCTGGTGCAAGCCCCGGGTTTTGCGCCGTGGTTCGCAACTGTCACGCCGATGGAGGAGATTGGGCGCCTGCAGTTGGGATCGCGCCCCGCGCGGCGTGGGCTGTCCGTGGAGTCGCTAGAGGACCTGCGGGCCATCCCCTGGGTGTTCGCATGGTCGCAGGCCCGCATCAACCTGGCTGGATGGTTTGGGTTGGGGAGCGCCCTCGAAGCAGTCGGTGACGTGGAAGTGCTGCAGCGCGCCTACGAAGAGTGGCCGCTGCTGCGCACAGTTGTCGACAACGTGGCGATGAGCCTGGCGAAAGCTGATGCGCGCATCGCGGCAGAATACCTGCGACTTGGGGATCGGGATGACTTCACCGCGATGATCCTGGAGGAAATGGAACTAACCCGCTCTTGGCTGGCGCGGATTGTCGGCGGGGAGGTGCTGCTGTCGAACCGTCCGGCCCTGCAAACCGCGGTTGAGCTGCGCAGCCCCTATGTGGATGCGCTCTCTTTGCTGCAGCTGCGGGCGCTACGGGTTCTGCGAACCCAGGAAGCGCCGACGGTCGACACTTCGGATTGGGAGCACCTGTTGCTGCTGTCCGTCTCCGGGGTTTCGGCGGGACTGCAAAATACGGGCTGATCTGCGGCGTGCCGTGAAATGCAGCATGCATCCCGCCCTCGTCCCAATGTGACGAGTTATATATCGAGACGACCTATCGGTTCGATACATTCTGGTACTGTTGACACGACATAGCACCGCGATACATCGTGGCGACATACAGAGGCAGAGAACTGAGGGTTTGTGGGCGTTCGCGGGAGCATGCTTGAGTTGGCTATTCTTGGCGAACTCCAGTACCCCCTCCATGGCTATGAGCTGCGCAAACGTCTCTCCCGCGCAATCGGTCCGCTGCGGCGCCTTTCGTTCGGCTCCCTCTACCCGGCTCTGCATCGTTTGGAGGAACGCGGTCTGATCCGCGTCACATCCCCAACATCACCGGGTCCGCGCATGCCCGCGAAAACTCCAACGGAGTCAACAAGTTCAACTCGAAAACTGGTGTTGTACCAGGTCACTCCGGTAGGAACGGAGTACCTGACGGCATCGTTGGCGGGTGCGGATGTGGATGATGAGGCGTTGCCTCTCACCATCGGGCTCATGTCAAAGGCAACACCGGCAACTCGGCTCAAGCTTCTGAAGGAGCGCCGCGAGCAAGTCCTCGCACGGCAGGAAGCGGGCCGGGAAGCCAAGCATTCGAAAGACTTCTGGATCCGTTCAAAGGCGGAACTAGATAGCCAGCAGGCTCAAAGTGAGCTCGACTGGTTAGATCAGCTAATCCAATCTGACGGCGGACCCGCAGTTCAGGGTGGGCCAGCAGTGGAACCAAGTAAGTAAGCAAAGTAAACGGCGTAAAAGCCATCAAGTGAAGGAACTCGAATGAGTAAGATTCGCGTCGCGATTGTGGGCGTAGGGAACTGCGCGTCATCACTAGTCCAGGGCGTTACGTACTACAAAGACGCAAAGCCTGAGGACACCATTCCCGGCATCATGCACGTCCAGTTCGGCGACTACGACATCGATGATGTCGAGTTCGTTGCAGCGTTCGATGTTGATGAAACCAAGGTTGGCACCGACCTGTCAGAGGCAGTTTTCTCCGGCCAGAACTGCACGGTTGAGTTCGCGGAGGTCCCCTTCCTAGATGTCACCGTGCAGCGCGCCCCGACACTGGACGGCATTGGCGAATACTACGAGGACACAATTGTTGAGTCTTCCGCGGACCCCGTCGACGTTGTTGCAGCGCTCAAAGATGCCAAGGCTGATGTACTGGTTTCCTACCTTCCCGTTGGTTCGGAAGAGGCTGACCGCTTCTACGCGCAGTGCGCGATTGATGCCGGTTGTGGCTTCGTGAACTGCCTGCCGGTCTTCATCGCTTCCGACCCGGAGTGGGCGAAGAAGTTCGAGGACGCGGGCTTGCCCATTGTTGGCGACGACATCAAGAGCCAGTTTGGCGCCACCATCTCTCACCGCGACATCGTGCGCCTCATGGAAGAACGCGGCGTAAAGATCGACCGCACCTACCAGCTCAACGTTGGCGGCAACATGGACTTTAAGAACATGCTGCAGCGTTCACGCCTTGAGTCGAAGAAGATCTCCAAGACCCAGGCCGTCACCTCAAACATGAAGTCGAAGGTGTCGGAGCGCGACGTTCACGTCGGCCCCTCGGATTACGTGCCGTGGCTAGATGACCGCAAGTTCGCCTTCGTTCGTATAGAGGGCACCACTTTCGGTGATGTTCCGATCCAGATGGAGTACAAGCTTGAGGTTTGGGATTCCCCCAACTCAGCCGGCATCGTCATTGACGCGATCCGCGCGGCGAAGATCGCCCTGGACCGCGGGATCGGTGGCCCGCTGTGGGCTCCGGCCGCGTACTTCATGAAGTCGCCGCCTGTGCAGATGGTTGACAAGGTAGCGCGTGAGAAGGTTGATGCCTTTATCAACGGCGCCGACAACGTCAAGCCGAAGACCGGTGGCCCGGCCCAGACGGCTGACCTCGAGGACTAAGACCGACTTTCACGGCCTTTTTCATCTGGCCAGCGGCGCCCGCACGGGTGGCCGCTGGCCATTTTTGTGTCGTGCACCGGGCCCACCCACTCACACCGTGGCCAGCCCCAGCCGAGCCTCGCCCATTTCCGCGGTCCCTACAGGCCTCCCCCGCATAATTACTACTCCTGGAGCCGAAATCGACGCAAAATCAGCCGTTCGTGGGCTCGAGAAGTCGCGATTCTGCAAGCCCGACCACCCCGATCCTGAAATG
>RRZT011123480.1_pt1 | contig 11506 bp, 8 predicted proteins | sample 2165551 | NCBI WGS metagenome assembly RRZT01 (sample SAMN10456910, study PRJNA506462) | wastewater metagenome | biome: wastewater; feature: sludge; material: wastewater sludge; isolation source: wastewater sludge with Escherichia coli K12::gfp cells carrying plasmid... | place: USA: Moscow, Idaho ... | reverse complement strand
TGTGCTGGCGCAGATCGGCGAGGCCGATACCCTAGAAAAACTCGAAGCCCTGCTGCCCTGGAACGTCCCGCTGGAGCCCATTGCAAAAAAAGTGGCGCAATACAACGAAGGCAAGTAGGCCGATTTAGCGGCGCTTACTTTACCAGTATCATTGAGTTCACGTATGAATTTGAATAAAGGATTCAATCAGAATACCATTTAAAACGACTAATTAGTTGTAAAAGCAACTAGAATCACTTTTGCAGCGGTTGACTTGTTATTTTTTTATTGCAAATTAGCTTTATCTCAAATAATCAAGAAAACATATTGATTGATATTCATATGAAGTCCAAATTAGTGATTCAGGATTTTTCTTAGTTGGATGAGTCGTTTTTCTGTGGCACTCAACTGCAACATACGAATTCAGATGTTTGCATTATCCAGCTATGATTGTGAGGGTTGAAATGGAATTCATTATAAGTGTTGCTGCCATCTACATTATCTATCGGCTGTTTTTTGCAAAAAAACGAACAAGTCAAATTTACAAACAACAGCTACATTCATCTTCTAAGAGCTATTCATACCAATCAACTACTGAAACAAGCAATGACATTCAATCCAGTGTATCAACATCATTCGATGTGTATCGGGACAATGGAAATGGAAGCAAAACTGATAAAAACCCTTGGTCTCCTTCAGTTGGAACTGTTTCTGTACAAAAGCCAAATCAAAACGAAATGCAGAAAGGTGATGATGGCTTCACATCAGTTGATGTATCTCAAGCTAACTTACCTGAACGGAAAGCAGACATAGCTTCAATGAGTGGTCCGATAGAAACCGTTTCTATACAAATCTCCAATAAAAGCAAATCGGACAGTGATGATGGATTTGCATCTTTTCGAATCTATTCTGGTGTTGGGCTAACACCTTCAAAGTCTTCGTCGCGTACAAATGCTCGTTGGATCAATGAAGGTGAAAAGCTTGTCATCAAAGGCCGTCAAATTAGTAAAGGATTTTTCTATTTTGGCAGCAACATGAATACATTGACTGGATATGGAACTGAGCCATCGTTAATTGATGACAAAATACCTGTTTCATCGCCTGTTCATTTAGATCGCACTTCCGAAATTTTCAGTGATGGGTCTTTAGGTTATTGGCCAAGTTATAACTCACTATCAAAAGAATGTAGGGGAATTTATCTCGATTGGCTAGCTTCTGAACGCTCAAATCCAAACATGCCGATAGGTTATATTTTTATCTATTTTTATGGGTTAGAACGGCGGGTTATCGAACACAGGACGAAGACAACACTCTCGGATAATGAGTTCACGGCACTTTTTGACGAGGTTTCAAGACTTTATCGGATTTATCATGAAAATCGTTCGTTTCGTAGTTATTCAGCAAATTTACTAGAACTTATGCAGCTTTCAAGACCTGCTTTATTTGAAGGCGGTGCAAACGTAATACCTGATACGAATAATTCCCTAGCATTCAGAGTTAATCTGGCAAAAACAGTAATAGCACAACAGCCCATTGATTCAAATTTGGCTTTGGCTTGGCTAAAAAATACACCTGAATATTCTCTTAAGATGCCAGCACGTAGATGTGAGCGTGAGTTTTCCGAGTTATTTTCTATAAGATATAAGGAAAAATTCAACGAAGGTATTACTGTCAGTCCGAATAAAACCAAACTCAAGCTCTCATATCGTCCCGCAAGCAGCGGTATCCACCAGGTTGATTTTGATTTGGGGGATTTACCTGATCCAAGCATTCTTAAAGGCCCAATTAAAAAACTGATCCCCATTGCGGAGTTATGCTCTGATGAGCTTGCCAGCTATAGCCGGTATTTAGGAAAAACTGGTGTTTCTAAAGATGATATTGCAGCAGTTATGCTATTGCCGAAGGAGATTGCGAATGAGGCTAATTTTCCTGTTATCGAGACTTTTAATAAATGGGTAAAATCTATCATTCAAAACAATGCGGGCCTAACTTCTGTTGCTGAGTTTTGGTCTCACATGGGTGTACCTCTTCCTCAAACAATAAACAAAAAAGAAAATGATTTAATTACTAATCTAGCTGCGACGGTTGATGTTGGGATCGCACCCGATCCTCAGATCCATCAAGCAAAAATCAAATCTGACGGTAATCTTGTATTATTTTCACCTGGGCATAGCAAAGACTATCAACCAAGCATTGAATTCAATAAGGTTAAACTTGCTATCCGATTGGGTATTATGGTTGCAGGTATTGATGGCCATTTTGATGACAATGAAAAAATGGTTTTACAGAAACGTGTTGAGCAGAATGAAAAATTAACTTCTGTTGAAAAACGTTCTCTTCATGCTTATCTGATTTGGCGGTTAAATACTCCTGTCGATAATGTTGGATTGAAATCTAAAATTGAACAACTTAATACGAGTGAAATCGAATTTGTCAAAAATGCTATCATTTCAGTTGCTCTTGCCGATGGTAAAATTGAAGCTAGCGAATTAAAACAAATTGAAAAATTATATAACTCACTCGGTTTAGATAAGTCTCGGGTTGCAAGTGATATCCACCAGTTCACCTCCGCCAAACCATCTACATCAACGACTAATTTCACCCCTGGAAGCGAGAACAAGTTTACTCTTGATGATGATGTTCTCTCGGCTCATGAAAATGATACTAATGATGCACAGAACCTACTGGAAAGCATTTTTGCTACAGAAGATGAATCATCGGATGAAACGGTATTAACTGCCCAAACTGGACAAGATGGTTTAGACCAAGCACATAAAGCTTTATTTGATGCATTGCTCAAGAAAGATAAGTGGTTACGTGATGAAGTATATGAGTTATGTAACAAACTAAATCTAATGGTGGATGGGGCTGTAGAAACAATTAATGACTGGGCCTATGAAAAGGTTGATGCACCGGTATTGGATGATGATGGTGATATTCATGTAGACCTAGAAATTGTCGAAGAATTAAAGGGATAACAAATGGTTGCCAAAAAAATTCGTGCTAAAGAAAGAGATGCAATTATTCAGTCACTTAAATCTGGAGTGACACCCAAAATAGGTATACAGCATATCCAGGTTGGTCGGGTGAATGAACTCAAAGCACTTATTCAAGATATTGACCGTATCTCGGATGGTGGTTCTGCATTTCGTCTGATCATCGGAGAGTATGGATCAGGGAAAACATTTTTTCTGAGTGTTGTGCGGGCGATTGCCCTAGAAAAAAAACTGGTGACGGTGAATGCAGATTTATCCCCGGATAGGCGTATACATGCTTCTTCTGGTCAGGCGAGAAATCTTTATTCTGAATTGATGCGGAATTTGTCTACAAGAAATAAACCGGATGGAAATGCTTTAATCAGTGTAGTGGAGAAATTCATTACTGAAGCAAGAATGGACGCTGATAAGACACAAAAGAGTATTAATTCAGTTATCCAAGATAAACTGTCCTCATTAACGGAATTAGTTGGTGGCTATGATTTTGCGCAGGTAATCGAAGCGTATTGGAATGGGCATGAAAAAGATGATGATGTCCTGAAGGCAAATGCCATCAAATGGCTTAGAGCTGAGTATTCAACTAAAACTGATGCTCGCAATGATTTGGGCGTAAGAACAATTATCTCTGACAACTCCTTTTATGACTCCTTGAAATTAATGAGTCTGTTTGTTCGTCAAGCTGGATATCAAGGATTACTTGTAAACCTTGATGAGTTGGTGAACTTGTATAAGTTAAATAATACGCAAGCAAGAACTTCGAATTATGAACAAATCTTACGAATTCTGAATGATTGCTTACAAGGTACAGCAGAGCATTTGGGATTTTTGCTTGGGGGCACTCCAGAATTCTTATTAGATCCAAGAAAAGGATTGTATAGCTATGAAGCATTACAATCACGACTTGCAGCTAATGCTTTTGCGAAACAGGTTGGAGTCATTGATTATTCATCACCCGCTTTACATCTTGCGAGTTTAACTCCAGAAGAACTATATATTCTTCTGAAGAATTTGCGTCATGTCTATGCCGAGGGAGATGAAACAAAATATCTTGTTCCTGATGAGTCACTAAAAGCTTTTTTAAACCACTGTAGTCAGACAATAGGTGATGCTTACTTTCGAACACCTCGAAATACAATCAAAGCATTTTTGGATATGCTAGCGGTAATTGATCAAAATGCTTCCATAAAATGGAATGACTTGGTTGAGTCGGTTTCTATCGATGAAGATAAACCTTCTGACGTCGAAGTAGATGTTATAGAAGACGGGGATGAGTTTGCTGACTTTAAACTATGATGGATTCTTATAAGAAACTGGATATCAGAGTTCAGGAATGGATCTTCAAACAAGGCTGGACGGGTCTAAGAGAAATCCAGAGCTTAGCTATTGATCCCATTTTGTCAGCACAAACGGATGTTCTTATTAGTGCATCGACAGCAGCAGGTAAAACAGAGGCTTTCTTTTTACCTGCAATTAGTGGTGTCGTAGGACAACCAACAGGTGTTGGTATTCTCTACATTAGTCCCTTGAAGGCTTTAATTAATGATCAGGATAGAAGATTAGAAAGTCTGTCCGATTTAATGGGGATCCCCGTTACTCCATGGCATGGAGATAGCCCCCAAAGCAGAAAAAATAAACTAAAAAAATCCCCTTCAGGTATTGTTTTAATTACACCAGAATCTCTGGAATCACTCCTGATCAGAGATGCCGGCTGGGTAAAATCAGCTTTCGGTAATTTAACATACATTGTTATTGATGAATTTCATTCATTTCTTGGATGCGAGCGAGGGCATCATCTTTTATCACTGCTCCATCGTCTAGAACATTTATTAGATAGATTAAAAACGCCTATTCCAAGAGTTGCATTGAGTGCCACTTTGGGTGATCTAGAGACAGTCCCACTCTCATTACGTCCTAATCATTCTTTACCATGTGAAATAATCAAAGACACTAGGTCGACATCTGAATTAAAAATACAGGTGAAAGGATATGTTCAACCTGCCGTTATTGATCACGAAAAACATGAAGATGCTGAAATTAAGATATGTGAAGATCTGTTCAAATTCTGTCGAGGGGGAAATCATTTAGTTTTTGCAAATAGCCGCAATAGGACTGAAAGTATTGCTGCCACACTTAGTGATTTATGTGAAGAACGTTTTGTCCCAAATGAATTTTTTCCTCATCATGGTTCTTTATCTAAGGAATTAAGAGAAGAGTTAGAAAAACGTCTACAAAAAGAACAGGTTCCGACTACTGCAATATGCACAATGACTCTCGAATTGGGTATTGATATCGGAAAAGTAAATTCGGTTATTCAAGTTACAGCCCCTCACTCTGTATCAAGCTTAAGACAAAGAATTGGTCGTTCAGGTAGACGTGGAGATGCCGCAGTTCTTCGAATGTTAATATCAGAAAAAGAAATTACGTCTGATACAAATATCATCGATAAACTGAGATTAGAGCTGATCCAATCGATAGCAATGATAAGGTTACTTATTAGTAGCCGCTGGTATGAGCCAGCCGATACATCTTTATTTCATTTTTCAACTTTGCTACACCAAATCTTGGCCACAATTGCTCAGTGGGGTGGTGTAAGAGCTGAGCAATTATATCGGTTGCTTTGTGTGGATGGGCCATTTCAAAAAACATGTTCGAAGGATTTTAAATCGTTACTCATACAAATGGGTAAAACAGAACTTATCACCCAGCTTGGTAGTGGTGAACTTGTATTAGGAACGTTGGGTGAGCGGATCACTAACCATTACACTTTTTATGCTGTGTTTAAAACGCCTGACGAATTTCGAATTATTAGTGGTGCAAAAGCATTAGGGACAGTTCCAGTAGACTCTCTAGTTTTATCTGGACAACACATTGTGTTTGGTGGGAAACGTTGGAAAGTTAAAGAGGTAAATACGGAAAAAAGAATTATTTATGTCGAACATGCTAAAGGCGGTAGGCCACCTACTTTTGGTGGCGGTGGTATGTCTATTCATGATGTCGTGCGACAAGAAATGCTTAATATCATGCGAGAAGGAGATTATAGGATTGAAGTTGGAGAACATAAAGTTGATTTTATTGATGTGATAGCAAAAGATTTGTTTCAGGAAAGCATTGAAACATTTAAATCATTTGAATTATCTGAAAATTCAATAATCCAGATTGGTAACACAACTTATCTTTTTACTTGGTTAGGGGATAAGGCTGTAAACACAATAGTGGCATTGCTTACGGCTAAAGGTTTTGAAGTCGGTTCATATGCCGGTGTTATTGAAATATCTAAATCGTCTGCTGTAGAAATTACTGAAGTTTTAGATCAGTTATCTTGTGCTCCGCTTCCAACTGCCGACCAGTTAGCTGGACTTGTTCCTGAGAAAAGATTAGAAAAATTTGATGAGTATTTACCTGATGAATTGCTTTGTCTTGGATATGGCGCTTATGGCTTTGATATAGAAAAAACAGCATTGTATCTGAAAACCAATAACAGAAAGTTTTTTGTATATAAAGACTGAGGCAAAAAGTTTAAAAATAGAAAATTGGTCAGATACAGTTTTCATTTAAAATGGTTCGCAAGCATTACTCCCGTATCGAAGAAAACGCCTACCGAATGGTAGGCTAATAAATTTAACGAGATAAAAACAACATGCTTGTAGTGTAATATGTGATGTCCGCGAAGAGAAAAATAGCTGGTATTACTGACATCCATGTGTAGGCAGAACATTAAGAACGATAATTTGGCTTAGACAATAGTTTTTACATATCAGATATATTTATGAAGCTTTGTATCCTGGAGCTAAAACAGCATGTTCTACACCATATAAAGCTTGTGTATTTCGAAGAGCCAATAATTTCCCTGTAAACAGTGTTTCAGGCTTAGACGAACAATCCACCTGCCATAAATTCAATAGATATCCTGCGAATGGTGCTCGTAGCTCGATTTTTAAAACACCATCAACCATGCCGTAATCTTTCATGATCGTCTGAGGAAACTTAATCGAAGGGTGGGGGATCAATTCTAGTTCGACAATCCTCTGCCATTGCTTGTCTTCAAGAATGCATTCATGAGCAAACACCTCCGTTGTTTCCAAAATTGCAGAATCAACACGAGTGATCACGAAATCTCTGAAACCATTTCTTTTGCGATCAAAGGCCCGGAAATGCCAACGGATCCCGTTATCGACAATCGTATGTGGTACTACAACCCTTTCAGAAGGACCATTTTCAATAGATGTGTATGTGATTTTGATAGGTCGTTTCTGATAAATAGCTTCAGAAATTGTCGCGACTAGCGACAAATCAGGCTTGTTCAATCGAAATGGAGAAACACAGGAAATAACAGTTTTAATATTCCCCATAAAACCATCACCGAATCCCTGACTTAATGTGGAAAGCGTTCTATTCACATCATAATCAAACAGGGGTTTGAAAGATGAACTCTTCACATGCATTCGACGTTTTTCATCATATACGGCGTTGTCAGGTGCAAATTCCCGATATCTTGCAAAATCCTGAGTGGCGACTGAAGGTGCGACACCAAATCGTTCTGTCACCGAGTTTCGGTTGGCTTCACCTTTAAAATACAAAGTGAAATCAATATGAGCTAGTCGTTCTTGTTGTACCTGGCTCAGTTCAGAGAGCTTAGTTTTGATTTTTTCTACAGTCATAGTGCCATTTAGTTTAACTGTTTATATGTACAGTATCATTTATACCTAATAAAAAAAAGTAGGTAACCTATTACAAATCGAGAAAATATGATCTACCATCAAGTCTCAATTGCTTATCCATGAAAAAAGTAATGTTACTTGGGAGCGCATCTGAACCAGAGGACATTACTTTCCCAGAAGGAAATGTGAATGTCGATGGAGTTAGGGCTTAATGCGTTACAACTGAGTAAAAATATCAACGGAACCACGGTTCATGCATACAAAGTCATTTATGACAAAAAGGATGAAAATAAGAACCCAACTCAGTTGATCCGTTCCGTTGCTTCAGCGATTGGAAAGCCCAACAATTATCCGCTGGTGACAAATTTAGGGCCTGACTTAATTGTTACTTTAGCACCATTAGATGATTTAATTGTTGATACACCATGGCTTGTTGCGTGCTTAGAACTTCATGGACAGCTTGAATTAGATGCCAATATCCCTCTTCATAATGGTGCTATGCAGAGATTGGTCAATCAAGACCTAGCCAAAGCCGCATATCTGTTAGCATTTAACAAAGGTGGAACTATTGAATATCTGAACCAAGCAGGTACAGTCGCAATTAGGGAAAAGTCACCGTCTGAACGAGTCCGCTTCAAAGCTACATTTCTTGATGTCTTTAAAACGATTGAATTAGATCCCCAAGTATTACCAGATGGTACAGTAATTATAGGGCTCCAATTAGCACATGGATTGATCGCTAAATCGGGTATATCGCTGCAATGGGTGATTGACCATCGTCCCAATTGGTTAGAGGTAATTAAAAGAGTTAGACATCGATATCAAAGTGCTGATCGTGGAAAAATTGTAGCTGAATTTGATTCAGTACAGACCGAGCTTAATGGTTCGAGCATATTGCCCTCCTTAGGTAAATCTTTATATGAATACCATGCAACGAAAGGCGAAATAAAAGGAGATCTGCTTGAAGAGACCAAGACCTCCACAGTGGTCAAGGTGAAATATAGTAGCAAGAATGTATGTGACCATGCCGCTTGTCTGCTCGAGCCGGTATTCGATTTTGAGAGCTTGAGCAATATCGATCCAGATACATTAAACCGACTGGCCAGAGATTTAAAATGGCCCATGGAGGAGCGGATCCGTGAAGGCTTTAAACTGATCGACGGCTTAGTATTGCCGAACTTTTCATCCCGTCTTGTGAAACTAGAAGCTGATGTTTTACAGCAGTTAAGATTGGATATCAGCCACATTCAACTTCAATTTAATCGTGGGCAGTCAAATAGCGAAAGGGATGTACTGCGATTTGGCGCTTATGCCCAGATGACTCGAGACATGATTGTTCCTGTTGTTGTCGGAGAAACTGCGGATATGGGTTTGGCTCAGAAAGTCTTCAATGATGTTTTCAATACCTTATCCCGAATTAATCCGTCACAACTGCCTAATATCGCACCGAGTTACCCAATGCAAATCTGTGATGCAGATGAATTAGAAACGCGCTTGCAGAAAAAATGTCCTGATAATGCAATTTTATTGATCGGATTAGCTCCTGGAGCTGATAAACGAGCCATACGTGATGTGGCATTTAGTAACAAACTTGCCACCCAATTTTTCAAATTAGACCATAAGCCTAACGTCTATCAGCAAAGCTCATATGCTGGAAATATTGCAGCCGGTCTATTTAGTAAGGGGGGAGGGCAAATTTGTAAAATCAGTAATATGCCGGGTAATAGTGAGTTATTTATCGGTTTAGATATGGCTGGTACAACAGTCAGAACACCAGGTTTTGCCTTCTTATTTACTCATGAGGGTGCACAACTTGGCTGGCAATTAGCTGATAAGCAAATCGGTGAAAAAATGAGCGATGCGGAGTTGACTGATTTACTGACCCAAGCCGCAAAAGCTTATAAAAAAGAGATGGGTGAACAACCTAAACGAATGACATTACATCGGGATGGCAAGTTTTACGAGACTCTAGAGGTCGTCGAATCATTTGAATTGGCAACCGGTATCAAGGTTGACGTATTAGAAGTGTTGAAAAGCGGAGCCCCCGCTATTTATCGACGTACTTCGCTATACGATCCAGACAAGAAAATTATCCAAAAATGTTTCACCAACCCGGAAGCTGGTGATGCATTTGTCATCAATGAAAATGAAATCATCATTTCCACTTATAGCGGTGCCGAGCTAGGAAAAATGGACTCATTCATGAGTGTACGTTCGTTACGGCTGCGGAAACGTCATGGTGAGACTGACCTAAAAACACTCGCAGAACAGGTTTTATATTTAAGCCGGATCCATGGGGCATCGCTGTACCGACATCCACGTTTACCGGTGACAACACATCATGCAGATCGATTCAGCAAACTAAGAAAAGAAGTCCGGGTTGAATCACTGGCCCAAATGGATCGGCTCTGTCCGGTATATTTGTAGGAGGAGGGACTGCGATGCTGAAATGTCATTTTGCTGGTGACAATACTACATGCACAACTGAGTTATATCAGGCTGCTCCGGAAAAATATAAAGGGCAAATTTTTTGCTTCGAATGCCATTCCAAAGCTTACTTTGTTAAAAGTTTCAGTACAGCCAAGCTGACTCGAATGGCTTGTTTCGCTGCCCGTCATGCCGATAACTGTACTGCATCCACTGTGGGTCTCGGAGTAGTTGATGCAGATGATGACCAATTAGATGGTGAACAAAGTACTGATTTATTGGTTGATCTGGATAAATCATCGACAAATAGTATTTATGTATCAACACCCAGTGATATACATGGGGATGAGGAATCGGCCTGGGTTGGTGGAAGCCAACAAAAAACTATCGGTGGTTCCTCTGGCTTTCCAACAAATAAGTCACTACGGCAATTACTCGCTAATCTCACCAAAAATGAAAACTTTGCTGACAAAGGGCAATCGATCCGGATTGTTGCTGACTCAGGACGAGTCGTTCTGGAGGGGCTTCTTGCGGACCACTTGGTGCATTTCAAGGATATCACACGCGAACATGCAGGTAGGCTTGGCATTTATTGGGGCTCGATCAATAACACAAATGATGACCCAAATGGTGAGATATTGTGGCTTAACTACGGGAACTATCGTACTGAGCCAAGCATACGTGTGTCAGAAAACCTGAAGCAAAACATTATTACTAATTTCAAATTATTCGATATTGCCGAGCTGGATGGCGCAGATGTGATTATTGTCGGCAGTGTAGGGATATCAGATAAAGGTAAAGCTGTTCTCCAGACTGGATTCACGAAGTACATGTCATTTCGAAGAATGGAAATCAAATATGGATTACCGCCAATCCCAGAGTAAAACATAGGGATTGTCATATTCGTTAAACGCTCAATAGTTCAAGATATAGGAGAAAACTATGGGAATTAAACCTGGGCCGAAAAGAATTGCTGACTCAACAGGGAAACCAGACAAACGTCAACGTGACAATAAAGAAACTCCTGGTAATACGCCATCTCTAAAGCCTCACAAACATAAAAAAGGTGATTAATGAGGCAAGCTTAATGAATTAAGTTGTGCTGGAATATGAAGGGGAATGTTTGTTCCTCTTTAATTTATTTATTGGTGTAGGTACGAATTGATATCCAAGCACATTAGGAGGAAAGTTATTTTTGTAGCTGCTTCGCTTTTTTCTTGTCTCGAACCCAATAAACAGAGCCATTTGTCTTACGCATCTCAAACAGATCAATGGACATAAATAGATCGCTAAGTTTTTTAAAACCGTAATTGCGTTGGTCAAAAGAAGGCGCTGTTCCATTTACGTGTTGGTGAATATTTTCACGCCGCCAAATAACCATGATTTCGCATCATTATGCTTTTGTTCGCACACGCGGAACCACGCTAAGTAATTTTTCAGATACGC
>RRZT011394437.1_pt1 | contig 11507 bp, 9 predicted proteins | sample 2165551 | NCBI WGS metagenome assembly RRZT01 (sample SAMN10456910, study PRJNA506462) | wastewater metagenome | biome: wastewater; feature: sludge; material: wastewater sludge; isolation source: wastewater sludge with Escherichia coli K12::gfp cells carrying plasmid... | place: USA: Moscow, Idaho ... | reverse complement strand
TGGGGGGCACAGCCTACCTTTCGCTTTTTGTGGCGGGCGGCATTCTTCTTGCCATCAGCATCACCGCCAATATCCTCTTTCGTTTGCTGAGAAGGAGGGCTATATAGATGAAGGGATACCTTCTCAAAGTATTGTCATATGCAGCCGCGCTGCTGGTACTGAGTGCTTTTTCTCTGCTTTTTGGATTTCTTCTGCTCAAGGGGCTGCCGATGCTGAATTTGCGGCTCTTTTTCGGCGATACTTCCGCCTATGACGCGGTTATTAGGCTGCGTCCCGTGTGGGACGGCATTTGGCCCGCATTCGCCGGGACGTTTTACCTGCTGGCTTTGACAATGGCGATGGCGCTTGTTCCCGGAATCGGCTGCGGCGTCTTTCTGGCGCGCTTCGCCGAAGGACGGACGCGCGAACTGCTATCTTTGGCCGTGGATTTACTTGCGGGAGTACCTTCTATAGTTATGGGTCTCTTTGGTTTTGTGCTGATACTTTTTATGCGGCGTACCTTTGCTCCCGAAGCCACGACTTGTGTGATGCTGGCCGCCTTTTGCCTGGCTCTTTTGGTGCTGCCCTCTTTGGTGGTCACCACCCGCGGCGCTCTTGAGAGCCTGCCTGTGAAATTGGCAGAATCAGGACGTGCATTGGGCTTTTCGGAAAAACAATTGCTGCGCCATTTACTGCTGCCCGCCGCAGCGGAGGGAATTTTAGGAGGGGTGATGCTGGCTATGGGACGGGCTGCGGAAGATACGGCGGTAATTATGCTCACAGGAGTGGTGATAAACTCCGGACTGCCAGCGGGGCTGGCTTCAAAATTTGAAGCGCTTCCCTTCCTTATATATTACACCGCGGCGCAGTACACGGACGAAGCGGAGCTGACGCGTGGATTTGGCGCCGCTTTGGTGCTGCTTTTGCTCTCCTCCTCTCTGCTGGGAGCTGCCTGGCTTTTACAGCGCGGGATGAAACGCCGTTGGAGAGGTGTGAGATGATGAAAAATTGTGCGGAATTTCGCGGGTTTTCGGTATTTTTTCAAGAAAGAAAGGTCCTGGACTCCATCTCTTTGGATATTCCTCAAAAGGGCATTACCATGCTTCTGGGACGCTCCGGGTCGGGAAAAACAACCTTACTCCGCTCGCTCAACCGCTTAAACGAGACCTTTGAAGGCTGCCGCTGCGAGGGAGAGGCCTCGGTGCTTATCGGCGGCAAGATGGTCAATATTTATGAGGAGGAGACGCTTTCTTTGACAGAGCTGCGCCGCCGTGTGGGCATGGTCTTTCAAACCCCCAACCCTCTGCCTCTCAGTGTGAAAAAAAATATGCTGCTGCCGATGCAGCTGGTGCTGAGTCTCGGTAAAAAAGAGGCGGAAGCGCGAATGGAACAGAGGTTAAAAGAGGTTGGTCTTTGGGACGAGGTGAAAGAGAGGCTGAACACAAGCGCTCTTTCTCTATCGGGAGGGCAGCAGCAGCGCCTCTGTTTGGCGCGGGCACTGGCTCTTGAGCCGGATATTTTACTGTTGGACGAGCCCACAGCCTCTTTGGACAAGAAATCGTCCGAACTGATAGAGGATCATTTACTCTCGCTGAAAGGGCGATGCCCAATGGTAATGGTCTCTCACAGCATAAGCCAAGCACAGCGCTTGGGAGAGCGGTTTGTCGTTATCAGCGAGGGCAAAATAACTAAAATTATCGGTAGGAACGACATTGCCGCCCACGAAGGGCAAAGGGTTCTTACAGAGCTGCTCTAACCGCTTGAGATAAAAAGTCCGCCGCCAAAAGAGGCGGCTTGAGCAAGACACAGAGGCAAGGTACTAAAAGTGCGCGTGAACTGCGGGAGTTCTGCCGTATTAAAGAGAACGCCTGCACATTACATAGCAGAGATAAGAAGCGGAGGTGTACCTATGTCAGCCAACAAGCGCGTACAGCAGAGCTTTACTTGAGGAGCTTACGATATGCAGGGACTGCATCGTACAGGGATGGCCGCTTCATGGCTGAAGGGCGCAAGATAACCGCCGCTGAACCTTAAAAAGCCTCCGACCCCGCCTTATTGCAATATCCCTAATAAATGCCGCCCGGCAGAAACTGGCGTCTAACGGCCCGCTGCTCAAAGAGCGTGCAGGCAGTCAAAATTTTTATTCAGATGATAAAACAAAAAATCAAATAACATTTACTGTCAAAATAAGGAGTGCGTTTATCAATGATGAAGAAGCTTCTCTGCTCCATAATGGCGGTCTTTGCCCTTTCCGCCGCGGCTTTTGCCGCCGAACCCCCCGTACTGCGCGTCAGCTATGGCATCACCACCCACCAAGAGGCCTTTATGGTCGCGATGGCTCTCGGCGAGAAGTTTAAAGACAAAGGCATCTACCTCAAACCGGTTGTGGAAAAAGAAAAATTTGACCTGATGATGAACGGCAAAAAAGTCGCGCGTCTCAATGTTATCGTCACCAAAAGCGGCTCCGAGGCCGCCTCGCTCTTTGCTCAGAACCACCTTGACCTGACGACAAACTCATTTCCCGCCATGCTCTCCGCCATTGACCGCGGCACCAAAATAAAAGTCCTCTCGCCGCTGCAGTCTGATGCCATCGCGATGGTGGCGCGCAAAGATGTCGGCGCCAAGGGCTGGGACGGATTTAGGACCTATGTAAAAAAATCAGCCAAGCCCGTCACAGTCGGCTACCATTCACCGACTAGCGCGCCGAAAATCGTCTTTGAAGGGGCGATGGACTCAGCCGGACTGAGAATCACCGAGGACGCCAACGCCACCAAAGCCGATGCCGATATTTTGATGATCGACCTCAAAGGCATTGCCAACGTGATACCGGCGATGGTGGCAAAACAGGTGGAGTTCGCCGTTGTACCGGCGCCTACCCCCGAAGTGGTGGAGTCTAAAAATCAGGGACACATTGTCCTGCAGATGAAAGAACTTCCCCCCGCGGGCAGATGGAAGAGCTTTCCCTGCTGCTGTGTCGCAGGAAGAACGGAAATCATTGAGAAAAACCCCGAAGCGGTAAAAGCCTTTGTCAAACTCCTCACCATGACCAGCAAATGGTGCGGCAAAAACAAACTGGAAGCCGCGCAGGCAGCCTCGGACTGGCTTGGTGTGCCGACATCGGTAATTGCTAAGGCCGATATGGAATTCTCCACCACCGTGACTAAAAAATGGCTCAAAAACGCCGCTCTCTACCCGGAGATGCTCTCCCGTTTGGGGCAGCTCTCAGGGCAGCTAAAAGACAAAAAACTTGACGATGTAAAAAACTTGGTCTTTGATTTCAGATTCACCGAAATAGAAAAATAACGCCTGATGTTCCGCGCCGTGCATGATGCGGCATTTTTGCCCGCTTTTGGGCGGCGTGGCTCTTTGCCTTTCGCAAAGGCGGCTGATGCAGCAGCCGAAAATCTCCACAGCGAAAGACCGAAAGACAGAAAGACAGAAAGACCGAAAACTTTCCGCGCCTTTAACCTCTGTTCGCGCTGCGCGGGAAGTATCATCTAACTTCTTTATAAAAAGGCGCGAACCTTAACTTGTTTAAGCTTGGGAGGCCACTATGGGAAAAATATCCGCCAACAAAATAATTCTGCCGCTGATAGCTCCTGCCGCGCTTCTGATCGTCTGGCAGTATGCGGCGCTTAAAATAGAAAACGACGTCGTCCTCCCCACCGTGGGGCAGGTTTGGACTCTGCTCATACACCCGCATCAAGATTTGCTGAGAATGGGCTCGATGGCGCAAAATCTCTGGATGAGCACTTTGCGCGTGCTCTGCGGCTATCTGGCAGGGCTCTTTTTGGCCTTGCCTCTGGGCATTCTCATGGGACACAGCAAAATTATCAACAGGCTCTTCAACTCCCTGGTGGAGATGCTGCGCCCCATGCCGCCGCTTTCCTGGATACCGCTGATTCTCGCTTGGTTCGGCGTTGCCAGCTTCGCCACTCTCATAGGAGTGGAAGAGGGAGAGTGGTATGTGCTGCTCAACAACATCAAATTTTCCATGGTGATCATCATCTTCATCGGCGCATTCTTTCCCATCTTGCTCAACACCATACATGGAGTATCGGGAGTGCGCTCCGCCCTGGTAGACTCAGCGCGTGTACTCGGCGCGGGCAAACGCGATATCTTCTTCAAAATACTCCTCCCGGCAGCCGCTCCCTCCATTGTCACCGGTATGAGGCTGGGGCTGGGGGTGTCATGGATGTGCCTTGTCGCCGCCGAAATGATGCCTGGAAGTATCTCCGGCATCGGCTACATCATCACTCACGCCTACACTGTGGCGCGTACAGACATTGTTATCGCGGGAATGGTCAGCATCGGCGTCATGGGCGTGCTCATCGACAGCGGCTTTAAAATTTTGGAAGAACGCTGCTTTGCCTGGCAGAGGCTGGCAAGATGACCCCGCTTATCGAAACCAAAGCTCTGCGCAAAGAATTCTTCTCCGAACGCGGTGAGAGTGTCCTTGCCGTTGAAAGCGCTGATATAAAAGTGTACGACAAGGAATTTGTCTGTCTTTTGGGGCCATCTGGCTGCGGCAAATCCACCTGGCTGCGCATTGTAGCCGGTCTGGAAAAAGCTGGAAGCGGCCAAGTTCTATACAACGGCGCGCCGATAACGGCGCCGGGAAAAGAACGGGGCATGGTCTTTCAAGAATACTCATTGCTGCCCTGGCGTACCGTGGCGGAAAACGTCGCCCTCGGCCCTGAATTCGCCGGTGCGTCTCATAAGGAAAGAAGAAACACGGCAATGGATTACTTAAGCCGTGTGGGGCTGGAAAAATTCGCCGATGCCAAGCCGCACGAGCTTTCCGGCGGCATGAGACAGAGAGCGGCTATTGCCCGCGCCCTGGCAAACGACCCCGAAGTACTGCTCATGGACGAGCCCTTTGGAGCGCTTGACGCTCACACGAGAATGCTGCTGCAAAAAGAGCTGCTCAAAATTTGGGAAGAGAACCGCAAAACAATTATCTTTGTCACCCACAGCGTTGACGAAGCGCTCTTTTTGGCTGACAGGGTAATTGTCATGACCTCCCGCCCCGGGCGGGTGCTGGCGAACATCAAAGTACCCTTTCCCCGCCCGCGCTCACGCTCATACCCGGGATATGGAGAAATGACGGAAAAAATATTCGCACTTCTTGAGCAGAGTGCGGCTTAAAAGTAAAAGGAGTAAAGACCATTCCCGCGCGGCAAAAGCGGCGCAAAAGAACGGCAGAGATATGAAAGGGGAACACCGAAAATGCACGACATAGAATCCATATTTGAAAAGATGAGAGAGGGCGTCCGTATTGGCCCGATACAGGTGAAAGAACTCAAAGAGGCGGGCGTGCCAGTAGTGGGAACCTACTGCACCTACACCCCATGGGAGCTGATACGCGCCGCAGGCGGCATCGCCGTAACGCTTTGCAGCACCAGCGAAAAACCCATCGCCGCAGCCGAACTCCATCTGCCGAGAAACCTCTGTCCGCTCATCAAATCCAGCTACGGTTTCGCTCTCACAGACACCTGTCCTTACTTTCACTTTTGTGACCTTGTCGTTGGCGAAACCACCTGTGACGGCAAGAAAAAAATGTATGAATACTTAGCGGAACTGCGCCCCACTCACGTCATGCAGCTGCCCCAGACAACAGACCACGTTCTCTCTCAGGAACTGTGGCGATATGAGGTCATGAGGCTCAAAAAAAAGCTGGAAGAACAATTCGGCGTACAAATTACAGAAGAAAAACTCCGTGCCGCCATAGAGCTGCGCAACAAAATGCACCAAACCATGCTGCGCTTCTACGACCTATCGCAGCTGGACGCGCCCGTGGTCACAGGGCGTGAGACCATGCTGGTCTCCGACTATCTCAAATTCACCTTTGACTATGAAAAATCGATGGCTTTAGTAGATGAGCTGACAAAAAAACTAAAGGAAAACTACCTTGAGGGCGAAAGGCGCGTTAACCCCGACGCCGTTCGCATACTCATTACCGGCTGCCCGATGGGTAAATCGCTGGAAAAGGTGGCGGACGCCATAGAATCCCCCGATGCGGGCGGTGTGGTTGTCGGTTTTGAAAACTGCGGCAACCTCAAATGCTCCTCCATCGCTGTTGACGAAACCAAAGATCCCATCTCCGCCATCACCGAAAAATACCTTAATATCCCCTGCTCGGTAATGTCTCCCAACCATGGCCGCATTGCCCTCATTAAAGAATACGTGCAAAAATATCGGGCTGCCGGCGTTGCCGACGTCATCTTACAGGCCTGCCACACCTACAGTGTTGAGAGCAGAGCCATCAAAGAAGCACTGAAAAAAGAAAACGTCGGCTACATCTCAATAGAGACAGACTACTCACAAGGCGACAGCGGACAGCTCTCCACCAGATTCGGCGCCTTTACGGAGATGCTCTGATGCTTACCGTAGGCATAGATATCGGCTCTACTGCGGTAAAAGCGGCTCTATGGGACGGTGCGGACTTTCAGACTTTCCTGTTCCCAACAGGATGGAATCCCCAAGAATCCTCACGCGAAGCCTTTGAAGCTCTGCTTCAAAAAGCAGGGGCGAAGCGTGAGGATATCACCCAAATTATCTCCACCGGCTACGGGCGTAAAATGTGCGCCATTGCACATAAAAAAGTCACCGAAATTACCTGCCACGCGGCCGGTGCGGCAAAAATGACGCATGGCGCGCGGACTTTACTGGACATCGGCGGGCAAGACAGCAAAGTTATCCTCATGGAAGCGGACGGAAAAGTAAAAGACTTTCTCATGAATGACAAATGCGCCGCCGGAACAGGACGTTTCTTACAAAATATGGCGGTGCTGCTGGAATACAGCCTGGAGGACTTTGCCGAAATCTCTCGTGACACCGAGCCTCAGCCCATCACCAACATGTGCACGGTTTTTGCGGAAACAGAGGTCATCAGCTTGTTGGCGCGCGGTGTACCAAAATCCTCTATTGCTCTTGGGCTGCTGGAGGCGGCGGCAAGCCGCGCTGCGGCGATGGTTGGGCGCCTCTCGTCTGAGGGAGCTCTTGCCTTTACCGGCGGGGCTGCGCTCAACCCCCTGCTTGCTGAGCTCATTGCCAAACATAGCGGGCGCGAAGTTTTAATACCGCCTCAGCCTCAGTTTGCCGGTGCATTCGGTGCAGCTCTGATCGCAGCACAAAAAAACCAATGACATACTCCATGGTCACGATAAAAAGTCGGCGGGGCTGCTTTAAACCGCATAAAACAAAACTGCGCCGAGTGACAAAACCGATGCCCTCCGCATAGAATGACATTTATGCAAAAGCACAGATTTTTTGTAGAGAACTTGAAAAATAAATCAATATTGGCTGATTAAAAGGGAAAATAAATGCTTTCTTGTTAGGAAAAATAATATTTTTTTAGTCTCTTGAACAAAACAAAAAAAGGTTATCCATTATATAATCTAACAAAGAAAGCGTAGGAATTTTATCCTGCGGAATCTCTACCGTAAAAATAAAGCCTTGCGGGAACTAAAACAGCAGCTTTGATTTTTACGTTTGTATGATAAAAATACAGCCCTCCAGAATCTGTTCGGATGTTACACCGCCCCACGAACGGTTAGACTTTTTCGGACAGACTCCTTTTTTCCGGCCGACTACATCTCCGGGAGGCCGGATTCCTTGACATCAAAGCACTTACCCCGTGCCTTCAAAAATCCCTTTTTGTGTGCACAGGCGCGGGGAAGTTTTATTTCTCAAAACCAAGAACTACCAAAAACTGCACTGCTTTTCCCATACTCTATTAAACGATGCCGACCCCAAAGCAAGAATGGCTGCTGAGACAAAAGGCTGCGTATCTTAGAAAAAATGAACCGCTTTCAGTAATAAAAAATGTTTTTTTGCCCAAAAACCTCATCTACCAATAAAAATATTTTAAATAAAAATCGACTTTTCACAAAATTTAAATACAAAAAACCACTGCCATTCTACGGTAAGTACCTTATAATCGATTGTTTTTTGAAAAAAAGGCTTGACTATTGCCTTGCCTCGGTTATCATAATTAATGCGTTAAGAGTACCTGTCGGGCAGTTGTTTTTACATATTTATTTAATTTTAGTTCGACATGTTCCCGTACCGCTAGGAGGTCAATATGCGAAAAATCTGGAAAATGCGGAAGGTCTTTCTTCCGCAGGCAGTCACCTTGCTGATACTGGTAATATCAGCCGCCTTAGCCCCTAATATGGGTATGGGCAGCACAGCACTGCCTAAGACTGAAAGCTCTGCCTCGGACGGCACAATAATCACCACCACATATGAAAGCGGCGCAGAAGGCGGCGTTGTTGTCAAGACACGCTCCACAGTACTTATGCCCGAAGAAAAGAGCGTCTCTTTAAAAGTTAGCAAGCCCGCAGCCGCTGAGGAAGACCTTGATTTTGACGAGTCCGTAATGAGTGCTCTTGCCAAAATGGGTCTGACGGAAGACCACATCGATATGTGGTCGGATCAGCATCCCCGTACGACGCTGAAAAACCTTGCCGGCATGTCCGAATCAAAACAGCGCAAAGTCGCGAATGTGGCTACCTTTATCCGCAAGGTAAACAAAAACATCTCTCCCAAAATAGCTTGGAGAGAGGCTTGCGCGCTTGTCTACTACAGCCACAAATACGGTGTGCCCACAGACCTTTCAGTCGGAATAGCCAAAGCGGAAAGCCGCTTCAATCCAAGTGCGCAAAGCAAAGGCGGAGCGGTAGGTGTAATGCAGGTAATGTGGAGGGTTCACAACGGAATGCTCTCCAAAAAAGGTATCGCCACGACCAGAGACCATATGTTTGATCCGGAACGCGGCGTTGAAGCGGGGGTAATGATCCTTTCCCGCTACATCGGCGCATACGGCACGGTGCAGAAGGCTCTGAACCGCTACTATGGCGGCATCTCCACGGCGTACCTCAAGAAAGTCAACAAAAACATGGCAATGCTGGAAAAACACACCAGTGCCACGGGATTCTAATTTCCGAAACATCAACTCTCAAAAGTAATCTGGTACACAACTAAGCTCTAACGCAGACAAAAGCCGCCCTCAAATGGGCGGCTTTTGTCATGCAAAGGAAAGCCGCCTGCGGCAATCATTGAAACGCATTGATATTATCGGACAAAGAGACGAACTTTCTAAAAAATAGTATTTTAATGCTGAGAAAAAATTAATCTTATTATATAAAAATAAAAATATGTTTAAAAAAAGAGGCTAAAAAAACAGAATAAAAATCTAAATAATGCGCTCTATCACATGAAGGGCAGTAAAAGATAGAAATTAAGTTTTTATGCCCCGCTTTTGTTATTTTTTTAACAAGTTTACAAAACATGAATCGTCTTCATGCTGCTGATTAATAACCTTCGTTTTACTAATAGCTGCTTCTCGGCTATCCTGATGCTGTCAGGGAGGCAAAAGCCCCATGATAAAAAGCTAAAAACATCTAATAAAAACAAAATAAAAATCCTCAAGGAGGAAACATAAAATGATCGGAATCCAGCTTGCAAACAGCACAAACGAATCAGTACTTTACTTCTTGGCGATCTCTACAAGCCTTATTGCCGGCGGTTTCTCTTTGAAAATGGTCTATGACCTTTATTTCTCTGCTCCGGCAGCGGCAAAGCCGCATCAGACAAAGGCCAAAAAGCTCGTTGTGGCTCCTAAGTTTAATTAGCTCTTCAATAAGCTTTTCAAAACTCTTCTAAATATTTTTAACCGCGATACGTTTAACCCTCAGCGAAGCCGCACGGCTTCGCTTATTTTTTATCTTCTTTGCCATATAAAACGTGATGCCCATGCTCATCTATTTTTTTGCAGCAAAATGACTTTCTAGAAATTTTCCATGACTTTTAAATAAAAATTGCATACGGCAGCTTGTAAAAATGGACTGTCTCCGTGGAAAGAATAAAGGCGAAAATTGTTTATGCGCTCTTTTGTGAACCTCTTTTCTAAAATACCTCCCAAATGTCATAAATAGAGTGAAACAGTTCCTAGGCACTAAATGTAAAAAAATATACTGATTTATGAAATACAATACTTTGTTATAATTTCAGATAAGAAGACGCTATATATTAGCCAAGTGCCGCCGCTGTTTGCTGCATCTGTTTTTGAAGTCGGCGTAACTTGCAGACAGCTGTCAGCAGATAAGCCGCTAAAAATAAAAGCGGGACGCGGCGATATTGCTTTGCCGCTGCTGACTATTGAAAGGGAAGGTGTGGACAAAGATCGGCAAAGAGTATTTGTTTTATGTTTCAAAGATAAGCCCGTGTCTCTGCGGCATAAGGTTAAGGTAAATAAACAATACTTGTTTGGAGGAAGATGCTAATGACAAAGATAAAAATTTTTTGGAAATGCGGCACTTTTTTAATGCTTTTGCTATTGGCGGCGGCAATGACGAATTTCGCTGTATCCGAGTCAAGCGCGGCGCCAAAGACGATGGAGATCACTACGGCAGATGAGCTGCGCTCTTTCCGTGATAAGGTTAACGGCGGGGAAACGGAGCTGAACGCTGTACTCAAGGCTGATATTGACCTTGGCGGCGCAGAATGGGAGCCTATAGCCTTAGACGGCGGCAAACCGTATATAGGTTCATTCTACGGCAACGGACATACTATAAAGAACTATAAAATCAGCAAACTGTATGCCGGAAAGATTGACAATAATATTGAGGGTCTGTTTGCAGGCTTTTTTGCCAATGTCGGCGGCGGGGGCTCAGTCAGCGGAGTGATACTCAATGGCGATATAGATATTGTGCATGACAAGCCGAATGGGAAGATTGTGTATCTTGGCGGAGTTGCTGCTTATAGCTCTGGTGCGGTCTTAAGCTGTGTGAACAGCGGCCCGATTAAAATGCAATATGTTCCTGTCGGCGGAGATCCTATGCTGGGGGTTACCACTCAAATCTATGCGGGCGGTATTGTCGGATTGATTAATAGAGACGTGCAGTCCGAAATCAACAGCAGCCGCAATACCGGCATTTTGTCTCTGGACGTTGACTGCACCAAGGCCCAGAAGCGCCCCAGTGGTATCTTTATTGGCGGTATTGTCAGTGAAGGATCCGTGTCTAATTCTGTAAACAGCGGCAAAATCTCGGCAAATGTAAAAATGGATACTGTCTATAACATCCTAGTCGGCGGCATTTGCAGCACCTTAAACTCTTCAACTTACGGCTCTCTTGTCAATGAAGGGGACATTTCTGCTAAGGCCGATATGGGTACCTTGTATCTAGGCGGCATTGCCGGCCATACGCTTGCCGGCAATATACAAAATTTGACAAACAAAGGGAATATTGAAGGCGTCACAGCCCTTACCAATGCCGACGACGCCGTTCTGCATGCCGGAGGTATTTTCGGGTTCACAAATCTAAACATTTCTCAAGCTTACAACAGTGGCAACATCAGTGTAAAGACCCCTAACTCGAGGGCGAAAACAGGCGGAATCTGCGGGGCTTCACAAGCAAAGACATCAACTCATCTTATGAATCTCGGTGCGGTCTCCTCTCCAACAGGAACGATCTTTACCGGCGGACTATTCGGGGCGTGCACGTACGGCCATAAAATATCCA
>RRZT010724397.1_pt1 | contig 11507 bp, 7 predicted proteins | sample 2165551 | NCBI WGS metagenome assembly RRZT01 (sample SAMN10456910, study PRJNA506462) | wastewater metagenome | biome: wastewater; feature: sludge; material: wastewater sludge; isolation source: wastewater sludge with Escherichia coli K12::gfp cells carrying plasmid... | place: USA: Moscow, Idaho ... | reverse complement strand
GCCGGAGTCGACGTCCTTCCCTTCCACTCCTTCGGAGCCGGAAAGTACGCGCAGCTCAGCCGCGAGTACGCCTTCAAGGGCGTCGAGGACCTGGGGCACGGAAAGTTGCTGCCCCTGGTGAAGGCGCTCGAGGAGAGCGGAATCCGGCAGGTCACGATCGGCGGCATTGCCGGCATCGGGTCGCCTCAGGTGAACGAGCAGGCCGTCGCATAGCTGTCGCGGAGACGCGCCGCACGGGCAAGCGGTACGTGAAGGCAGTCGAGTAGGGCAATGAACAGGGACGAGACCGCGACGCGGGAAGGAGCAGCAAGAGGCAGGAGCAGACCGAAGGCGCCTGTCGTCGCGGCCTTATCGGCGACGGGCTGAGGAGGAGAGTTCATGGGCAAGTGCAAGGAGTGCGAGTTCCTCTTCCCGGTTCCGCGGGACGCCGACTACCCGGGGGGCAGGCCGCCAGCGCGCGGGGGCGATGGCGCCGAGCACAGGCCCGCTCACCGCGTCCGGCATCAGGGCGAATCAAGCTCGTAGGACCCTCCTGTGCACGAGAACCCCATCGATCTCGAAGGCACTTCTGCCATGATGCCTTCCTCCGCGGAGGCCCGATTCCGAGCCATCTTCGATTCGACCCTGGAGTTCATCGGACTGCTGCAGCCCGACGGGACCGTGCTCGAGGCGAACCACGCCGCGCTGGAGTTCATCGGCGCGCCGCCGTCGGAGGTCCTCGGGAAACCCTTCTGGGATACCCCCTGGTGGTCCTACTCGCGCGAGGTGCAGCAGCGGCTCGAGCGCGCGATCGCGGAGGCCGCGCAGGGGCAGTTCGTTCGTTACGAGGTCGAACACCGCGGACGCGGTGGTGTCGTCATGGACACGGACTTCTCCATCAGCCCCATCCGGGACCACGTCGGCGCCGTGGTGCTGCTCGTCGCAGAAGGTCGGGACATCACGGACCGGATGCGTGACCAGGAGAAGCGTGACAAGCGAAGTGACCAGTCGGCGGCTCCGTTGGGCGACGGCGGAACAGCCGGCTCGGCGGCGCGGGCCGGGGTCGCGCCGCCGACGGAGGACTTGCTTCAGACGCGATTGCGCCCGCCGAACCGGGCGTCCGGGACGATCCCGCGAGAGCGTTTGGCCGGATTGGTCACTGACATCCGGCAGCGGGTCCTCACGGTCGTGAAGGCGCCCCCGGGTTACGGAAAGACGACGCTGCTCGGTCAGTGGTTCGACTTCTTCCATGCCGAGGGTGTCGCGGTCGGGTGGCTCAGTCTCGTGCCGACGCAGGACGACCTCAGCAGCTTCTTCCGACACCTGGTCGGCGCCATCGAGGTGAGTCGACCGGGCATGGGGGAGAGGGTGACCACCCTGCTCCAGTCCGCCCGGCGGCCTTCGGTCGCTGCCGTGACGACGGCCTTCATGAACAGCGTGGCGGAGGCGGGCGAGGACGTCTTCCTCTGCATCGACGACATGCACCGGGGCGTCTCCAACAACGTCATCCGCAGCCTGGAGATGCTCCTTGCGCAACCGCCGGACAACCTCCATCTCATCGTGACGACCCGTCACTCGTTGCCTGTCTCGCCGTCGTCTCTTCGCGCGCAAGGCGGTTATGCCGAGATCGAGTCCGATCAACTGCGTTTCAGCGGTAAGGACGCCGCGGAGTTTCTGGGCATGGCCGGCCACCAGGGCCTGTCCGCGCCGGAGATCGACCTGCTCGTCGAGAAGACGGAGGGGTGGGCTGCTGGACTCCAGCTGGCCTCGATCTCGTTGGCTCAAGGACAAGACGTCAAGAACTTCTTCGCGTCACTCTCCGGAACGCATCGCAACGTGGCGGAGTATCTGGCCGACAACGCGCTCAAGAGCCAGCGCGCGAGCACCATCGACTTCCTGCTGAAGACCTCGATCCTGTCGCGACTCTGCCCGGAGCTCTGCAATGCGGTGACTGGTCGAGATGACGCAAGGACCGAACTCGACAATCTCGAGAAGCAGGGGCTGTTCCTGTTCCCGCAGGACCCCGAACGGAATTGGTACCGGTATCACACTCAATTCGCGAGCTTCCTCCAGTTCCGGCTCGCGGAGGAGGACCCGTCGCTGGCGCCGGTGCTGCATCGACGCGCCAGCGCGTGGTTCGCCGACCATGACCTGCTCGATGAAGCGTTCACCCACGCCGCCGAGGCCGGAGACGTGAGCCGTGCCAGCGATCTCCTTGATCAATCGGCCGAACGACTACCGTATGCGCCGGCCTCGCGCACCCTCTTCCTTCTGGAGTGGATCAAGCAGCTGCCACCCGACGTCCTGCAGAAGCTGACGCGCCCCCGCCTGGAGCTCGCGTCCTCGCTCGCGTCTGCCTGGCGGTTCGAGGAGGCCACGACCATCGTGCAAGAGGTGGAGGAGTATCTCGCCTCGCAGCCCCAGCCCGTCGGCGACGACGCTCGGCTGACCCTGCGGCACGTCCTGTCTCATCGGAAGATGATGATCTACTTCTTCATGGACGACCTCACGCGGACGGCGGACAGCGTCCTCAACCTCCTCAAGGACTTCCCCGACGACGACTCGGTCCTGCGTGGCGTGCTGGAGACCACCGCCGGCTACGTCGCGCGGGAGCAGTACGCGCTGCACGATGTGGACCGGATCGATGCCCGGGCACGCCAGTGCTACGAGAGGTCCGGTGACAGCACCTTCCCCCTGGTATGGCACGAATCGATCATGGCGCCAGGGCACTTCCTTGGGGGCGATACCGCGCGGGCGGAGCAGGCGCTGATCGGCGCGAGAGCAGCGGCGGAGCAGGCTCGCGGCAGGTCCTCGCCGCTAGCGGCGATGCCAGCGTTGCTCCTGGCCGAGATCCTCTACGAGAAGAACGAGTGTGACAAGGCGGCCGAGATCGTCGACGACTGTGCAGCCGAGGCGGAGAAGCAGGGCTGCGTCGATCACCTGATGGCGTACTACTGGACGAAGATCAGGCTCACGCTGAGGAAGGACGGGAGGCAGGGGGAGGTCCGCGACACTCTGCGGCTGGGAAAGGCGCTGGCCGAGCGGCATGGTTTCATCCGGCTCGAGTGGTGCCTCCAGGCGGAGGAGCTGAGGTTGTGGCTGGCCAACAACGAACTCGACGAGATCAAGCGCTTCCTGAAGGGGATGTCCGGCCGGGTTCTCGAGCGAGCCCAGAATCCTGGCTCGCGCACGACCACCATCGACGAGATCGTGGCAATCACCTGGTGCCGGGCTCGTTGCGCGCTGGGTGGGCAGGCGGAGGCGGTAAGGGTGCTGAAGCGCTGGATAGCGTTTGTCCAGACAAGGGGCGCCGTCAGGAGCGAGGTGGGGTTGCTGATCCTCCTGTCCGCTGCGCTCGCTCGTGACGGCAAGGAGGTGGAGGCATCTCGCGTTCTGAGGTACGCGGTGAAGAAGGCCGCCCGGCCACGGCTCGTCCGAAGCTTCATCGATGAAGGCAAGATGATCGAGTTCCTCTTGCTCAGGCTCTTCAAGGACGCCGACAACGTCTCGGATCCGACGACGGCCTTCGGTCTGGAGCTCCTGCGGATCTTCGAGCAGGAGCGCGCCGGGAACGAGAGGCTCAATCCCTCCACCGGGGCGGAGTCGGGCACGTCGATCGTGCCGGAACAACTCAACGCACGTGAGACGGAGATCATCAGGCTGATATCGGTCGGGATGTCCAACCGGGAGATCGGAGCGCGGTTGGGGCTGTCCGAGGCGACGGTGAAGTGGCACCTGCAGGGGATCTTCAACAAGGTGCATGTCCGTCGCCGCAGGGAAGCCGTGCTCCAGGCGCGGAAGTTCGGGATCGTGTGATGCAGCCGAGGCGAAGTCAGGCTGAGCTGCCGGCTGGGGTGTTGGCGCGGATCACCCGCTCCGCCGGTCGATGAGGCGAGCGACGCGGCATACCTGTTGACCGGCGACCCGACCGAAACGGGGGCACCCACTCGGGAGCCAGGCGCAATCTGTCGGTACGACTGCGACGGATGGCGCTGCCCGAGCGTGGCGACAGCATGCCGACGGCGCGCTTGGACGACCTGCTCAATGGTGGCGCCACCGTCGTCGGGCACACCGCGTTTGGGCTGGCCGACTACGCGGAGATCTGCGCCTCCGGGCTGCCCGCCATCCACGCCCTGCCGCCGCGGCGCCAGCGCTCAATTGGACGGCTACCTGGCCCGCATCATCGACGATCGGGACGTCGCCGAGCAGGGTGTGCGGGTGTGTCGGCCCGAGACACTACGGCGGTGGACGGCCGCGTATGTTGCGGCCAGCAGAGGGCGTGGGAGGCGACGGTCGGTCACATGCGTGCCCGCGACGGGGCCACGAGGTCGACCTCGTTGTCGAGCGCTACGACGGGTCGAGCAGTCGCCGCCGATCCAACGCCAGGCATACCGCCGCCGCGACGGCGTCGCCGTCGCTCCCCTCGGGCTGCTCCACCGTAGCTCAGACTTGTCTGGCCTTCACCCGCCGCTGGGTAGAGGATTGAACCGGACCGGGGCTGCGGTGGCTACGGGTAGCGAGCACTTCCGGTCGTCGGGTGCTGCAGGCAGGAGGGATGACGTGGCGGGATCCGCGCGGGGCGGGCCGGCGCTGGGGGAGTTCCTGACGGCGCTTCACGACCGGCTGCGTCAGCTGTCGCGGGAGGATCTCGTGGCCGTGCTCGGCACCCATGCCGAGCGGCTGCCGGCGCGGGAACGACAGGCGTTCCTCGACAGCTTCCGCGACCCGACCGCTATGCCGACGGGCCCGGGGCGGAGTGTCGGTGTCGGGCTGGTGGCTCGGATCGAGTCGTTCGCGGCCCGGGTCGCGGCGGGCGAGTATGCCGACGACGAGGAGTACCGCTGGGACGGCTATGGGTCTGCTGAGACCGCCGAGTGGGTCCCGGACGCCGAGGGGCTCTTCGCCGATGTCGGGGAGGTGTTCGTTGCGGGTGACCTCGTCACGGCGCGGGCGGCATACGAGCGTCTGCTGGCGCCGTTCGGCCAGGCCAATGACGGCTGGACGCTGGAGTTGTGGCAGCTGGAGTCCACCGACGTGCCCGAGATGCTGGCCAGGTATGTGCGCTGCGTCTTTGAGACGACGCCGGTGGCGCAGCGGGTCCAGGCCGTCCACCGAGTCTTCCGTGAGCATGCCGGAGGGCGGGCGCTGACCCTGGCGGACGTGTCGACCACGCGAGTCGACCGGCTGCCCGACTTGGACGATTTCCTGCCCGAGTGGATCGACGTGCTGCTGACCGAGAACGGCTTGCCGTCGTTGCGTGATCGGGTCCGGCTGCTCGCCGAGGCCGCCATCCTGCGCGGCGGGGTAGAGGCGCTGGCCGATGTGGTCCGGCGTCCGGGCTCCCACCAAGGGGGTGTTGGCCTGGCCTGGATCGATGCCCTGACCGAGCAGGGCCGGTTCGTCGAAGCGCGGGCGTCGGCCGAGGAGGTCCTCGACCTGCCCGGTGCCGATGCTGTTCACCGGGCCGAGGCAGCCGACCGACTTGCGGTGCTCCACGCCCGCGCGGGTGACACCGAAGCGGCGGTGGTGGCCCGCCGCCGCGCCTGGACTCACCAACCGACACGCGCACGCTTGCTCGCACTGGCCGGCACGAGCCGCGACGCCGGGGTGCTGCTCGAGACCCTCGAAATGGAAGCCCACGCGCTGACCGCGGCTGGTGCCGGGAGAGACCGGCTCGGCTGCGAGTTGCTCCTGCTGGCCGGCCGCCTCGACGAGGCGGTCGCGGCGTTGACCGGGTCCCCGCCGCTGGGCTGGCACCGCTCCGATCACCCTGGCCCGGTGGTCCTGCCCTTCCTGTGGGCCGCGACCGTCGGCGTCGCGCCACCCGCGGGCGTCGGCCACTTCGGTCGCCTGTTCGCCGACATCGACGTTGACCCCGCCGCCCTGCCCGGGCCGGAGAATTGGCCCGGCTGGGCTAGCGAGCCCAGCGCGTCACGTGACTGGTCGGGGCCGACCGGGCCGGCACTGACCGGCCTGCTCGCCGACGTCATCGGCCGGCTCTCACCCGAGCCTCGCGCCCGCGGGGAGTGGCTGGTCATCGCCGGCAGGGTGACCGACGCCCGGATCGAGGCGATCGTTTCGGGCAAGCATCGGGGCGCCTACGCCCGGGCGGCGAATCTGGCCTATGCCCATGCCGAGGCCCTCGCCGAGGTCGTCGGGGCGACGCAGGCGCGCGACTACCTCGCCGCCGTGCGGGCCCGGTTCCCCCGGCATACCGCTTTCCGCGGGGAGTTCGACGCCGCCGCCAGCGCCTCGACCCTGCCCGCTCGCACCCCGGCAGCGAACGGGCTCAGGGGTCGATCCGGGAGTAGAGCAGGTCGTCTCGGTAGACGCTGATGCAGTGGCCGTCAACCACAGGCCCGGGCGTGAGGCGTTCCGGCGCCCAGGGCTCGGCCCCGATCCGCCAGCCGGCCCCCTCGGGGTCGGCGACCAGTTCGCAGTCCTCGTCGGGCGCCGCGACACCACCCGGCGCGACGAGGAAGAGTCGCCCCGCGCGCCAGATGATCCGGAACGTCGGGAACCAGGGGGAGGAGCAGCGATACCGCCCGATGAGCGCTCGGGCGATCCCCTCTGGCTCCGGGTCCGTGCTTTGCTCAGCGGCGACCGACCCACGTCGTCGCAGGACGAACGGTCCGTAGCCCCATGCCGGCTGGTCCTCGTCTCCCGAGGGCTGCCAGCGGAACTCCCGGAACACCGGGTGGGTGCACACCCACTCCGGGGTCCACGTCCGGATGAGCGGTCCACTCGTGCCCGCGGCAGACACCTCCAGCGATCCGGCATCGTCGCGAAGGATCTTCACCGGCGGCAATCCGCGGACGCTGCAACCGAACTCACCCAGCCAGGCATCGCCGATCGGCCCGCCGACGATCGAGGCGTCCAGCGGATCGACCGCGGGCGGGAGCGCGGCGTCGGGGCCGTCGGTGAGCAGCCGGTGCCCCGCCCGAGCGATGATCTGGGCCAACGGGTAGCAGCCGTTCGCGTTGATGAGGACCACGATCCCGACGCCGTGGGTGCGATCAGCGAGCAGGTAGGACCCGAAACCGACCATCCCGCCTCCGTGGGTCAGGCACGTCGACCGGTCGAGTTCCTCGACGTTGAGGCCCAGCCCGTATCGGTTGGAGCGGGTCGCCGGCCCTCCGCGCAGTCGCAGGCCGCCCCCGCGATCGGGAGCGGTCGGGGTCATCATGCGCGTCATCGCCGCCGCGGACGCGACGCGGACCCCGTCGACCTGGCCGTCGCCCAGCCAGAGGCGGGCCCACCGTGCGAGATCGGTGGCCGACGACACGACGTTCCCGTCCCCGGCATCGATCTCGAACCAGGCGGCGGGCGTGAGCGCGTCCCCGGGCGCCCAGGGGATGTCGTCGCGGGTCGGCCAATAGCCCGTCGCCATCCGCACACGGTCGGTATGCCGCGCGCGGCCGAGGGTGGACGGCATACCCAACGGCTCGAAGACCCGGGCGCGCAGGGCCTCTGCCAGCCCCGCCCCGGTGGCCGCGCCGACGACCCGCCCCAGCATCTGATAGCCGACGTTGGAGTAGTGGAACCGCCCCTGCGCGGCGGCGCTGGTGCGGAGGCTACGCAACGCCCAGATCTGGGCGAGGTCATCGGGCACCGCGTCGGTTCCTGCGACGAGTCCGGCTGTGTGGGAGAGCAATTGCCGCAGGGTCACCTCGGCTCTTCGGTCGCCCAGCTCGACCCAGGGCAGGTATGCCGTGACGGGTCTCTCGAGGTCCACCGGCCCTTCGTCGACCAGTTGGTTGACGACGAGGGAGACGAACGACTTGCTGATCGAGCCGATCTGGAACAGGTGGTCCGACGTAGCAGGCTCGCGTCGCTCGCGGTCGGCCAGACCGAAACCCAAGGTGGCGATGGTCCGGTCGCGGGCGACCAGGGCAACCGCGCCCCCCACCACGGGCCAGTGCGGCACGAGGTCATCGATGTATGCCGCCAAGGCCGCCGCCAGGCGCGCGTCGCGCTCGGACTCACCCATCCCGACCTTCCTGGCGACGGGACGACTGGCCGTCGTCGCTGAGTCGAGGATCCGAGGGACCATCGAGCGCGTCAACGGTGTGGCACCCCAAGGACCGCTGCCGGCGATTGGTCAGTGTGACAAGACGCGATCGCCAGAGAGGCGCGTTGAGCCACGAATCCCATCGCCCTGCTCGTCTCGGCGCTGGCCGGTCAGCACCAGCGGATGCCGCGCACGCTGACCGGTGTCGCGGTCGGGGCTGCGGCCCTGCTCGTTCCGGTCGTGTCGCCGCCGGTGCTCACCGGGTCGACGACCCCCATCAAGGACTGGGCGATCGCGGTTGTGGATGCGTTGCACGGGATGAACCCGTGGTTCAGCGTCGTCGTGATCGTGCTCGTCGGCGGTCTTGTCGGGCGGATCGGCGACCGTATGGCCAGCCAGAGAGGCCGTCGTCGGCCAAGGCGGGCGTCACGGTGAGGACGCGCCTCGCGAAAAGTAGCGTATCTGTATCGCGAGAAGTAGCGTATCTGTATCGCGAAAAGTAGCGTACCGGGTCCGCGAAAGGTAGCGTGTCCGGCGTGGACTACCGGCGCAGATACCTGGATGACGAGCTCGACGAGTTGATGGTCGCGCCGTTCGCGATCGCGATCGACGGCCCCAAGGGGGTCGGGAAGACGGCGACCGCACAACGACGCGCGGACACCGTCCTGCGGCTGGACGAGGAGCCGGTCCGGCAGTTGGTGGCCGCGGATCCGACGCGCGTTCTGGCTGCCGCCGGCGTCACCCTGATCGACGAGTGGCAGCGGCTGCCGATGGTGTGGGACCGGGTGCGCCGCCGGGTCGACGAGGCGAGCGACGCGGCATACCTGTTGACCGGCAGTGCCACCCCGACCGCAGCAGGGGGCACCCACTCGGGAGCCGGGCGCATCCTGTCGCTACGGCTGCGACCGATGGCGCTGCCCGAGCGTGGCGGCAACGCACCGACGGTGCGATTGGCCGACCTGCTCGATGGTGGCGCCACCATCGTCGGGCACACCGCGTGGGGGCTGGCCGACTACGCGCGGGAGATCTGCGCCTCGGGCTTGCCTGCCGTCCACGCCCTGCCACCGCGGCGCCAGCGCGCCCAGTTGGACGGCTACCTGGCCCGCATCGTCGATCGCGATATCGCCGAGCAGGGTGTGCGGGTGCGTCGGCCCGAGACCCTGCGGCGATGGATGGCGGCGTATGCCGCGGCGAGTTCGACCTGCGCCAGTTACACGACGATCCTCGACGCGGCCAGCGCGGGTGAGACCGACAAACCGGCCAAGACCACGACAATGGCCTACCGCGACCTGCTCACCCAGATCTGGGTCCTCGACCCGGTCCCGCCGTGGCTGCCACATGGCGGGGAACTGTCCCGTCTCAAGTTGGCCCCCAAGCACCAGCTCGCCGACCCCGCCTTGGCCGCCCGGCTGCTGGGCCACACGCCGGAGACCTTGCTGCAACCCAGAGCGGGCTCCGCCGAACTGCTCGGTCAGCTCGTGGAGTCCCTTGCCACCCTGACCGTCCGCGCCGCCGCGCAGGCGTGCGAGGGGACGGTCGGACACCTGCGCACCCGCGACGGGGGCCACGAAGTCGACCTCATTGTCGAGCGGTACGACGGGAAGGTGGTCGCCATCGAGGTCAAGCTGGCTGCCTCGGTGGCCGACTCCGACGTGCGTCACCTGCACTGGCTGGCCGCCCAATTGGGCGAGCGGCTGGCCGACATGGTGCTGCTTACCACCGGCGCTGACGCTTACCGCCGCGTCGACGGCATCGCGGTCATCCCCCTGGCCTTGCTCGGCTGATCACACTCGTCGTCCGGGGGCCTCGGCGCATCCTCGTGGACGGACGGCCGGAGTGCCCGTCCGCACCATCCGTGGCTGTTCATCGTGCTCGACTCGTGGGGAGGCCCTCTGCTTGCTGTCGCCTGTGGTGCCGCCTGTCGATGCGGAAGCGGGAGTGGTCCCGATGCCACGGGCGATCCGGGGGACCCGGCGACGCTGACCGCCCTGCTGACGCACGCGTTGACGCCTGCCGCGGACTCGCGCTCGGGGGTGAGCGTCTACTTCTCGTTCGTGGCCGCCAGCGTGTCGGACCCAGGGATCGCCCGCGCGCTGGGCGACGCGAAGAAGGGGGTGGTGCGCGAGGTATCCCGCTGTCTGCGTGCGCAATACCCATCGCTACGCAACCCGGATGCGCGCGCCCGAGAGCTCGTGTTGCTGGCCGACGGGGCTATGCTCGCGGTCTTCCTCGGGAACCTGAGCCGGCGCGCCGCCCAGGGCATCATCGCGAACGCCATCCGCGCCGGGGCCTGAGCCGCACGGGCCCCCGCGCCGAGGGCGGCCCGCGGCATACAAGCTTCTGGTATGCCGCGTGGCCGGCTCAGCCGGCTGCGGGGCGCCGACCCAACGGTTGCCGAGCGAGCCAGCGCCAGGGGATGACCGCGGCGATGATGACGACCCAGGCCATGGAGGCGAGTTGGGTGATCGTCGCCTCGTCGAGCGCGTCGGCGCGCCACATGGGCAACGCGATCAGCACCAGCCAGACGACCTTCCAGGTCACCTCGAAGACGAGGATGGGAAGCATGCGCTCGGGATACCGGACACCTGCCAGGGCGAAGACGGAGAGCGCGATGAGCAGGCACTCGACGGTTCCCGCGGCGAGCTCTCGCACGCGTACGGGGTTCCGCTCGACTACCTGGTCGCTGCGCCCGAGGAGGGCGACCCACGGATCCATCTGCGAGCCGGGCAGGTGAAGGGCCGGACGGTGATCCCGCTGACCCAGCAGCCGGGTGCGGCGCAGGCGTGGAAGATCATCATCCAAACCCGTCCGGTCCCGCCCACGCTGCGCTCACACGACGGGCACGGGTGGATCTACGTGTTGTCCGGCCGGGTCAGACTGATCCTCGCCGGCGTGGAGTGGACCCCGCGCCCCGGCGACGTCGCCAGCTTCGACACCGCGGCCGAGCATTGGTTCGGCAATGGTGGCGACGGGCCGGCCGAGATCATCAGCATCTACGGGCGCCCCGGCGAGCAGATGCTCTCCCGGACACCGTCCGCAGCCGGGGCATAGCGATCAGAGGTCGTTGCCCGCGTAGGACTGGTTGAAGCTCTTGTTGGTCAGTGGGAAGTCGGGAACGATCGTGTCGGTGAGCGCCACCGGCAGGGCCGGCCAGTTGAAGAACGACGGATCGACGACCTTGCACCGGGTGAGCACGCCGCGGTGGATCTCGACGCGGTGCACGAGCGTGCCTCGCCAGGCCTCCACCGCGCCGAGGCCGCGCCCGCTCGGCTCGCTCCCCGCCGCCCAGGCGCCGACCCGCTCGCCGACCCGCTCGCCGACCCGCTCCCCGGCCGATGCCGCGCCGACGAGCGTGCCGATCAGCTCGGCCGATTGGGCCACCTCTCGGGCTCGCACCAGCAGCCGGGCTAGCACGTCGCCGGTCTGCTCGGTCACCGGTTCGACGGGTGGGAGGTCGGGGTGCAGCGGGTGGTCGCGACGGGCGTCGATCGGTATGCCGCTGGCCTTGGCGACATAG
>RRZT011723865.1_pt1 | contig 11509 bp, 8 predicted proteins | sample 2165551 | NCBI WGS metagenome assembly RRZT01 (sample SAMN10456910, study PRJNA506462) | wastewater metagenome | biome: wastewater; feature: sludge; material: wastewater sludge; isolation source: wastewater sludge with Escherichia coli K12::gfp cells carrying plasmid... | place: USA: Moscow, Idaho ... | reverse complement strand
TAAATTTTGTATATTTAAATAATTGAATTATTATTCAAAATATTGTATAATAAATCTTATACAATATAAATTTAAAGAAAGAAGGCGTATTATGCAAATATTTAAAAAAGGAACCGCTGTTCTTACTGCTTCTATTATGCTATTTTCATCTTTGGTGGGTACAAATAGCAATTTAAGCATTAAAGCAGAAACATCAACAAATGAACCTACAACAATAAAAGGAGACTATGACTCTAACGGTAAAATCACTGCTTTAGATTTATCAGCAATGATTCAATTTATTTTAGGTAAAACCAATTTTGATTCTACAAAATTCAGTTCTATGGATATAGACAATGACGGAAATATAAACATTATTGATTTAATATTGCTAAAAAACATTGCAATGGGTAAAGAAATTAATGTTTCAAATAGCCAAATAGCGAAATATAACAATATTGCTAAACAAATATATGAAAACGCAATTATTTTATATAAAAATCTAAAAGATTCCGGTTATTATTCCAATAATCAAGAATTATTCCATAAAAACGATCCAGACTACTTTATTGAATTATTAAATTCTACTTTAAACATTCATGAAGATAGTAACTACTCTGTGAAAGTTAATAATCATGGTGACTTATCGGTACTTTATGGTGACAATATCACTGGTTATTGTGGTGCTTACCCAAATATGATTTCTCAAAAAATGAATATCCCTTACCCTGATAGTCCTTCATACAACAATCTTGAAATGTATCTTGATCATGCGTTATTCTACGGAAATTGGGAAGAGCGTTGTAGCGAATTTATTTCTAAAGATCCTACACAAGCTTCCCTCCCTTACTACCCTAATATAACTGTTTCAGAAGCTAATAATATTGCTAAACAAATATTTACTACTGCTCAAGATATTTTTTATGAATATGAAGAAGCAGGTAAAGAATTACCGTTTGGTAATATTGGTGAATTCGCAGATTATTTTAACAGTGATTTCAATGCTGAAATAGCACATAAATTACATTTAAAACAAGGGGCTAAATTTGCTATTTTACGTGATGGTTACACTGTAAAAAGTGTATTTTATAGTGATCCTACTCCAAACTGTTCTGGTGCTTATCCAAATATGATTTCTCAAAAACTAAGTATTCCTTACCCTAATGTTTCTTCTTATGATAGTCTTTTTAAACATCTTCATTATTCATTATTTGATGTTAATTGGGAAGAACATTTTAGCGAATTTATTTCTAAAGACCCAACACAAGCTTCTCTACCTTATTACCCTAACATAACTGTTTCAGAAGCTAAAAAAAAAAAAAAAAAAATATTTGTTAATGCACAATCTATTCTTCAAGATTACGAAACAGCTGGCAAAGAGTTGCCATATAATGATATTTACGAATTTAGAGATGATGATCGTAGCGAATTTGCCATAGAACTCCGTGAAAATATCAATTTAAAAATAGGTGCTAAATTCGCTATTTTACTTGATGGTTACACTGTAAAAAGTGTATTTTATAGTGATCCTACTCCAAACTGTTCCGGTGCTTACCCAAATGTAATTTCTCAAAAACTAAGTATTCCTTACCCTAGTCCTACTAGTTCTTCATACAATAGTCTTTATGATTATCTCAGATATGCTTCTTATCCTTTGTATAATTGGGAAGAATTCTTTCCGGAATTTATTTCCAAAGACCCAACACAAGCTTCTTTACCTTATTATCCTAGTAAAAACATAACCGTTTCAGAAACTAATAATATTGCTAAGCAAATATTTGTTACTGCTCAAGCTATTCTTCAGGATTACGAAACAGCTGGTAAGCCATTCTCATATAACTTTTACGAATTCAGAGAATATGACAGCAATCAATTTTCATACGACTTACGTGAAGGAATAAATTTAAAAATAGGTGCTAGATTTGCTATTTCTTTTGATGGATATAATGTCAAAAGCGTATTTTATAGTGACCCTACTTCGAACTGCTCTGGTGCCTATCCAAATGCAATATCTCAAAAAATGGATATATCTTATCCAGATAATTCGTCCAATAAAAATAGTATCAGCAATTATCTTCAACTAGCATTTTTTCCTTTAGCTAATTGGGAAGAATCTTTTCCTGAATTTATTTCCAAAGATCCATTTAAAGCGTCTCTCCCTTACTACCCTGCTATAACTGTTTCAGAAGCTAATGATATTGCAAAAACAATACTTACTACTGCACAATCTATTCTTCAAGATTATGAAACAGCAGGCAAGCCACTACCTTTTGAAAACAACATATATGAATATAAACTAGATGATAATAATGAATTTTTTCTAGAACTTAATCAAAATGTTAATTTAAAACCCAACTCTACATTCTCAATTTTATTTGACGGATATACTGTTAAGGGTGTATTTTATGATGACACTACACCATATTGTTTTGGTGCTTTTCCAAATAAAATTCCTACAGATATTAGTCTGAATATTGCTGAAAATAATTCATATATAAATTATCTAAATTACGCATCAGACGAAAATTTTGATTGGAATACTTTAAAATAAAATAATACCTCCTAAATCATTTTTTATAATTGATTTAGGAGGTGTTTTTATGTTAGGAGCAAAACGTCACTTTTATTAATGTATAATTTATTTGAAAATAAAAAGTCACCATTATTTCTACTTATTTCCCATCTTATCAACGACTTTACTTCTACTCCTTTTGGTTTTATCATATAAATATATGAGAAAGTATCTTCCATTTTGTAAATTATATCATACTCAAAACTATAGTAATCCTCCTCATTATCTGAAATACTATTTAAAAATTTATTAGCTCTTATACCTATCCATTTTATATTTTCTTGATTTTCAGAGAAATTTTCAAATTTTAATCCCCAATCCAAAGCAAAGTATTCTTTATCTGAAATAATTTCAGCTTCTGAAATATTTTTACATCCAGTCAATAAAGCTTCTGAATATGTTTTTGGATTACTATATAATTCCCATTTGTCGATGGTACCCGTAAGTTTTCCATTTGAAATAACTGCTATATCATCACAAACTCTGTAAACCTCATCTCTGTTATGCGAAACAAAAATAGTAGTTTTATCAAAATCTTTCAAGTACTTTAATATCTCCTGTTCCAATTTCCATTTTAAATAACTGTCTAAAGCTGAAAAAGGTTCGTCTAGCATAATTATTTCTGGAGATGATGCAATTATTCTTGCTATAGCAACCCTTTGACTTTGACCACCTGACAATTGATATGGATAATGTGTTTCTAAGTCTTCTATACAAAATTTTTTTAAAATATCTTTGACTATACTATCCCTTTGTTTTTTATCCTTAATTACAATAGCAATATTCTCTTTTACTATCATATTAGGAAATAAGGCGTAATTTTGAAATAACATTCCTATCTTTCTTTTTTGAGGAGGTAGGTTTATTGATTTTTTTGAATCAAATAATACAGTATCATCTACAATTATTTGACCACTATCCGGCTTTTCAAGTCCTGCAATACACTTTAACGTCATACTTTTCCCTGAGCCAGAAGCTCCTAATAATGCAGTTATGCCTTTTTTTAAATCAATTTTTACATCTAAATTAAATTCTCCAAATCTTTTTTTTATATCTACATAAAGTTTCAATTTAAATCACCTGCCTGTTTTGGTTTTGCTTGTATAAAATAAAATTCATCATAAAAATTACTGTAAATGATATAATTAAATTGACAGCAACCCATTTATATGCCAAATCCTCATTTCCAGCTGACATTGCAGAATATACAGCTGTTGATATAGTTTGAGTTTTGCCTGGAATATTTCCTGCAAGCATCATAGTTGCACCAAATTCGCCCAAAGCCCTGGCAAAAGATAAAATAATACCACTAATCAATCCACCAAATGAATTTGGAATTACTATTCTAAAAAATATTTTTGTATTTGTTATACCTAATGTTTTGGCGGAATAAATTAAATTTTTATTTAACTGTTCAAAAGTACTTCGTAAGGTCCTATACATTAAAGGTAAAGAAACAACTACAGCAGATATAACTGTTGCTTCCCAGGAAAAAACTATTCTTTTATCAAAAAATTCTAAGAAAAATCCACCTATAAATCCATTTACACCAAATATTTTAAGTAAAAAATAACCCAGTACTGTTGGAGGCATTACCATAGGTAAAGTTAGGATACAATCAAATATATTTTTCAAATATGATTTAATTTTTATAATATTCCATGCAAATAAAATTCCTAAAATCAAAGAAATAATTGTAGCAACACCTGCTGTTTTAATAGATATAAATAGAGGAGTATAATCCATAAACAACACCTTCTTTACGAAAAATCATTCAATAAAGATTTCTTCATTGAATGATTTTTAAAATTACTTACCCAAAAATCCATAGCCCTCAAAAACCTTTTGTGTTTCTTCCGATAAAAGATATTCATAAAAATCTATAGCTTCTTCTTTATTTTTTGTTTGTTCTAAAATTGCCAAAGGATATTCTACCTTTGAATGACTTTCTTCAGCAGCGTCTAAAATAACTTTAACTTTAGTCGATATTTTTGCATCTGTTAAATAAACTATTCCACAATCAACGTTACCAGTTTCAACCCAAGACAAAACTTCTTTAACACTTGTTGCTAAATTTAGCTTTGCAGATAATTTATCTGTAATACCATAATACTTAAATACTTCCTCCGCGTATTGACCCACCGGAACACTTTTGGGGTCTCCAATTGCTATTTGTTTTATTTTTTCACTGTTAAGTTCATCAAATGAACTTATATCTAAATTATTTTCTTTTTGTGTTATTAGTACTATTTTATTATACAAAAAATTTGTTCTCTTCCCCTCTAATATATACCCTTTTTTATCTAATTCATCTGCTTGTTTAAGTGCTGCTGATATAAATATATCGGCAGGTGCACCTTCTTCTATTTGGGACTGTAATTGACCTGAAGCTGCAAAATTCAAATTCACTTTTATGGATTTTTCTGCTTCATACTTTTTCGCTATTTCCGACATAGATTCTGTTAAACCAGCGGCACAAAAAACATTTAACTCCACTTTTGATTTTTCATCTTTTGAATTTAATTCCTCTTTTTTGCATGAACTCAAAATACAACAAAGTAAAACTAAAGCAACTAAAACAACACCTGTTCTTTTCATAATCATTACCTCTTTCTGAAAACATTTTAAAATTATGCCGTTTGTGTAGAACAAAAGATCTTTTACCGAAGATCCAGGGCGACCGGAAAGCCCGGTTGACTCCGCAGAGTCGAAACTCTACAAAAGCATTAAGTATATATTGGCTAAATAGCAACAAAAACATTTATAAATAATTTTAAATAAAATTTCCAAAGTAGGGAGAAGGCCTCATCGTCTTCTCCCCCTTCAAGCAAACAACATTGTTTACTAGAAGTAACATTAACTATAATATTTGATGGTTGAACTAAATATCTTTTCAACTTCCAAGCATTCAAGATAACTTATCCCCCAATCAAATATTCTGTCTGATGCATATATAAGTTGTGAAAAGTTGCAATTTCCTGCTCTCTCACCTATACCTAGTATAGTAGTATCTATATATTTTGCATCAGATTTTGCCGCTGAAATACTATTTGCAACTGCCATACCCAAATCATTATGTGCGTGCATTTCTATTTCAACTTCTGCGTATTTAATCAAATCTTCTATTGCTCTTGAGCATTTTGATGGATTTAAAACTCCTACAGTATCTGCAAATCGTATACGGTTTATTCCCATTTGTTTTAATTTTTCTGCAACTGTAAGCATAAAGGTTATATCTGCTCTAGAAGCATCTTCAAAACCAATTGTTATCTCTACATTGTATGATTTCGCTAGTTCAATACATTTATTTATTTCTTTCAATATCCATGCTTTATTTTTATTTAACTTGCTATATATTTGCGGATAGGATATAGGTACACTTATATGAAGTATATCTATTTTACATTTTGATGCCAACTTTATATCATCCTCGTTCAGCCTTGACCAAACTGAAATTTTAGCATTTTTTTTATTATTATATATTTCATTTATAGTGTCAATTTCGTATTCACCTATCGCAGGTATTCCAGCCTCTATTTGATACACACCTATTTCATCAAGTAAATTTGCAATACAAACTTTTTGCTCTTTTGTCATTGCAAAACCTGGTCCCTGTTCGCCATCTCTCAAGGTGGTATCTACTATATACTTCTTAGTTTTCAAAATACCCCTCCTCTATAATAATCAAGAGCTTAATAACATTTTAAATTCATCGTCAAAAATACTCCTGTTTTTTTCAATACTCATTTGTTTGATTTTAAGCAATAAATCACATATATTTATATTTGAATAATCTATATTCAACTCTATTAACTTCAATATAACAGATTTTTTACCACTATGTTTTCCCAAAACAATACTTCTTTTATTTCCAACTAAATCCGGTGAAAATGGTTCATATATTTTAGGTTCTTTAGATATTCCATTTACATGTATCCCTGCTTCTACAGCAAAAATATCTTTTCCTATTACCGCTTTCTTATTTTCTGTTTTTTTCAATGTTATGGATTCTATTATAGATTTAATTTCTGGAAACATTGAAAAAGATAAACTGGGTTTATATCTTTTTATTATTCTTAAGGCAAGCATAACCTCTTCAAAAGGTGCAAAACCATTAATTCCATAAAATGATGTTACTATATCTGTTCCACCACTTAAAATCCATTCTGTAGATATTGCTGTTGCACTAAAATACTTGTTTTCTGGACAAAATTCTATTTTACCTTTAAACTTACTTATTAACTGCTTAAATGCCGCCTCATAATTATAATTTAAAATATCATCTAAACCATTTATTCTTATTTTTTTTAAATTACTATGCATAGATATATTATTTACTTCTCTAACGTCATTTATTTGTATTTCTTTTGCTATTGCAGGAGATGAATCAATATCAGATCTCCTGCAAACAAAAGAATTAAACTCTTTATATTCATTTATTTCATCAGGGAAGTTAATGCGAAGTATATATTTTCCTTTTTCATTTAACTTCCCCAAACATTTATATGCTTTTTGTGATAACTCAATATAGTCTGCACCAGCTTCAATAAGTAAATCTAAAAGGCGTATCATTTTATCATTATCAAGCTCATAATCATCTAAACAAGATAGCGTTCTGTCAATTATTTTAATCATAAGCACGCCTCCAATTTCATATTAAATCATATACTCTTTTACAGGTTCTCCACCCTCTAAATGCTTTTCAGCAATTTCTTTAATAGCTTCTAAAGTAAGATTTCCATACCATATACCTTCTGGATAAACTACAGCAACAGGTCCTCTACTACATATTCCAAAACATCCTGTATTTGTAACCATACAATCACTTGTTAAATCTCTATCTTCTATTTCCTCCATAAACTTATCAAGTAACTTAACTCCATCTTTTTGAAAACATAACCCTTTTTGTGTTCCATTTGGTCTGCAACTAGTACAGACAAAAATATGATATTTTGGTGTAACCATTTTAAAATCCTCCTAAATATTTATAGTTTGTGTTTTTTGAGCTGCTGTCTTTACAGCATCCTCAATTCTATCATATGTTGTTATAGTCTTTATACCTTTTGCATTTAATTTTTTTGTAGGTGCGTCACCTATTCTAAGTGCCAAAACTGCATTACAATCATCTACTGCTGCTAAAATAGCAGACATTTTACTTTCATGATCATCACAAGATTCTTTTCCAACACAATATTTATCTACTAAACGTTTTTCTAAAAAATTTGCTGTATTCCCATCACTTTCGTAAATATAAAACTCACTAGCATGGCCAAAATGTTGATCAACAAGCATTCCACTCTTTGTTGCTACTGCAAATTTTAACTTTGGTAAATCATTTTTTTCTTCAGTTTTTATTTTGCTACATCCTCTAAATTCAATAGATAAATCATTATCTAAAGTCCCTATTGCATCTGAACGGCATTGTCTACAATGATACATCTGTCTTGTATTTACTTCACATTTTTTTCTAAGTTCGGTTATTTCCTTATTATTCATTGTATCCAAACTTTCAAAAGCCGAGCCTATAACTGGTATATGAGGCATTATATTGCTTATATATGCACCCAATTCTTTAGATTTCTTAGTTATGTCCTCTATATGTTTATCGTTAATACCCTTTAACACTACTGAATTGATTTTACAAACTATTCCTCTAGATGTCAAATATTTAATTCCAGTAAGCTGATTTGCCATAAGAACGGCTGCACCTGCTTCTCCTGTATATCTAACCCCCATATAATCAACATGTTTGTAAATTTTTGCACCTATTACAGGGTCAACAGCATTTACTGTAACTGTCAAATGTGTAATACCTAATTCAATCAGTTCCTGTGCATATAAAGGTAACATGAGTCCATTTGTTGATAAACAAAAAGTAACATTTTCATCATATTCTTTTATAAGTTGTAGTGTTTTTTTAGTTTCAGCAAAATTAGCAAGTGCATCTCCTGGTCCTGCAATACCTACAACAGTTAAATTTGGCATTTTTTCTTTTACTGCTACATATTTTCTAAACGCTTCCTCAGGAGATAAAACTTCTGTAGTAACTCCTGGTCTACTTTCGTTTGGACAATCAAATTTTCTAACACAATAATTACACTGTATATTACACTTTGGTGCTACCGGAAGGTGTATTCTAGCATTTTTACTTGCACCGCAATTATAACAAGGATGTTCAGCAGTTTTTTTAGCTATTACCTCAGGTGTTATAACATTCATGTTTGTACTCTCCTTTTCTTTTTCTTTAGTAACTTTTTTGATTTTATATTTATTAAAATATTTATTGTAACAGTCTTTTCTGAAATTTTCTTCTTTTTCTGAAAGCATTATATTTGCAATAGTATCCATTATATTTAAAGAACCATCAAATCCAATAATTCTAACCCTTTGACCGCCTACTCTATCGTGAATTGGAAAAGCACATCTAAAAAGCTTTATTCCTAACTTACTCTCTATACGCCTTGCATCTGAACTGCCTATCAAAGCGTTTACACCTAATTCCAAGCATTTTTTCTCAATAACTTCAAAGTCACAATCATCTATTATTTCTGTTTTATTTACAAAATACTTCTCTGCCAATTCTAAAATCTCATCTTGAGCTTTTTCTGCCAAACCAGGAGATACAGAGCCTGTTGATAACAATACTGGTAGTATACCATTTTCACAACACATTTTAGATATTGCATATACAAAGTTAGGTTCTCCAAATATAGCCACTCTACCTTCTGCACAATATTTATGTGAGTCTACCATAGCATCTAAATATCTACCACGTTCTTTAACTATATCTTCATGAATATTTCCACCATTTTCAACCAATACTTTAATGAAACTATCCATAGATTGAATACCTATAGGCAATGACAATCTAATAAATGGAACTCCATATTGTTTTTCAAGATAGACAGCTGGAGAACTTTCGTTTTCTATAAAGTCAGAAAATTCTATTGTAAATTTTGCACCAGACATCTTTTTTATCTCTTCTAGTGTTGTACCTTCGCTTTTAAGTCTCTCATATTTTTTTACTGATACACCATCTAAGTTTTCCGAAATGTCTGGTAGTAATATATATTTAACTCCCATTTTATCTAAAAATGATTTTAACCAACGTACATCTGCTGGTGAAATTTGAGGAGCAATGATATTTATAAATTCATTTTTTTCTGATTTTTCTGTTAGCTGTTCTACTATAGCTCTCAGGGTTTTAAACCATCCTTCATATTGTGTACCTGCATAACCTGCGGAGGATACTGTGACTATTTTCACGTTTTCAAATTCAGGATTTTCGTTTTTAAATTTTTTTACAATAGCAGAAACATCTTCTCCTATTGTTTCAGCCAAGCAGCTTGTTGCTATTCCTATTATTTCAGGACTATAAAGTGTCATTAAATTTTTCAATCCTGCTATTAAATTTTTTTGCCCACCAAAAACCGTTCCTTCTTCTGTCAATGATGAAGATGCAATGTCCACCGGCTCATTATAGTGTGTTGCCATATGTCTTCTTATATATGTAGCACAACCTTGCGAACCATGTAATATTGACATACAATTTTTTATTCCACAAAATGCAGATACAGAGCCCATCGGCATACACATTTTGCATGGATTTACATTTAAATTAACTAAATTTACTCCCATTTACTTCACCTACTATCTTTGATTAACATATTTCCAAACCGGACTACACAACGAATCATGTATTTCCTTCGTAAAATTCTCAATTCCCTCAAACCCTGCCAAAGCATGCTTTCTTTCGTGGTTGTGGTCACAAAAAGCTATCCCTAATTTATAAGCTAGAGGTCTTTCTTTTACACCACCCACCAAAATATCTGCACCTGTTTCAATCATAAATTTTTCAAGTTCAGCTGGATTTGCATCATCTAGTATAACTGTATTTTCGTTTACCAAACTTTCAATTATATCATAATCATCTTTTTTTCCTGTTTGAGTTCCTACTAAAACTGTTTCCATTCCTAGTTCGTTGAACTGTCTAATCAAAGAAATAGCTTTAAATCCACCGCCTACGTAAATAGCTGCTTTTTTACCTTTTAACCTGCTTTTATATTGTTCAATTATCGGTATAACTTTTTCTGTTTGATTTTTTAAGAAAACTTTTGCTTTTTCTACTGCTTCTTTATTATTCATTGCTTCTGCAATTCTTATTAGAGAACTTGTAGTATCTTCTATTCCAAAAAAACTAACTTTTATATATGGTATTGAAAGTTGTTCTTCCATTAGATTAGCTAAATATGTTGAGGATCCTGCACATTGTACAATATTTAAAGTTGCAGATGGTGCATTCATAAGTGTTTCATAAGAAGAATCTCCAGTCATTGTTGATATAACTGGTATACCTATTTTTTCAATATAGTTTTTTATAATCCACATTTCTCCTGCCAAATTAAAATCACCTAAAATATTTACACCGTATTTTTTTTCAATATTTTTATTTGGCTCAATTAATTGCATAATAGCTTGTCCTGCAAGTTTATATCCCAATGTTTTTGTACCTGAAAATCCAGCTGCTTTTACTGGAATAACTCTAATTCCATATTTCTCTTCTGCCTGTTTACATACAGCTTCAACGTCATCACCTATAACCCCAACTATACAAGTTGCATAAACAAAAATTAATTTTGGATTTTCTCTAGCTACCAGTTCATCTATAGCTGCAGATAATTTTTTTTCGCCCCCAAAAATAACATCTGTTTCTCTTAAATCCGTAGAAAAACTAGTTCTATACGTTTCTTCCCCACTTGATAAACTTCCTCTTATATCCCATGTATAACTCGCACATCCTATAGGACCATGAACAATATGGAAAGCGTCAGTTATCGGATTTAATACAACTCTAGCCCCACAATATACGCAAGCTCTTTGGCTAACAGCACCTGAAACACTTTCTTTATCACAGCTTATTCCTTTACCGTCACCATTGCACATGCTTTTCTTTAATAT
>RRZT011902958.1_pt1 | contig 11512 bp, 6 predicted proteins | sample 2165551 | NCBI WGS metagenome assembly RRZT01 (sample SAMN10456910, study PRJNA506462) | wastewater metagenome | biome: wastewater; feature: sludge; material: wastewater sludge; isolation source: wastewater sludge with Escherichia coli K12::gfp cells carrying plasmid... | place: USA: Moscow, Idaho ... | reverse complement strand
GGCGACGTTCGGGGTCGAGCCCCTTTTGGGCTTCGTTGAGGGCCTTGTACTTGGCGTACAGGCGTTCGTCAGAGCCCAGGCGGGTGTAGAACTCGGTGATGCGCGGCAGGTTCTCGTTGAAGGCGGCGCGCAGCTCCGGCGTGTCGGCCACGCCCTTGAGGTGGCCGACCGCGCCCCAGGCGCAGCCCAGGCGCTCGGTGGCGACGGTCAGCGTGCGCGACAGCGTGTCGTAGTCGGCCGGGGTGTCGGCGGCGACCGCGGTCTCGAGCGCGGCGTTCGCGTCGGCCAGCAGCACATCGAGCGCCGGGCTCACATGCTCCGGGCGGATGGCGTCGAACAGCGGCAGCGGGGAGGAGGTCAGCAGCGGATTGGCGGCGGTGTCGGTCATCGGCATGGGCAGCAGGGCTGGAAGGCGAATGGGGACGGACAGGCGACGCGCCGGACGGCACGAAGCCCCGGCCAGCGTAACCGACCGGGGCTTCAGGTGGGGACGGGCAGGGCATCCGCAAGGGTGCCGTGCCGTGACAGGATGTCAGGCCGACTGCTGCACCAGCGCCTGCAGGGTCGCGACGGCGTCGGCCGGCATCGCCTCGAAGCCGGTGAAGCGCAGGTCCTCCAGGACACGCTGCCCGGCCGGGTCGGTGGACATCGTGCAGAGCAGGTCGCGGATCTCATCGGCGCGCTCCGCCAGCTCCGGTCCGACGCAGAAGCAGTGCGAGGCCTGCCGGCTGCGTGTCTGCGCGGCGACGGCCAGTCCGGCTCGCGTCGAGCCGCTCAGCCCCTGCCAGGTCTCGTTGAAGACGAAGCCCGCATCGCAGCGGCCGTCGAGCACCGCCTGCGCCGCCTTCTGATGCGTGCCGACGCTGACGAACTCGCAGTCGCCCATCCGGATGCCCAGCCCGTCGAGCAGCGTCAGGCCGAGAAAGTGCACGATCAGCTTGTCGGTGGCGGTGGCCACCTTCAGCGCCCGCCCGGGCTCCAGCGTCATGCCTTCGCGTGTCACGAGCAGGGTTTCATCGAACACGCCGACCGGGCGCGCGACGGGCGTGAATCCGCGCTGCTGCACATACTGCAGCGCACTGAACGGGTTGGCGTAGACCAGCTGATAGCCGCCGGCCAGCACCTGCTCGCGCTCGGCATGGAAGTTGTCGCTCGGCTCGAAGCGCATCGACAGGCCGAGGCGCTTCTGCAGATAGGTGTTGATCAGGAACCAGGCGGCAATGTTCTTCGCCGTGTCGTGAGGACAGACGGAGAGCCGATAGCGGGGGGATGGGCTGCTCATCGAGACGGGGGAGGGAATGAATCGGTGCCAAATAGTACCGGTGTGCCCCCGCCCGTGTCGCGGCTGCGTCCTAACAGGATTCGTGCGTTGTGCACGGCTTCAGTGCACAGATGGGTCAGGCGGCGGCCGCCGCGACGCGCTCGGCCGCCTCCATCGTGTTGACCAGCAGCATCGTGATCGTCATCGGGCCGACGCCGCCCGGCACCGGTGTGATGAAGCCGGCGATCTCCTTGCAGCCGTCGAAGTCGACGTCGCCGCAGAGCTTGCCCTCGTCGTTGCGGTTCATGCCGACGTCGATGACGACCGCACCCGGCTTGACCATGTCCGCGGTCAGCACATTGCGCTTGCCCACTGCGGCGACGATCACGTCGGCCTGACGGGTCATCGCGGCCAGGTCGGCGGTGCCGCTGTGGGTGATGGTGACGGTCGCGTTGGCCGCCAGCAGCATCATCGCCATCGGCTTGCCGACGATGTTGGAGCGGCCGATGACGACGGCGTGCTTGCCGCGCAGGTCGGCCATGCCGATGCTTTCGAGCATCTTCATGCAGCCGTAGGGCGTGCAGGCCTTGAAGCCGACCTCGCCGACCATCAGCGCGCCCGCCGAGGCGACGTGGAAGCCGTCGACATCCTTCAGCGGCGAGATCGCCTCGATCACCTTGTGGTCGTCGATGTGCTTGGGCAGCGGCAGCTGCACCAGGATGCCGTGGATCGCCGGGTCGTTGTTCAGCGCGTCGATGCGCGCGAGCAGCTCGGCCGCCGACAGCGTGGCCTCGTACTTCTCCAGCACCGAGTGGAAGCCGACGTCCTCGCAGGCCTTGACCTTGTTGCGCACATAGACCGCGCTGGCCGGGTTGTCGCCGACCAGGACGACGGCCAGACCGGGCTTGAGGCCGCGTGCGGTCAGGGCTGCGGCGCGTTGCGCCACCTCGGCGCGGAGTTGCTTGGACAGGGCGTTGCCGTCGATGAGCTGGGCGGTCACGGGGATCTCCTGGAGGGAAAAGAGCTGAGGAAGCTGGGGGACGAGGACAATGAAAAAGGCCGCTGACGCTTCAGCGGCCTCGGGAGCGGGGAGGGCGGGCTCAGGCCTTGGCGGCTTGACCGGCGCCCAGCGCGATCTTCAGCAGATCGGCGACGGTGTTGGCGTTGAGCTTTTCCATGATGTTGGCGCGGTGCGCCTCCACCGTCTTGATGCTGATGCCCAGATCGTCGGCGATCTGCTTGTTCAGGCGGCCGGCGACGATGCGCTCGAGCACCTGGGCCTCGCGGGTGGTCAGGCGCGACAGCAGCGCCTCGCGGCTGGCCTGTTCCTGGTGGGTCGAGAAGGCGGCGCGGGCACGCTCGAGCATGCGCTCGACCAGCGCGACCAGCTCGTCTTCCTTGAAGGGCTTCTCGATGAAGTCCTCGGCGCCCTTCTTCATCGTGGTGACCGCCATCGGCACATCGCCGTGGCCGGTGATGAAGACGATCGGCAGCGGGCTCTTGCGCTCGAGCAGGCGGTCCTGCAGCTCCAGGCCGCTCATGCCGTCCATGCGGATGTCGGCGACCAGGCAGGCGACCTCGCGCGGATCGAAGCGCGACAGGAAGGCCTCGGCCGAGTCGAAGCACTTGACCCGGTAGTCCTTGCCCTCGAGCAGCCACTGCAGCGAATCGCGAACCGCCTCGTCGTCGTCGACGACGTACACCGTACCTTTCTTCGGGATCAGGCTCATGTCTTCAGTGGACCTCAGGTGTCTTTGACGTGCTGTCGCCCGCAGCGGCGACGGGCAACATGAAGGAGAAACGGCATCCGCAGATGCTGTCCCCATTGTAGAGGTTCTCGGCTTTCATCCGGCCCTGGTGCGACTCGATGATCGAGCGGCACAGCGACAGCCCGATGCCCATGCCGTCGGACTTGGTCGAGAAGAAGGCCTCGTAGAGGCGGCCGATGACTTCCTCGCGGATGCCGGGGCCGGCGTCGGTGACGCTGAACTCGATCACGCCACCGAGCTCGGCGGTGTGGCGCGGCACGACGCGCAGCTCGATGGTGCGCCGCTTCGGCGGCATCTGCGCGTTGTCGATCGCCTCGGCGGCGTTCTTCAGCAGGTTCAGCAGCACCTGTTCGATCAGGATCGGGTCGACCTGCAGCACCGGCAGGCGCTGCGCGACATAGCGCTGGATCGCGACGTTGCGCCGCTTGAGCTCGATGGTGGCCAGCTCCAGCGCGTCCTCGACGATCTCGGCGGCGCGCGCGGGCTGGCGCTGCGGCTCGCTGCGCTTCACGAACTGGCGGATGCGGTGAATGATCTGGCCGGCGCGCTGCGCCTGCTTGGAGGTCTTCTCCAGCGCCATCGCCAGATCCTCCTCGCGCAGGTTGCCGGCGCGCAGCCGCGAGAGCATGCCGTTGCAGTAGTTGGTGATCGCCGCCAGCGGCTGGTTGAGCTCGTGCGCGACCGAGGACGCCATCTCGCCCATCGTCACCAGCCGGCTGGTCTCCTGGGCGCGCTCGATCTGGCGGGCGGTCTCCTCCTCCATCTGCCGGCGCGCGGTCACGTCGGTGGCGATCAGCATCTGCGCCAGGCGGCCGTCGGTCCACTGCAGATAGCGCGCGCGCACGTCGAACCATTTCTGCATCGCCTCGACATGGACCTCGCGGGCCTCGGCGCCGGCCTCGTCGAGTTCGGCGGTGGGCACGCCGGCCATCGCGTCGACCGCGTCGCCCTGCTCGTCGCCCCCGCTGGCCGGGCGTCCGGCCAGCTGCGCATGCCAGCGCGCCTCGCCGCCGAACCACAGCCGGTAGGTGCGGTTGGCGAGCAGCAGCTCGCCGGTCTGCGCCGACATCACCGACACCGCCGCGTCCAGCCCCTCCAGCACGGTGGTGAAGCGCTCGTGCGAGGCGGTGAGCTGGTCGCGGATGCGCTTGGCCTCGGTGATGTTGGTCATCGAGGTCATCCAGCCGGTCTGCTGGCCACGCGAGTCGATCAGCGGCGAGACATACATGCGGGCGTCGAAGCGGGTGCCGTCCCGGCGCTGCACCTTGACCTCGATGCCGCCGGCCGGGCTGCGGCCGGCCAGCTCCTGCTGCACCAGGCGGTGGTTCTCCTCCATGCGCTCGGGCGGCCAGTGCGGGTAGGGCGGCATGCGGCCGATCAGGTCGGCTTCGGAGAAGCCGGTCATCGCGCAGAAGGCCGGGTTGACATAGGTGATGCGGCCGTCGAGATCCATCGCCCGCATGCCGGTCAGCATCGAGTTCTCCATCGCGCGGCGGAAGTTGGTCTCCTGCACCAGCGCGCCCTGGATCTGCAGCCGCCGGCGCATGTGGCGCCAGGTGCCCATCAGCATCCACAGCGTCAGCGCCGACAGCGCCAGCACCATCCAGAACAGCGTGTTGCCGATCAGGCCGGCCGAGGTGCGAAAGCCCTCGCCGCGCAGCGTCACCCCGTGGTGGACCGGCGCGAACGGCACGCTCCAGGTCAGCAGGGTCTCCTTGTGCCGGCCGCGTTCGAGCGCGGCGGCGCCGGCGGTGCTGGCCATGACCTGATCGTCGCCGTCCAGCATCGAGATCACATGGCGCTGCGAGACCTCCGGCGGCACGAAGTGGCGCAGCAGCGCCTCGACCGAGTATTCGGCCACCAGCGTGCCGGCGAAGTTGCCGTGGTCGATCAGCGGCACCTGCACCTGGAAGACCAGCAGCCGGTTGGCATGACGGAAGGGCGGCGAGTAGACCGGCAGCCGCAGCTCGCGGCTGTCGCGGAAGGTTTCCAGGGTGACGCGCTGGCGCAGCTCGGCCGAGACCGGATCGCCGGGGTCGCCGCCGGGCATGCCCAGGCGCGGCATCGCCGCCACCAGATCCGGCGAGACATGGCGCGCGATCACCTGGCGCTGCACGCCCAGCCAGGTCAGGCTGACGATCTCCGGCCGCTCGCGCTCGATGCGCTCGGCCTGCGCCAGCAGCTCGTCGCGGTCGACCGCACGGGTCACCACCTCGCGTGCCATGCGCACCAGCTGCTCCTGGTTCTCGATCAGGCGCAGGCGGATCTGCTGCTGCACCAGCTCGGCATCGCGCTTGACCGACTCCAGCTCGCGCTCGATCTCCTCGTTCCGCAGGTACCAGAAGGCCGTGATGATCGCCGCCAGGAACAGCATCACCGACAGCAGCGGCGCCAGCGTGGCGAGCCGGTCCTGGCGCGAGGGCGACAGCCGGCGCCAGCGGGCCGCCAGCCGGCGCAGCAGGCGCAGGCCCGGACGCGTGCTCGGGGCCACGGGCGGAGCGGATTCGGGAGGGCGAGAACTCATGGCGACATTATGGTTTCAGTGAATTTCACAATGTGAATGTTTGAGGCGCCATTTGAAATTGTGCGCCCGATGTGCGAGACTCCGTGCCCATGCCCCGAGGAGGGGTGCGCCTGCCCGGAGCCCGACGCCAGCGAGCGCGGCCGCAACGGGTCTTTTCCGACGATGCAGCACGAGGAGACACCATGTCTGCACTGCCCCAGAATCCCCAGAATCCCCAGAATCCCCAGGATCCGGATACCCAGGAAACCCGCGAGTGGCTTGACGCGCTGAGCGCTGTCATCCAGGCCGAAGGCGGCGAACGCGCCCACCAGCTCCTCGACGAGCTGCTCGGCCATGCGCGCCAGAGCGGGCTGGACATGCCGTTCTCGGCCAACACCGCCTACGTCAACACCATCCCGGTCGACCAGGAAGCCCGCTGCCCGGGCAACATCGAGATCGAGGAGCGGCCGCGCGCCGACATGGGCTGGAACGCGATGGCGGTGGTCGCCAAGGCCAACCGCCACAACCCGGAAGACGGCGGCGATCTGGGCGGCCACATCGGCTCCTTCGCCTCGCTGGCCCACATGTTCGGCGCCGGCTTCAACCACTTCTGGCATGCCGAGGGCGAGAACCATGGCGGCGACTGCATCTACTTCCAGGGCCATGTGTCGCCCGGCGTCTACGCGCGCGCCTACCTGGAAGGCCGCCTGACCGAGGAGCAGCTGCTGCACTTCCGCCAGGAAGTCGAAGGCAAGGGCCTGTCGAGCTACCCGCACCCGAAGCTGATGCCCGGCTTCTGGCAGTTCCCGACCGTCTCGATGGGTCTCGGCCCGCTGATGGCGATCTACCAGGCCCGCTTCCTGAAGTACCTGCACGCCCGCGGCATCGCCGACACCAGCAACCGCAAGGTCTGGGTGTTCTGCGGCGACGGCGAGATGGACGAGCCGGAATCGCTGGGCGCGATCGGCCTGGCCGCGCGCGAAGGCCTGGACAACCTGATCTTCGTCATCAACTGCAACCTGCAGCGCCTGGACGGCCCGGTGCGCGGCAACGGCAAGATCGTCCAGGAGCTCGAGGGCGAGTTCCGCGGCGCCGGCTGGAACGTCATCAAGCTGCTGTGGGGCAGCGAGTGGGACAAGCTGCTGGCCAAGGACAAGGACGGCGCACTGCGCAAGCTGATGATGGACACGGTCGACGGCGACTACCAGTCCTTCAAGGCCAACGACGGCGCCTATGTGCGCAAGCACTTCTTCGGCAAGGACCCGCGCACGCTCGAGATGGTCGCCCACATGAGCGACGACGAGATCTGGGCCCTGAAGCGCGGCGGCCATGACCCGCAGAAGGTCTACGCGGCCTATGACCGCGCGGTCAAGCACAAGGGCCAGCCGACGCTGCTGCTGATCAAGACCGTCAAGGGCTTCGGCATGGGCAAGGTCGGCGAAGGCAAGAACACCGTCCACCAGACCAAGAAGCTGACGGACGACGACATCCGCGCCTTCCGCGACCGCTTCAACATCCCGGTGCCCGACAGCGAGCTGCCGAAGATCCCGTTCTACAAGCCGGCCGACGACACGCCGGAAATGCGCTACCTGCACGAGCGCCGCAAGGCGCTGGGCGGCTACCTGCCGCACCGCCGCACCAAGGCCGACGAGCAGTTCGTCATCCCGCCGCTGGAGACCTTCAAGGCGGTGCTCGAGCCCACCGCGGAAGGCCGCGAGATCTCGACCACCCAGGCCTATGTGCGCTTCCTGACCCAGCTGCTGCGCGACAAGGACGTCGGTCCGCGCGTCGTGCCCATCCTGGTCGACGAGGCCCGCACCTTCGGCATGGAAGGCCTGTTCCGCCAGGTCGGCATCTACAACCCGCTGGGTCAGCAGTACACGCCGGTCGACAAGGACCAGGTCATGTACTACCGCGAGGACAAGGCCGGCCAGATCCTGCAGGAAGGCATCAACGAGGCCGGCGGCATGTCGAGCTGGATCGCTGCGGCCACCTCGTACAGCACGTCGAACCGCATCATGGTGCCGTTCTACGTCTACTACTCGATGTTCGGCTTCCAGCGCATCGGCGATCTGGCCTGGGCGGCCGGCGACATGCAGGCGCGCGGCTTCCTGCTGGGCGGCACGTCCGGCCGGACCACGCTGAACGGCGAAGGCCTGCAGCACGAGGACGGCCACAGCCACATCCTGGCCGGCACGATCCCGAACTGCGTCAGCTACGACCCGACCTTCGCGCATGAAGTGGGCGTGATCCTGCACCACGGCCTCAAGCGCATGGTCGAGAACCAGGAGAACGTGTTCTTCTACCTGACGCTGCTCAACGAGAACTACGCGATGCCGGGCCTGAGCCAGGGCACCGAAGAGCAGATCCTCAAGGGCATGTACCTGCTGCAGGAAGGCGGCGCGGGCGTGCCGCGCGTCAACCTGCTGGGCTCGGGCACGATCCTGCGCGAGTCGATCGCCGCCAAGGCGCTGCTGGAGCAGGACTGGGGCGTCTCGGCCAACATCTGGAGCTGCCCGAGCTTCAACGAGCTGGCCCGCGACGGCCAGGACTGCGAGCGCTGGAACCTGCTGCATCCGCTGGAAGCCGCCCGCGTGCCGTTCGTCGCCCAGCAGCTCGAGGGCCACGCCGGCCCGGTGGTCGCCTCGACCGACTACATGAAGAGCTACGCCGAACAGATCCGCCCCTTCGTCCCGAAGGGCCGCAGCTACAAGGTGCTGGGCACCGACGGCTTCGGCCGCTCGGACTTCCGCTCCAAGCTGCGCGAGCACTTCGAGGTCAACCGCCACTACATCGTCGTCGCTGCGCTGCGTGCGCTGGCCGACGAGGGCACGCTGCCGCTGGCCAAGGTGGCCGAGGCGATTGCCCGCTACGGCATCAAGGCCGACAAGATCAACCCGCTGTACGCCTGATCGGCACGGAACACGGAGACAGACACCATGGCACTGATCGAAGTGAAGGTTCCCGACATCGGGGACTTCAAGGAAGTGACGATCATCGAGGTCCTCGTCAAGGCGGGTGACACCATCAAGGCCGAGCAGAGCCTGATCACCGTCGAGTCCGACAAGGCCTCGATGGAGATTCCCAGCTCGCACGCCGGCGTGATCAAGGAAATGAAGGTCGCGCTGGGCGACAAGGTGGCCGAAGGCTCGCTGGTGCTGATGCTGGAGGTGGCCGGTGCGGCCGCCGCCGCGCCGGCTCCGACCGCTGCCGCGCCGGCCCCGGCGCCGGTGGCTGCACCGGCCCCGGCTCCTGTGGCGGCGGCCCCGGTCGCTGCCGCTGCCAACGCCGGCCCGGTCGAGGTGTTCGTGCCCGACATCGGCGACTTCGACGCGGTCGCGGTCATCGAGCTGCTGGTCAAGGTCGGCGACACCGTGAAGGCCGAGCAGAGCCTGATCACCGTCGAGTCCGACAAGGCCTCGATGGAGATCCCGTCCAGCCATGCCGGCGTGATCAAGGAGCTGAAGGTCAAGCTGGGCGACAAGGTCAGCAAGGGCTCGCTGGTGGCGGTGCTGGAAGGCGCGGCCGGTGCCGTGGCCGCTCCGGCGCCTGCCGCGGCTGCACCGGCTGCCGCTCCGGTGGCAGCGCCCGCTGCTGCACCGGCTCCGGCTCCGGCCGCTGCGGCTCCGGTGGCCGCCGCTCCGGCGGCAGTGGTGCCGGCGCACAACCCGACCGCTCCGGCGCTGAACCTGCCGCACGCGTCGCCGTCGATGCGCAAGTTCGCCCGCGAGCTGGGCGTGCCGCTGGCCGAGGTCAAGGGAACCGGTCCGAAGGGCCGCATGACCGAGGCCGACATCCAGGGCTTCGTCAAGGGCGTGATGGCCGGCGCGGTGCAGACCGCGGCGCAGAAGGCCGCCGCTCCGGCTCCGGCCGCGGCGGCCGCCGCCGGCGGCGCCTTCCCCGGCCTGCTGCCCTGGCCGAAGGTCGACTGCCCCAAGTGCGTCCCGGTCGAGCGCAAGGACCTCTCGCGCATCAAGAAGATCTCGGGCGCCAACCTGCACCGCAACTGGGTGGTCATCCCGCACGTCACCAACCACGACGACGCGGACATCACCGACCTCGAAGCCTTCCGCGTGGCGACGAACAAGGAAAACGAGAAGTCCGGCGTCAAGGTCACGATGCTGGCCTTCATGATCAAGGCGGCGGTCGCGGCGCTGAAGAAGTTCCCCGAGTTCAACTCGTCGCTGGACGGCGACCAGCTGGTGCTGAAGAACTACTTCCACATCGGCTTCGCGGCGGACACGCCCAACGGCCTGGTGGTCCCGGTCATCAAGGACTGCGACAAGAAGGGCATCTTCCAGATCAGCCAGGAAATGGGCGAGCTGGCCAAGAAGGCACGCGACGGCAAGCTGGGCCCGGCCGACATGAGCGGCGCCTGCTTCACGATCTCGTCGCTGGGTGGCATCGGTGGCCGGTATTTCACGCCGATCATCAACGCGCCGGAAGTCGCGATCATGGGCGTCTGCAAGAGCCAGATCGAGCCGAAGTGGGACGGCAAGCAGTTCCAGCCGCGCCTGATGCTGCCGCTGTCGCTGTCGTGGGACCACCGCGTCATCGACGGCGCGGCGGCGGCCCGCTTCAACGTCTACTTCGCATCGCTGCTGGCGGACTTCCGCCGCATCGTGCTGTGATCGGGGAGAACACGACATGGCACTGATCGAAGTGAAGGTCCCGGACATCGGCGACTTCAAGGACGTGGCGATCATCGAGCTGCTGGTCAAGGCCGGCGACACGGTGAAGATGGAACAGAGCCTGATCACGGTCGAATCCGACAAGGCCTCGATGGAGATTCCGTCGAGCCACGCCGGCGTGGTCAAGGAGCTGAAGGTCGCGCTGGGCGACAAGATGAACCAGGGCAACGTGATCCTGGTGCTGGAGAGTGCCGAGGCGGCTGCGGCCGCTCCGGCGCCTGCTCCCGCACCGGCGGCCGCCGCCCCGGTCGCGGCACCGGCTCCGGTGGCCGCACCGGCCGGTCCGGCCGGCAGCTACAGCGGCCCGGCCGACGTCGAGTGCGACGTGCTGGTGCTGGGCGCGGGCCCGGGCGGCTACTCGGCCGCCTTCCGCGCCGCCGATCTCGGCCTGAAGACGGTCATCGTCGAGCGCTACGCGACGCTCGGCGGCGTCTGCCTGAACGTCGGCTGCATCCCGTCGAAGGCGCTGCTGCATGTCGCGGCGGTGATGGACGAGGTCTCGCACCTGGGCGACCTGGGCGTCGAGTTCGGCGCGCCGAGCCTGAACATCGACAAGCTGCGCGGCCACAAGGAAAAGGTCATCGGCAAGCTGACCGGCGGCCTGGCGGCGATGGCCAAGATGCGCAAGGTCACGACCGTGCGCGGCGTCGGCCAGTTCCTGGACCCGTACCATGTGCAGGTCGAGGAAACCGGTGGCACCGGCACCGAGCGCACCGGCACCACCAAGGTGGTGAAGTTCAAGTCGGTCATCATCGCGGCCGGTTCGCAGGCGGTGCGCCTGCCGTTCTTCCCCAATGACGAGCGCATCGTCGACTCGACCGGCGCGCTGGCGCTGAAGTCGGTGCCGAAGAAGATGCTCATCGTCGGCGGCGGCATCATCGGCCTGGAAATGGGCACCGTCTACAGCACGCTGGGCGCCCGCCTGGACGTGGTCGAGATGATGGACGGCCTGATGCAGGGCGCCGACCGCGACCTCGTCAAGGTCTGGCAGAAGATGAACGCCAAGCGCTTCGACAACATCATGTTGAAGACGAAGACGGTCGGCGCCGAAGCGACCCCCGAAGGCATCAAGGTGCAGTTCGAGGGTCTGGACGGCACGAAGTCGGAAGGCGTCTACGACCTGGTGCTGCAGGCCGTGGGCCGCACGCCCAATGGCAAGAAGATCGCCGCCGACCAGGCGGGCGTGGCGGTGACCGATCGCGGCTTCATCAACGTCGACATCCAGATGCGCACCAACGTGCCGCACATCTTCGCCATCGGCGACATCGTCGGCCAGCCGATGCTGGCG
>RRZT011239120.1_pt1 | contig 11512 bp, 5 predicted proteins | sample 2165551 | NCBI WGS metagenome assembly RRZT01 (sample SAMN10456910, study PRJNA506462) | wastewater metagenome | biome: wastewater; feature: sludge; material: wastewater sludge; isolation source: wastewater sludge with Escherichia coli K12::gfp cells carrying plasmid... | place: USA: Moscow, Idaho ... | reverse complement strand
GACTACGCTATTATGGTGCAAGCCATGCAAACGATCCACCGAAGAAGTAAGGGGTTATTGGATTTTGTCGAGAATTATCGGATATTAACTCGTCTGCCTTTACCTACTTTACGAAACTTCTCGGTTTCGGCTCTCTTTGACGATATCCGGCTTCTATTCCCGGAGAAATCCGATATCCTCTTCTTTCATGTAAAGCCGGAAGACTTGAATTTATATGCGGACCGGATCATGGTGGAACAAGTATTAATTAATCTATTGAAAAATGCGATAGAGGCTTGTGAAGAATCCTTATCCCCTCAAATTATAGTGGAGGCTGTCCAAAAAAACGGTATGGTAATTATTTCGGTGATTGATAATGGTAGCGGAATTGTTCCCGAGGCAATCGACAAAATCTTCGTTCCTTTCTTCACGACTAAATCTAAAGGTTCCGGCATCGGATTAAGTCTTTGCCGGCAGATCATGAACCGTCATAGAGGAAGTATTAGTCTCGACTCTCAAGTAGAGAAGGGTTCCTCTTTCGTTTTGCGTTTTCCGATTGTTACCAAACGGATTCTATAAATAAGTATTAATACATGCGATTAGCTTATCCGGCTTGATCGGTTTAGCGATGTAAGAGGAGAATCCGCTTTGTTTTACCCGTTCCTCATCTTCCGCGAAGGCGAAAGCTGTTACGGCGATGATAGGAATGGACTGGTTCTTTTCCCGAATTACCCGTGTAGCCTCATAGCCGTCTACGATCGGCATTTTTAGGTCCATTAGGATTAAGTCCGGTTGATATTTATTGAATAAATCGATCGCTTGTTCCCCGTTCCATGCGTGTATAAGGTTATAATCTTTCAACATGGCTTGGAATAAAGTATAGTTGCTTTCGTTATCTTCCGCTATTAATAGGGTTGCAGATTTGGATGACTGGCTCTTCTGTACATTCTCGGTCTTTGGTTTCTCATGCGGGACTTCCTGCATCTCTAGTATCGAATAGGGCAACGTAAACCAGAATGTAGAACCTTTCCCTTGCTCTGATTCCACCCCTATATCTCCACCCAGACGCTTGATAATCATCTGGCAAATCGATAATCCCAGCCCCGTTCCTTGCACAAAGCTATTTAACTTAACGAAACGGGTGAAAACTTGACCGATCTTATCCTTGGCGATACCGCATCCCGTATCTTTTACATAGAAATACAACTCATCGTCTCTACGGCGGTAGCCAAACAGGATGCTACCTTGAGTTGTGAACTTGATGGCATTGTTGATAAAGTTGGTAATGACTTGGGAGACCCGGTTACGGTCGGTGCGTAAGATACAATTCGGGATCTTCTCGACAAAGCATACCTGCACACCACCTTGTGCCTTCAAACGGGAAGACTGCTCGATATCGGAGAATAGTTGATTGACATCTACGTCTGAATCCACGAATTCTAGCGTACCCGCCTCTATCTTGGCTAGATCGAGAATATCATTGATCAATTGCAATAGCAGGTCGTTGTTGCTATTAATGATATTGATATATTCCTCTTTATCCTCCATATTCTCGGTTACGGCCAATAATCCGGAGAAACCGACGATCGCATTCAATGGCGTTCGAATCTCATGACTCATATTCGCCAAGAATGCGGATTTCAAACGATCGGACTCTTCCGCTTTCTCTTTCGCTTTCCTCAGTTCGTTCTCCGCCTGTTTTTGTTTTGTCACGTCTTCTTTCTTGAAAATAACCCCGATAAGGTTGTTGTGCTCGTCTAATACAGGGTTCGCCAAAATATGAAGATACTTTCCATCGCCGAACTCATTCGTGATATCGACCTGCTTTTTGGTTTCCATGGCCTTTGCGACCGTGCAACGGGTACAATAAGGCTTTACTCCGTTCTTGACCAAGAAGCAATTAGCCGGACCGAATTCAGGGATACAGTCATGGAACTCTACCTCGTTTCTCCATTTTACGGTATAATCCGGCTTGATGAAATAGATAGAAGCTTGGATATTATTCATGATTAGTATATTATCCTTCTGTAGATCCAATAACTTATCTTTCAGCTTATTGGTCCGGATAAAGAAGATTAATATCATAATCAGGAAAATAAACAATACGGTGATTACGCTTAGCAAGATCTCGAACCTGTATTTGGAGAATAGGCTCGGGTCCTCGTTGATAATAGTAGCGTCGTGGGGCAATGACAGTCTGCTGATATCAAAAGCCTTGATCTTTGAAGCGTCGAACACATATCCATTGGGGATGATTTGGGGATGGATATCTTTAGGGGCGATTTTCTTCTCCAATATACTTAAAGCCTCTTTCGCCAAATCGGAACCTATAGGCCTGTATTTGGGACTGAAACCTCCGATGGCCCAGTGCCCTATGCCGACGGATGCCAATGTGAATGTCGGGATTCTGGGATTGGCGGTCATCATGGTATACGTGGCATTTCCAACATAATACCCGTCGTTCACGTCTACACGCCATGTACCAATCAATATCACGGTCTGATCCGGCAGGTTCTTGATTTGCTCAACAATGGTGTAGATATTATTCTTTCTTCCATCCAGTAATATCAAGTTCAGATCCTTGATATTTTCCATTTCCTTTTTTACCAAGGTCTGCATAGCTAAACCACCGTAGGTATTATCGGTGATTAATGCTATATTTTGAGTTTTGGGATATAGCTTACGTATTAACCGGATATTTTCTTTTACGTCATAAGAATACAAGAACCCGCCAAGGTGTAAACCTTTATCTACGTACTCTTGGATATCGATGTATTTCGGCTCCCATTCGGCGACATTTAAATCCGAGTCGGGTAATAAGATCGCATTCTTACTGATCATACCGCATAAAACCGGTATATCAGGCTTGTATTCTTGGGAGATATAAGAAGCCCATGCCTCTTGACCTAAGATAATGATAAGCTGAGGAGTGTTATTTTCCTTATATTTATCCAATATACCTCTCATCTTACCGTCCCATAAGGGGGCTTCCGGGAGGCTCTTACAGTTCATGTTCTCGATAACCACCGGCGAGATACCACCTCCCCGCTTATATTCCTCCATAAACTCGGAAATATTGGCGGTCGTATTACGTGTATCGGGATTGTAGGAGCTAATGATTAAAATAGGGCCTGCATTATCTGTAGCGTATAAGTGGAAAGAAAAGACCAGACTTAACACGATAAAGAGTACGAATCGTATGTAGTTTTTTAATAATGTCATTCTTTACCTACCTATTCATGTGCTTATTTGCGATTAAAGTACTATTTGTTATTAATACAGACCACAAAAATAGGAAAGATTTATGATTAATTGCTGAAATTCAAAATAAAAAGAATCTATTACGCCTAAAATCTATAACTCGATCATCACTCCGATACTTGGGAGAAGCGTTCCTGTAAGACGTTCTATCGGTCTTAATTCGTACCGTTGTTCATATATGGGAGCTTCCGGGTTGATAATTTTACCCGTTTTGATATATACGTCTTGCTCTTTGTATTTGGAATTCAATATGTTTTGGATGTCGATATAGGCTCCAAGCATGATCTTTTTGAAGTAAAATGTTTTATCGATACGGATATCTAACTGCGTGAATGGCTTGAGCCGTTCGCTGTTAAACCGGCTGTAATCATAGTATAGCCCGTTATTAGCGTCCCAAGCTTCTACATAACTACTCTTTTCTACATCGTAAGGCGTATAGGGAGCGCCTCCTACTACCCGGAACTTGGCGCCTACGTCCCAGTTCTTGGGTAAAGAATAAGTCCCGCTAAACGTGAACAGATGCTTATTGTCCCAAGCCGAGGGAAGATAAGTGTCCATATTTCTCCCATCCTTGAATTCGCTTCTTACCAAAGTGTAGGATGCGATGAAAGTAAGCCCTTTATAATTATACCAACGTCCCATGATCTCAAGCCCATAAGCTCGCCCTGTAGCGGTAGACGATACGGCCTCATTTCCCAAGACACCATAGTCCGTACCTTTCGACGCAAGTGGGATACTGTCGAGTATGGACATCGGATAACGATCATAATGTTTATAGAATCCTTCGGCCGTGAATTTCAAGTATGAGGTAGGACGGTATTCCAAGCCTAATCCGGCTTGGTCGCTTCGGATATAGCTTAAATGATTTGTCCGGTTTACATAATTACCTTCATTATCCTTGAATCCCAATGTCGTATAAGGAGGAAGCTCGTAGTAGCGTCCGATATTCGCGTTTATATAAAGCGGATCGGACAAGCGGTAGGATAAGGATAGGCGAGGAGATAACTGATCTAACAAATTATTCATATCCGAGGAATAATTGTTTGCGTCCGCACGAACACCTAAAGAGGCGGTAAACCGCTCGTTATAACTCTCATAAATAGCCGTGGCATAGATACCCCACTTCCATATGCCAAGGTCTGTTTGATATACGATGGTACGGGGGATAGAGGTAAATTGCTTTTGATAGGTGTCATTCGTGTATTGGGCGTATTCGATGTTTCCTCCGACATTCAATTGAATGAATGGTAAGCGGAACGTGTTTTCCGTTCGGAACTTATTCTCAATCTCGTCCGAACGGTAATTTAAGGAGAGATTCTCTACTTGGCTTTCATCATTGTCTTTGTATTTAATATTCTTATTGTTGGTCTGGCTGCGGCTAATAATGACCGAGTAGAGATTTTTACCGGCGTAGTGTTTATAAACCGCTCCAAGGGTATACGTTTTTTGTTTTACGACCGGCAAGTAAGAGAGGATATATTGGTTTTTCTCGCTCATGTCTTCCATTCCTGTATTCAGCTTCATATCATCGATCGCCCCTAATCCGAGAACTGTAAGCTCATTCTTGGGGTTGAAGGAGTGCTTAATCTTGAATTGGGCATCCGTGAAAGTAGGTAAGAACGGCAAGCCGATCATATCGAAAAGGAATTGAAGGTAAGAGCGACGAACAGACACTTGGTAAGTGGTCTTTTTTCCTAGCGGTCCATTAGCGGACACACCGATATCTGAGGCTCCTAGGACTCCTCGCAATGAGAATTTCTCCTTATTTCCATCTTGTAGTTTAAAATCCAATACCGAACTTAAAGTGTTCCCTTTGGATGCGGGGAATGCGGCCGAATAAAAGTTGACCTCCCGGATAAAATCGGGATTGATAATACCGACCGGACCTCCGGAGGCTCCTTGGGTAGAGAAATGGTTGATATTCGGTATCTCTACGCCATCCAAAAAGAAACGGTTTTCCGAGGGACCTCCTCCTCTTACCATCAAGTCGTTACGAAACGCTGCCGTAGACGCTACTCCCGGAAAGGTTTGTACTACCCGGGAGATATCCCGGTTTCCTCCCGCGCTTTTCTCTATCTCCTTGAAACCGATTACACGAAGTCCTAGCGGACTTTCGGCGGTTTTACGGAACGGAGAGGCTACTACGCTAACCTCTTGCAGATTCTGGCTGGCTTCCTCTAGCTCGATCGGGAAGAATATATCTTTATTCGCTAGTCTGAATTCGGCGGTAACGAATGGCTTATATCCCAGAAAGGAGGATTGGAGACGATAGCTTCCGGGTGATATGCCGGATATCTCGAATAATCCGGTGGAATCGGTGACCGCCCCTTGCGTCGTGTTCCATACCACTACGTTAGCGAAAGGTATCGGCTGTCCGCTCGATGCGTCTTTTACAACTCCCTTGATAGAGAAGGAGCGCTGTTGACCGATAGCGGCTTGTATGGTACATAATAAGAATAGTAAGAAGTAAAGATGGCGTCTATCCATATCTTATATCATATTTATAGCGGTAAAGATAAGTATTATTCTGATTCGTATGTATTATCTTTGCATACATATGGAGAAAGAATTACAGATAACGGCGGATGGAAGCCATACACTATATATTCCGGCGATGGATGAACATTATCATTCCGTGAACGGGGCCCTGCAGGAATCAAGACATATATTTATAGAGGCGGGATTGCATGCGCTTGAAAAAGACTTTATCCGAATCGTGGAGATTGGCTTCGGTACAGGGCTGAACGCCTTCTTGACATTGAAGGATGTCGAGCTATCTCAAGCACATCATATTGATTATCATACAGTGGAGTTATACCCGCTTCCTTTAGATACGATTCGTGCCTTGAATTATGGGGAGCTGATCTGGCCGGAGAGAAAAGAGTTATTCTTAGCCTTGCATGAGGCGGAGTGGAATACTCCCGTTTCAATCTCAGAGCGCTTTACACTTCATAAAATAGAAGGAAATAGTAACGCCTGTGAACTACCGGATGATATCGATTTGATCTATTTCGACGCATTTGCGCCCGAGAAACAACCGGAGATGTGGAATCAGGAAATCTATAATCGTTTGTATGCTCATACCGCACCGGGCGGAGTGATCGTAACCTATTGCGCAAAAGGAGAGGTACGCAGAGGTATGCAAGCGGCTGGTTTTGAGATGAGCCGTCTTCCCGGTCCTCCGGGCAAGCGACATATACTTAGGGGAATTAAAAATTGAGAATTGAAAGTTACAGAGCGTATTCCTCGGTATTTTCAATTCTCAATTCTCAATTATTAAAGTATTGCCTCGATCTTTTCTACGAACTTATCCTTAGCCGTAGCGCCTACTACTTTATCAACCATCTTACCGTCTTTGAAGAAAAGAACGGTAGGGATGTTGCGGATACCGAATCGTCCGACTACATCGTCATTCTCGTCAACGTTCATTTTACCGATCGTCACACGACCTTCGTATTCGGTTGCCAACTCATCAATGATAGGAGATACCATGCGGCAAGGGCCACACCACTCTGCCCAAAAGTCAAGAACCATGGGCTTTCCGGAGTTAACCAACTCCTCGAAATTAGCGTCTGTAATTTGTAGTGCCATTTTGAATTACGTATTATTTAATTATGAATTATAATCTAATGATTGTTATGACGCCAAAAGTACAAATTCTTTCAGCGTCGTACAACTTTAACCATTAATTTTAAAATCGATATTCTCGTTCTCCTGTAAAAAGTCTACCAGCTCACGGGTCACGTTTAAGCGGATATTTTGGGAGAAGAGATTTAGGGAAATATTATGTTCCCCATCGACAACCTTAAAATATAACAGGCTATGGCCCGGATTGTTCTTGATCAATACCGAAAGCTCATTGATTGTAGGCTCGTCCAAATCATGGATCGGGACCGTGATACTGATTTTCTCGATCAGCTTGTCTTTCTCGTCTTGCAAAAGGTTGACGGTACCAATCTTGAAGTCCAGTTTATTGGGGTCCCAGCGGCTAGGCTCTACACGGGCTGTGATCAAGAGATACATCCCTATTTTACCATACTTGCTGTATTCGATATAATCCTGTCCAAAAAGCGGGATCTCGCCACTACCCGTGAAATCCTCGATCTTCAAGATTCCGTAAGGCTTTCCGTTCTTGGTCATTCCTTCCCGGAAACCGGTGACGATACCACCTAATAAAACTTCCCGGCCTTGTAAGGTTTCCCGCTCGTTAAGTTCTACCATGCCGGTATTACATACATACTTTAATATGATACGGTATTCATCCAACGGGTGGGCGGATAGGTAAATACCGACCAACTCCTTCTCTTTATTTAGGCGTTCGAGATCGCTCCAACGCTCGCATTGCGGGATCTCCGGTTTAGCGATGGCGATCAAGGCGTCTCCACCGAATAAAGAGTTGACTGCCGTGCTCTTATCCATCTGGTATTTGTTACCATAGCGAACCAAGGTATCCAAGAACAATTCTCCTTTTCCACTGTCGGTGAAGAACTGCTCACGCTGGATACCGAAGTTATCGAACGCTCCGGCCAAAGCCATGGACTCTATGTTTTTCTTATTGCAAGCGGTCAAGTTCACCCGTTCTACGAAATCGAAGATACTCTTGTACGGGCCGTTCTTCTTGCGTTCCTCTATGATATTTTGTACGGCTGACTCACCTACGCCTTTCACGGCGCCTAGCCCGAAGCGGATGTTCTTGTTCTTATCTACGCTGAACTTCAAGATAGACTCGTTCACGTCCGGTCCCAATACTTGAATACCCATCGCTTTACATTCATCCATGAACTTCGTGATATCCGTGATATTGGATAAGCTTCGGCTCAAGACGGCGGCCATATACTCGGACGGGAAGTTCGCTTTCAAGTAAGCGGTCTGATAAGCCACCCATGAGTAACAAGTAGCGTGACTCTTATTGAATGCGTATGAGGCGAACTTCTCCCAGTCGGACCAGATCTTATTTAAAGTTTCCTCTTTATAGCCGTTGGCTTGACCACCAGCCATAAATTTAGACTTCAAATGGTTCATCTTCTCGATCAACTTCTTACCCATCGCCTTACGTAAGGCATCACTCTCACCACGCGTGAAGTTAGCGAGCAAACGGGATAGAAGCATGACCTGCTCCTGATAGACCGTAATACCGTACGTATCTTTTAGGTAGCGTTCCATGACGGGAATATCGTACTTGATCTCCTCCTTACCCTGTTTACGGGCGATAAAAGAAGGGATGTAATCCATTGGGCCCGGGCGATACAGGGCGTTCATGGCGATCAAGTCCTCGAATTTAGAAGGTTGCAACTCCTTCAAATACTTTTGCATACCGGCGGACTCGAACTGGAATGTACCGGTTGTCTTTCCGTCGCAATACAATTTATAAGTCTTGGGGTCCTCCAGACTGATATGGTCGATATCCAGATCATGTCCGGTAGTCAGTTTCACGTTCTCGATCGCTTCCTTGATGATGGACAAGGTCTTCAAGCCCAAGAAGTCCATCTTGATCAATCCGGTTTCCTCGATCACGGAACCCTCGTATTGGGTAACCAGCATCTCCTCGCCGGTATCCTTGTCTTTCGCCGTACTGACAGGTACGACATCCGATATATCATAACGTCCGATAATGACACCGCAGGCGTGTACACCCGTGTTACGGACGCTGCCTTCCAGCATCTGGGCATATTTCAAGGTATCCCGTGCCAGCGGATCATTTCCGTTAGCCGCCTCTTTTAGTTCCGGCACATACTTGATGGCGTCGCCCAATTTGAACTTCTTCATGTCGGGGATCTTATCCGGAACCAATTTGGCTAACCGGTTCGATTCGGATAACGGTAATTTCTGTACCCGGGCGACATCCTTGATAGCGGACTTGGTAGCCATCGTACCATAAGTAATGATATGAGCCACACGCTCGGCACCGTATTTCTCCGTTACCCAGCGTAAGACCTCGCCACGGCCATCATCATCGAAGTCGGTATCGATATCGGGGAGGGAGATACGGTCCGGATTCAAGAAACGCTCGAACAGGAGGTCATATTTGATCGGGTCGATCTTGGTGATCCCTAAGCAATAAGCTACGGCAGATCCGGCGGCCGAACCACGTCCCGGTCCTACGGATACGCCGAGTTCCTCACGAGCGGCACGGATGAAATCTTGCACGATCAAGAAGTAGCCGGGGAAACCCATGGTCTTCATGATATGTAACTCGAAGTTCAGACGCTCCTTTACTTCATCGTTCAAGGGGTCTCCGTAAAGCTCCTTGGCTCCGTCGTATGTCAATTTCGCCAAATAGTCGGCTTCCAGCTTGATGCGGTATAGTTTGTCGTATCCACCTAATTTCTTGATTTTGGAGTGCGCCTCTTCCTCGCTTAATACGACATTACCGTTCTCGTCTCGGGTGAATTCCTCAAATAAATCATGCTCTGTCAATTTCTGACGGTAGGACTCCTCGGTACCGAACTCCTCGGGAATGGCGAAAGTCGGCATGATAGGACCGCTGTCGATGGAGTAGAATTCTATTTTGTCGGCTATCTCGAGCGTATTACTCAAAGCTTCGGGGATATCGGCGAAGATGGTGTTCATCTCGGCGGTTGTCTTCATCCATTCTTGCTTGGAGTAGCGCATACGCTTGGGGTCGTCCAAGTCTTTGCCGGTACTAAGGCAGATCAGGCGGTCGTGAGCCTCAGCGTCGTCGGCATTGACGAAATGGACGTCGTTGGTGGCGATTAGCTTGATATTATGTTTGTGAGCAAGTTCGATCAGTACCTTGTTCACCTCTTGTTGATGCGGGAAAATCGTGCAATCGGCGTTGGGGTCGTGTGTCTCGTGCCGTTGCATCTCAAGGTAATAGTCTTCTCCGAATAAGTTTTTGAACCATTTGATAGACTCCTCGGCCTTATCAATTCGTCCGTGCATGATATGCTGTGGAATCTCTCCACCTAAACAGGCGGAGCAGATGATCAGATCCTCATGATATTTCTCCAACAATTCCTTGTCAATACGCGGACGTCCGTAGAATCCTTCCGTCCATGAGAGGGATACCATCTTGATCAGGTTCTTGTATCCGTTCTTATTTTTGGCCAGAACGATCAAGTGCCAGCCGCTACGGTCGTCTTGCGAGGCCAGCTTGCTATGCCTTCCGTTGCGAGCGCAATAACATTCGCACCCGATGATCGGCTTGAAGATGGAAGCTTTCGCTTCGGCGATTTGTTTTTGTAGTTCCGTTATCCTTTGTTGTTCCTCATCGGTTGGCGCATCCTTGGCCAGCAGCGGTTTTAGTTCTTTCTCGGAGTCCTTGATGATCCCGAGAGGTTTACTGTTCTTTTTGCTAACCTTATTGAAAAACTCCTTGATACCGAACATAACGCCATGGTCTGTTACGGCGATCGCACGCATTCCGTCTTTGTACGCTTTGTCGATCAATGCGTCGATGGATGCCTGTCCGTCCAGCAAGGAATACTGGGTATGTACGTGTAAATGAATAAACGGTTCCATATATATTAATGTATAGTCTGGTGCATATTGAAATGAGTGCATAAAGGTAGGAAATATTTTTAGTACGAGAGAGGTTGTTTTGCTTTTAAAAAAACACGTACGTCTTTTTTCGGAAACACGTACATGTTTTTGGAAAAAGACGTACGTGTTTTCTGAAGGATATAATGAGGTTATAATATGTGTGATTCTATAGAATCTATATGTTATATAAACAGATGTTGTATTGATATTTTGCTTGATATAAGCCGTATATCGTGACAGGAGGTTTTCGTGAGGTGCTCGAACTAGCGGATGGAAGATAGTTATGAATGGCGTTTTTCTGTGTGAAAAGCCGTTTTATACTGTACTTATGCTTGGAAAAAGCGAATCTCAGGGAGTTCTGTTTACAAAATGTCATTTTGCTAGAACAAAGGAAACTAATATTCCGATCTATCGCAAAAGGTGATCTTACTTTTGTTGATTATTGGATGGTGTATTTACTAATGTACGCATGTACATTAAATAATAAAAGAGAAAAATGATTGATTTAAACGATCGTTTTAATTAGTCATTTGCAAAGGTACGCGTTTCTTTGACTTCTGCAACCCTTCCGGGCTATTTTTTTCATCCCTTATTCGCTTTCTTATCAATAGGATAGCCTATCCTTTACGAAACAACCGATTCCGTAAACGAACCTCCCGTTTTCCTTCTTTAAAAACGCAAGATCTAAACGATGGTTTAGACTAGTCGTTTTCTAACGGTAGTCTGCTATCAGAAAATAGCTAAGTGCTTAATTAACACTATTATTAAT
>RRZT010128804.1_pt1 | contig 11513 bp, 7 predicted proteins | sample 2165551 | NCBI WGS metagenome assembly RRZT01 (sample SAMN10456910, study PRJNA506462) | wastewater metagenome | biome: wastewater; feature: sludge; material: wastewater sludge; isolation source: wastewater sludge with Escherichia coli K12::gfp cells carrying plasmid... | place: USA: Moscow, Idaho ... | reverse complement strand
GGCGATGTAGAGCCAATTATGCTGGTGTTAAGTGGCGACGACCACGATGCGATGATGCAAACGGCAGCTCGTTTAAAAACCATTATCGAACGTTTGCCGGGTGCCAATGGTGCTGCAATCACGGTGGAAGAGGGTAACCCTGAGTTGAATATTGATATTGACCGTGAGAAAATGGCTTCATTGGGATTAAATATGGGCGAAGTTGGTTTATCGCTGCGCAATGCGTTTGCAGGTAATCAGGATGCAAAATATCGTGATGGAATGAACGAGTACGATATAAATATCCGCCTGGATGAGTTTGATCGGAAGAGCGCGTCGGATGTATCTGGTTTTATATTTGTAAATAGCAAAGGGCAACACATAACGCTGTCGCAGTTTGCAACCATTACTCAAAGTACAGGACCCAGTATGGTGGAGCGTAAAAATCGCCGTACGTCGGTCACCGTGAAGTCGAATGTATTAGGAATCACCTCGGGTATTTTGGCAAAGCAGATTGATGCTGAGATAGCAAAAGCTAATTTCCCTAAGTCGGTCGAAATAAAATGGAGTGGCGATATTGAACAACAGGCCGATTCGTTTGCTTCGCTTGGATTGGCCTTGCTGGCAGCTATTATTTTAGTATATCTGGTGATGGTGGCTTTGTACAATAGTTTTGCTCAACCATTTATTGTGTTTTTCTCGGTACCCGTAGCGCTTATTGGTGCGTTACTTGCACTTAATCTGACCATGGGCTCCATGAGTATTTTCACCATGTTGGGTATGATTATGTTACTCGGGTTGGTTTCGAAAAACGGTATATTATTGGTAGACTTTGCCAACATTATGAAAGCAAAAGGCATGAATACTTTCGATGCATTGGTTGAAGCTGGTCGCGAACGTCTACGTCCAATCCTGATGACAACCATTTCGATGGTGTTTGGTATGTTACCGATTGCTATTGCTACCGGGGCAGGTGCCGAATGGAAAAACGGGCTGGCCATTGTACTGATGGGTGGATTAACTTCATCACTTGTACTTACCGTGTTCGTGGTGCCAATAGCCTACTTAGTAGTGGATAAAATTCAGCAAAAGCTTAAGCGTAAATCGGGAGATAACGAATAGTAGTCTGTTTGTTGCTCGTTTCTACTGAATTAAGTGAAATGTGAAGAGTGAAAATTTATGGCACTGCCTGCTATAAATTTTCACTCTTCATTGTTTAATGTGTACAAAACCGTCTACGAAGAAAGCGACGCATCTTTTGATATGGATTTCTGCTCTTCCACAATGGCATCGAGCACTGCTACGGCAGTCATATTTACGATGTCGCTTACCGAGCTTTCCATTTCCATTATGTGTATGGGTTTATTGAGCCCCATTTGTATAGGTCCTATGGTCTGAGCCAATCCCATTTCAATAAGCATTTTATAAGTCGTGTTTGCCGAACTTAAGTTCGGAAATATCAGCGTGTTTACATCTTTTCCGGCCAGTTTCGAAAACGGGAATTTTTCGTCGCGCAGGGTTTTATTGAGGGCGTAAGTTACCTGCATTTCACCGTCAACCACCATGTCGGGGTATTTGGTATGCAGTGTTTTAACCACCTGATGTACACTGGCAGGACTTCCGGTTTTATCAGACCCAAAGTTGGAATAAGATAACATGGCCATTACAGGGTCGTGCGCAAAAAATTTCACTGTATCGTGGGTTAATTTGGCTACATCCATCAGTGTTTCAGTATCGGGATGACGATTAAAAACGGTATCTGATAAAAAGAAAGTGCCTTTTTTGGTTATCAGAATGTGCATGGCAGCTATATGATTGGTTGATTCACGAATGCCGATAACATCTTTTGCTGCCTGAATTGAATCCGAGTATTTTGTATGAACGCCGGTGATAAGTGCATCGGCATCGCCGGTTTCAACCATCATCATACCAAAGTAATTGCGCTCATACATTTTTTCGTACGCATCATCGAATGTCATTCCTTCGCGGCTGCGTTTTTGGGTAAGTAGCTTCGCGTAATTTATCCGGCGGGCTTCTTCGCGGTCGTGGCGAAGGTTTACAATTTGAATACCGGTAAGGTCAATGTTATTTTCGGAGGCAATGCTTTGAATTTTTTCTTCATTGCCCAGCAAAACAGGAAAGCATATACCTTCCTGAAGTGCCACTTCGGCAGCTTTTATCATATTTACATGATTAGCTTCGGAGAAAACAACCCGTTTCGGTTGCTGGCGGGCAGTATCGAAGAAATGTCGGAGCATTTTATTGTCGCTGCCCATTATTTCGCGTAGTTTTTGCTCGTAAGCTCCCCAGTCGGTAATGGCCTTACGGGCTACGCCTGAGTCGATTGCTGCTTTGGCTACAGCAGGAGCCACAACAGTTAGTAAGCGCGGGTCAAGTGGTTTCGGAATAATATAATCGGTACCAAAACTTAGTTTCTTGAGGTTGTAAGCTGCATTAACCACATCGGGAACAGGTTTTTTGGTGAGTTCGGCTATGGCACGTACAGCAGCCACTTTCATTTCTTCGTTAATGCAGGTGGCACGCACATCCAGTGCACCGCGGAAAATATACGGAAACCCAAGCACGTTATTAATCTGGTTCGGATGGTCGCTACGACCGGTAGCAAATACAATGTCTTTTCGGGCAGCCATAGCATCGTCGTACGATATTTCGGGATTCGGATTGGCCAGCGCAAAAACGATGGGATTTACATTCATGGAGCGAACCATTTCTTTGGTGAGCAATCCGGCAACTGAAAGGCCCAAAAATACATCCGAGTCTTTCACGGCTTCGGCCAGTGTACTGATGTTGCGGTCGGTTGCAAAAGGTTTTTTGCGGCTGTTGAGGTCTGTACGTTGCTTGTTTATCACACCTTTGGAGTCTACCATAACGATGTTTTCGAGTTTAGCACCCAGCATCATGTACAGTTGTGTACAGGAGTTAGCAGCAGCTCCGGCTCCGTTTACCACAATTTTCACATCTTCAATTTTTTTGCCAACCAGTTCCAGCGCATTCAACAGTCCGGCCGACGAAATAATAGCAGTGCCATGCTGGTCGTCGTGCATAAGCGGAATGTCGAGTTCGGCTTTCAACCGCTCTTCAATCTCAAAACACTCAGGAGCTTTGATATCTTCCAGGTTGATTCCCCCAAAGGTTGGCGCAATGGCTTTCACCACCTGAATAAATTTTTCGGGGTCTTTTTCGTTTACTTCAATATCGAAAACATCAATTCCGGCAAAAATTTTAAACAACAGGCCTTTTCCCTCCATTACCGGTTTTCCGGCCATGGCACCAATATTGCCCAGCCCCAAAACGGCTGTTCCGTTGGAAATTACAGCCACCAAGTTGCCTTTCGAAGTATATTCGTAAGCAGCATTCGGGTCTTTTTCTATTTCGAGACATGGCTCAGCAACACCCGGCGAATATGCCAGCGATAAATCGCGTTGCGAGCTATAAGGTTTTGTTGGTGTAACTTCAATTTTTCCGGGTTTTCCCTGCGAGTGGTAAAGAAGTGCATCTTCACGGGTCAGCTTTGCCATAATATTCTAATTTTGTATTTAATAAAATCATTTTGCATATAAAATGCAAATATTCTTATGAATTAAAGCAAAAGTAGAAATAATAATTACGATAAAGATATTATATTGTGTTTTTAGTATTAATTTAACAAAGCGTGTCGCCCCGTTTAGATCTTTGTTGTCATTCATTATAAATACCTTCTGTCGACATATCAATTCTCCTGATTGTACCATCGGGATTATAATACAAATTTTCGATACATATCGACCTGCTGTAACTACCTCCATCGGTATTAATTCCTCCGTTATGATAAATAAAATACCATCTGTCCCTGAAGTTAACGATAGCCTGATGGTTGGTATTGCTGTTGCCGGCAATTTCATTCAATATCCCTTTATACTCCCATGGGCCATCAATGGAGTTGGCCATGGCATAGGCAATTTTTTCAGGAAAACCTGTAGCGTAACTTAAATAGTATTTTCCGTTATAATAATGTATCCATGGAGCTTCGGTAAATTGTAAGCCTTCAAATTTAACCTGCTTCACCTCGCCGTCAATTTCTATCATATTGCTTTTTAATTTGGCATAATAACACTCCCTGTTACCCCAAAATAACCATGCTTGTCCATCTTTGTCGATAAAAACGGAAGGGTCGATACAAGCCCATGAATGTGATGATGCAAAACAATCTTTGTTGGTAAGCAATGGTTTGTTCAGGGCATCTTTGTAGGGTCCCTGAGGCTTGTCGGCTACACCTACGCCTATACCTGTGGAGTTTGTGCTGATATACCAGTAATATTTTCCATTGCGTTCAATTGCCTGACCGGCATAAGCATCTCCACTTTTTGCCCAACTAAAATCGGATATTTTCATTGGTACGGGATGTTCGGTAAAGTGTTTCATATCTGTAGTCGAGAATACAAGCCAATCCTTCATTTTATAGCCCTTCTGACCACCGGCAAAATCGTGACCGGCAAATAACCATAGTGTATCTCCCAGAACCAAAGCGGCGGGATCGGCAGTGTAATGATGTGTAATTACCGGATTTGAATCAGCACTAAAATGATATAGGTCGTTATTGCTCGTAGGCTGTAACAAACTTACCGGCACATTTCCCCATTTTTGATGCAATTTACGGGCTTCATCTTTGGTTATGCTGATAACACTTCCATGCCGGGGATTAAAGTTTTTTGTGAACGATTCGGGTGTTGAAGTGAAATTATACAAGTCGGTGCTGCGTTGAAACTCATATTTGCCACTTGTGTACAAATCGTACATCAAAAAATATTCATCGGAATTGTTTAACTTGAAAACACTTGAACCTTCCACATTTACTTTTTTATCGGAATAGGCATCCAGATAGATAAAATCTTCTTTCCAGGGGCCTTTTAATGATTTGCTTGTGGCTTGTTGAATTCCGTTTTTGTATTCCTTGCCGTTGTTGTCTTTGGTATTACCTTTGTAAAAGAAATGGTATATACCATCCTTGTAGCAAATATCACCATCAATGCCACCATACTTAGGACTGAACATTAAGGTTGGTTCTTTTTCAAATCCACTAAAGTCTTTGTTTGCATAAGCACAATAAAAGTCGAGATTGTTTTTATCTTTGAAACTGACGGTAAAATATACAAGGTATTTTTTTGCTTTGTAATCGTATATTACCTGGGGTGCCCAAACCCATTTTACATTGCCAAAATTCTTTGGATACAATTTTGCCATATCAATTATTGAATGTTTCCAGTTGATAAGATTATCCGATTTCATTAAAATGATACCCGGATTGTGCCCCCAGCCATTCTTTGCAGTGTTCATATCGGTGGCAACGAGCAAAAACGATGCATCGTCGTGTGTGCGTACGATATAAGGGTCGCGTATTCCACCTGTTGATGATATTGCAGATGAGGCAATTACAGGCTGATTGTTGTTCAGAGCGTACCAGTTTGTACCGTTTTCGCTTATTCCAAAGCGCAGCTGCTCTTGTTCATTTTTTGGTCCGGAGCCTTCGAAATAGGCAAAAAGATAGCCCGCATAGGGTTTAGCATTTTGAGCTGCTATCTGTAAAGTAATCATTGCAAGAAGGAAGCAGAGTGTTTTTTTGTTGATTTTCATGTATTTATTGATGTTTTTTTTATGTTCGCGTCGTTTGATTATTAACCTGATTTTGTATGTGCAAATTAAAGTCAATATTTTCGAAATTGAGTAGACAAATAAATCAATTATGATAACAAAATTGTAATTTGAGTTGTGTTTAAAAAATCATTATCGTTTAAATTATATCGTATAAAGGCGTCGGGATTAAGCCATTTCCGTTAAATTAATGTACCTTTGCAGGGTAGAAGTATTACAGTTAAAACTTAATTGAATAAATGAAGATTTTAGTTCTAGGTGCTGGTAAAATGGGCACTTTCTTAACAGATGTATTGTGTATTCAGCACGAAGTGGCATTGTTTGATACCGATCCCCGTAGGTTGCGCTTTGTCTTTAACACCCTCAGAATGACCGAATACGAAGAAATTCGTGCATTTGAACCAGAGTTGGTCATAAACTGTGTAACACTGAAATTTACCATAGATGCATTTAAAAAAGTAGTACCTTATTTACCTCAGAATTGTATACTGTCGGATATTGCTTCGGTAAAAACAGGAATTCAGGAGTATTATGAATCAACCGGAATGCGTTATGTGTCCACTCACCCTATGTTTGGGCCAACTTTTGCCACACTGGATAACCTGAGCACACAGAGTGCAATAATTATTTCGGAATCGGACCACATGGGCAAGGCCTTCTTTAAGGATTTGTACGGTTCGCTTCGCCTGAGAATTTTTGAATATACTTTCGATGAACATGACGAGACCATAGCCTATTCACTATCCATCCCGTTTGCCTCTACACTGGTTTTTGCCTCGGTAATGAAACCTCAGGAAGCTCCCGGTACAACATTCAAACGGCATATGGATATTGCCAAAGGTTTGCTGGGCGAAGATGATTATTTGCTTTCCGAAATTCTTTTTAATCCCTATACCCTTAACCAGGTAAGCAATATCCGTGCAGAGTTGAAACACTTAATGGATATTATTGAGCAAAAAGATACTGAGCAAATGCAACAATTTCTTCGAAAAGTGCGTTCGAATATTGCATAAGCAATAGAATTATGGATTTTTTACTTATACTCGCAGGCTTTGCTGTGTTAATAGCCGGAGCACATTATTTGGTTGATGGAGCTTCGGGTTTGGCAAAGCGTTTCAATGTGTCCGATTTGGTTATCGGGCTTACGATTGTATCGTTTGGTACTTCGGCGCCTGAATTAGTGGTGAATATTTTTGCATCGCTCGATCCATCGTCGACCGACATTGCGTTCACCAATATAATTGGTAGTAATCTCATTAACACATTTGTAATTCTGGGCATAGCTGCGCTAATATTTCCGGTACATTCGCAACGAAGTTCGCGCCGGTTCGATATGCCCCTGAATTTACTGGCGCCTATAGTGGTTATCCTTTTGCTTTTGGGTATGAATAATACCCTGAATCGTGCCGGAGGAGCTATCCTTTTGTTGTTCTTTATTTGGTTTATGTTTGTGGTTGTGCAAAAAGCCTTTAAAAATCCTGGTGAAAATTCTGCTGAGTACAAACCGGTTAAAATCTGGGTGGCGCTTATAATGATTGTCGGAGGTCTGGCCGGATTAGTGGGGGGTGCGCAATTAATAGTTCCATCGGCTACCCGAATTGCTCAATCCATGGGGGTAAGTCAATCTGTTATAGGGCTTACAATTGTGGCTTTGGGTACATCGTTGCCTGAGCTGGCTACCTCGGCTGTAGCCGCATTTAAAAAGAACTCCGATATTGCTTTAGGGAATGTTTTAGGTTCCAATATCTTTAATATTTTCTTCATTTTAGCAGTTAGTGCGCTAATAAAACCACTTCCTTCATACACGGGAGTTTACATCGATTTAGCTCTTACAGCATTGGGTGGAGCACTTTTATTGCTGTTTGTTTATATCAATAAAAAACACCTGATATCACGACTGGCCGGAGGAATATTGGTCATATTGTATGTTGGTTTTATAATATGGACTTTATCAACACAAATTGGATGAAAATAACGTATATTTTCATTTAAAATATGTAAGTTTGCGTTTTTATACTTCATTATTTATTCTGACCAATTTAAAAAATATTTACACATGAAAAAGACAATTAATTATCTGGTTATTATGCTTGTTAGCATGCTTGCTTTCTATTCTTGTTCTTCCGAAACTGAATTCGACGAATCACTACTGATTGGTAAGTGGAAATCAGGTACAGAGTACTATCGTTATGATTTCAGTGGGACAGGTGTAACCTGGGATACTGCCGATGATGTAACCGAGGCGGATGGTCAGGCGTTTACGTGGACTCTTGAAAAGTCTGAACTTACACACATTCATATTATGGAGACTGGCGGAACAGGTGTACCAAAAGTGTATACAGTAACTGTATTAAATACCACCACACTTTCATACAAAGATGATTTTGGTAAAAGCTACACATTCACCAAAACAAACTAGTATACATTCATTTTGATGTTTGTTCAATTACAGTGCTAACCTCCGTTTTATTATTTTTTAGTCATGAAGAAGGCGATCAAAATTACCGGTATCAGTTTATTGTCGCTGGTGGCTCTTGTCATTATAGTGGCCTCAATAGCTGTATGGATAGTGTTTACACCCTCTAAACTAACTCCAATTGTTCGTGGGCAAATTGAAAACTACATTAGTTGTCCGACCACAATGGGCGATGTAGAACTCACTTTTTTCAGTACTTTTCCTGAATTTGGATTAAAAATTAACGGACTTACACTGATCAATAAGATGGACGGTGTGCCTTCGGATACTTTAATGCATGCAGGCGATGTAACTGCCACAATTGATATTGTAGCTTTTCTGAAACAAAACAAGGTGCTGATAAACGAAGTGTTGTTAAGCAGTTTGGATGCCACGTTGTTTACACGTGCCGATGGTAAAACCAACTTCGATGTTTTTATAACCGATACAACAACGGTTGACACTGCGGCATTCAAAAACCCTTTTGATTTGATAGCGCTCAACCGCTTTGAACTCCAAAATGCACGTATTAAATACATTGATCAACAGTCAAAATTATCGGCAAATGCCGCAGGAATGAATGCTGATTTTTCATTCAGCATGAAACAGCAAACCATTGATGCATTACTTCACCTAAAAGCTACTTCGTTATCGGTTAGCATGGATACTGTAGCGTATTTAAATAATGCTGCTGTAACTACTTCGATGCCCTTTATCTTTGATTTGGACCGAATGAAGTTTAGCATGAAAAAGTCCACTGAGCTTACTGTGAACGGCCTCCGTGCCAAAGTGGATGGATTTGTGGAAATGCCCGCAAACAGCTCGGATATTCCTATGGATATCAATTTTAGTACCGACGATTATCGTCTGACAGAATTGTTTAAACTCATACCAAAACCTTATCTTGTATATCTGAATGGAATGCAACTCGATGGTGTTTTGGCTACAAAAGGAAGTGTAAAAGGGGTGTTTAACGAAAGATCAATGCCTTTAATACAGCTCAATGCTGGTATAGCCGGGGGAAGCTTCCGGTACGAAGCGTTTCCATACCATTTGAAGGACATGGCCGGAAATGCCGACGTATATCTGGACATGAACAAAGCTGCCGATTCCAAAATTACGATTAATGATTTTAGCGCCCGTACCGGTCAGTCTGATTTGGCTGGTAAAGGCTCTATTCATTATATTCTGATGGATGACATGCTTTTTGATTTGGCAATGAAGGTAAAACTGAATTTGCCTGAATTAAACCCCATGATACCTGCCGACTTAAAAATGAGTTTGAACGGTGTGGCCACAGGTGAGGCTACAACTAAGTTTTATTTATCGGATGCCATGAATGCAAAGCTTGAAAAGATGAACATCAATGCCAAATTCAGGGCTGATGGTTTGGGAATTCAATACGATACCATTTATGTGAAATCTGATAAGTCTACACTGGATTTACGCATTCCTAACAAAGGAAAGGTTGGTACAGGATTTCTGTATGCCGATTTATGGAGTAACCTGATGAACGTGAATCAGGGTAACGCTGTAAAAACCAGTTTTCGCAATCTGAAGCTGCTTACCGAAACATCCAATCTTATGGAAAGCGATAAACCAAACACGATGCTGTTTGGCTTCCGTTTCGATCATTTGATGGCAGGTATGGATAATATGACTGTTAATCTGGATAAATCGACAGGTAAAGCCGGAGTGAAAATGAACCTCAATGATGCTGTAGTATTGCCGTGGGTAAATTGTGATTTCGATGTGTCGGCTCTCGATTTTAGTATGGACTCAACTACTGCACATATTGATTATCCGAAAGGTGAACTTACAATGACAGCCAATAATAATCAGCCGGATGTAACAAAGTTCAATATTGATTATAAAGCAAGTGCCATGCGTGCTGCAATGGGTCAGAATTCATTTACGGCAGGTTTCTCTGATATTCTGGCCAATATTGTATACAATGCGGCCGAAAAAACCACTGCATTGCAATGGACACCAAAAGGAAGCTTGAATGTACGTAACTGTCATATCAGTACACCGGCGCTTAAAGCTGCTATTCAAATGCCTGAGTTATCGTTGGATTTTACACCGGACGAATATATTATTAAGCAGGGAAAAATGTTGGTTGATAATTCGGATTTTGAACTTACCGGCAAACTGTGGAATGTCGACAATTACCTGCGCGACAAAGGTTTGCTCAAAGGTGAATTCAGTTTTAACTCAACACTTACCGATGTATACCGGATAATGGAGCTCACCAGTGGGTTTGGCGAAACGGATACAACAACTACTATAATTGAGGACAAAACAGCTTCAGCCCCTACGCAGACAACAGCTGAATCAACCACATCTTCAGGACCGTATATGGTACCTAAAGGAATGGATATTACGTTGCATGCCAATGTAAAAAAGGCCATGCTCGGATTCGATTCAGCACAAAATGTGTTAGGCGATTTGTATCTCAGGGATGGTTTATTGGTATTGCAGGATTTGCGTTTTATCAGTTCGGCTGCCAAAATGCAGTTAACAGCCATGTATCGCACTCCCCGCAAAAACCATATTTTTGTTGGGATGGATTATCATATGGTTGATATTGAAATTAAGGAATTGCTCAGCATGTTCCCGGCCATCGACTCTATGATGCCGATGTTACGGTCGTTTGGTGGTAGAGGAGAATTTCATATGGCTGTGGAAACGTATACCGATTCGCTTTATAAACCCAAAAAATCCACTATACGCGGCGTAACTTCTCTGCGAGGTGAAGATTTGGTACTTATGGATGGTGAAACTTTCTCAGAGATTGCAAAAAAACTGATGTTCAATAAAAAAACAAAGAACAAGGTGGATAGCTTATCGGCCGAAGCTACCATATTCCGTAACGAAGTAGACATTTACCCATTCCAGATTGTATTGGATAAATACAAGGCCGTTATTGCTGGTCGCCATAACCTGGATATGAGTGTCGATTATCATATTTCGCTCACTGATAGTCCTCTGCCTGTTCAGTTAGGTGTTGATATTAAGGGAACAATGGATGATGTAATGAACCATCCGATGAAATGCATCAGTTTGGTAAAACCCAAATATGCCAAACTTTATCGCCCGGCACAACGTCGCGAAATTGACACGCGCCAACTCGAAATCCGTAAAATGATTCGCGATGCATTGACGAGTAAAGTGATAAAGCAATAGTTCGAATAAAAAAAAATGAGGTGAATTTCACCTCATTTTTTTTATTCGAACTCCCCGATAGTTTTTTTAATTATATCAATACATTCCCAAAGCTGACTTTCGGTAATCACCAATGGTGGTGCAAAGCGGATAATATTGGTGTGTGTGGGTTTTGCTAGTAACCCGTTGTTTTTCAATCGGATGCAGATGTCCCATGCCAGGTTTCTTTCCTGCGAATTATTAATAATTAATGCATTCAGTAAGC
>RRZT010592675.1_pt1 | contig 11514 bp, 7 predicted proteins | sample 2165551 | NCBI WGS metagenome assembly RRZT01 (sample SAMN10456910, study PRJNA506462) | wastewater metagenome | biome: wastewater; feature: sludge; material: wastewater sludge; isolation source: wastewater sludge with Escherichia coli K12::gfp cells carrying plasmid... | place: USA: Moscow, Idaho ... | reverse complement strand
TGGAAAATGCCAGCACCTTGCGGGTGTTGCGGTCGAACACGCCCTTGAACTCCTTGCCGCAGCCGATGGGCCAGTTCATGGGGTAGGTCTTGATGCCCAGGATCTCCTCGATGTTCTCCATCAGCTCAAAGGGGTCGCGGGCTTCGCGGTCCATCTTGTTGATGAAGGTAAAGATGGGGATGTGGCGCAGGGTGCACACCTTGAACAGCTTGATGGTCTGGGCCTCGACGCCCTTTGCGGCGTCGATGACCATGACAGCCGAGTCGGCTGCCATCAGGGTGCGGTAGGTGTCCTCCGAGAAGTCCTGATGGCCCGGGGTGTCCAGAATGTTCACGCACTTGCCGGCGTAGTTGAACTGCAGCACCGAGGAGGTGACGGAAATACCGCGCTGCTTCTCGATGTCCATCCAGTCGGAAACAGCGTGCTTGGCGCTCTGCTTGCCCTTGACGGAACCGGCCTGGTTGATGGCTCCGCCGTACAGCAGCAGCTTTTCGGTCAGCGTGGTCTTGCCGGCGTCGGGATGGCTGATGATCGCAAACGTCCGGCGGCGCTCGATTTCTTCACGATTTGTCATAGATCTGAAATTCTCCTAGAAGGGGGTGAAGTTTTCTCCGCTCCCGCTGCGCGGGAGCAGAGAAAACATATTTTTACACATACGCACTTTATTCTATACGAAAACGCGCGATAATGCAAGGGCTTTCGTTATTTTTTCAGGATGAAGCAGGGCAGAGGGGCGGTTTCGGCCCAATTGGCAAAATCGCACACCAGAACGGTGAAATCTTTCAGCGGAAGTGCCCGCAGCCAGGCCAGCACCGCCTGCTTTTCGTCTGTGCCGATGACCGCCCCGCTGTACAGGATGGCGCTGACCACCCCGCCGGGGCGCACCGCCTGCAGGGCGGCTTCCAGCGCGGGGATGCTGCTGTCGGCGGTGGAGAACACCGCGTGGTCGGCCCCCGGCAGCCAGCCGAAGTTGAACATCACGGCATCCGCCGTGCCGGGCTGCACATACTGTAACAGATGGGCGTGGCTGTCGCAGTGCAGGGCATACTGCCCGGCGGGCACCCCGGCCTGTTCCAGCCGGGCGCGGGTGGAGGCGATGGCTTCCGGCTGGATGTCAAAGCCCAGCACACGGCCCTCCGGTGCGGTAAGACGGCACAGGAAGGCCGTGTCGCCGCCGTTGCCGCAGGTGGCGTCCACGCACAGGCGCGGGTGCACCAGCCGCGCGGCGAGGAAGTCCTGCACGAATTTGACGGCGGTCAGGTCCGGGGTGCGGCGGCGCACCAGCTGCGGCCCCTCGGCCGCAAAGCCGAATTTGGCCCAGAAGGCCATCTCGGCGCAGTCGACGGGCAGGGGTGCCGTAAACACGGTGGCGGCTTCGCGGTCATAACCGCCAAAGCTGCGCAATACTTCTTTTAACAGGTAGGAGCCATAGCCCTTGCGCCGCCATGCCGGGTCGATGGTAAGGGCAGCAAGGGCCGCGCCCTGTGCGGCGGGGTGCAGGGTGCAATGGCCGATGGCCTCCTTTTCCTTATAAAGGGCAAAGCCCGTTTCCGTGCGGCGCAGTTCCATGCGGCAGTCTCCTCTTTTCTGCAGGTTTTTCTGCTGTTACAATAGCAACTGCGGGCGTTCTTGTCAAGAAAAAACGGCAGGACCGCATTTCACAGTTTCTTCACGGCACATGCGATTGGTTTTCACAATTGGTGTATACAATAAGAGCAGTTCCAGGGGGCGCAGTTCCCCGGAGACAGAGCCTTTTCAGGGAAGGAAGTATCAAGATGGATGAGAACAAATGGGAATACAACTATTCCTCTTCCGATAACACGGCAGGCGGCACCGGTTACCCCAATGTGGGCAGCAGCGGCATGAACACCGCCAACCAGTACAACAACGAGCCGGAGCCGCAGCAGGCGTCTGCCGTCCCGGATGCCGGCAGCACGGTGCCTCCCACCGAGGTGCCGCCCCAGCAGCCGGCCGCTCCGGAACCGCCCAAAAAGAAAAAGCATCACGTCAATGGCGGCAAGGTGGCACGCAGTGCCGTGGCACTGGTGCTGGCCGCAGTCATGGGCTTTGCAGGCGGCTATGTCGGCTCCCAGATGAACGGCAGCAAGGTGGTCATCCAGCAGGTGGCTCCCTCCGGCTCCAGCAGCTCTTCCGGCAGTGACAGCTCCATCACCTCGGCTTCGGCCTCGGGCAGCAGTCTGACCACCGAACAGGTGGCAGATCTGGTCAGCCCCAGCGTGGTGGTCATCACCACCGAGCAGGTGGTCTACTCCCAGTGGTCCTGGTACGGCCAGAATCAGGTGGAGAGCGGTGCCGGCAGCGGCGTGATCATCAGCTCGGATGGCTACATCCTCACCTGTGCCCACGTTGTGGACGGTGCTTCCAATATCACCGTGACGATCAATGATAAGGACTATACCGCAACGCTGGTGGGCGAAGATACCACCAGTGATATCGCGGTCATCAAGATCGACGCCAACGGCCTGACCCCCGCTACCGTGGGCGACAGCGACAGCCTGAAGGTGGGTCAGAACGTGATGGCTGTGGGCAACCCGCTGGGTGAGCTGGGCGGCACCGTGACCGGCGGCATGATCAGCGCACTGAACCGCAGCGTGACCATCCAGGGCACCAACTCCACCAACACCATGTCCCTGATCCAAATGGATGCCTCGGTCAGCCCCGGCAACTCCGGCGGCGGCCTGTTCAACATGAACGGTGAGCTGGTCGGCATCGTGAACGCAAAATCCTCTTCCAGCGACGCCGAGGGCCTGGGCTTTGCCATCCCCATCAATGATGCCCTCACGGTGGCCCAGGAGATGCTGGAGAACGGCTATGTGACCGGCCGCCCCTATCTGGGCATCACCTACCTGGCTGTGACCGACGCACAGACGGCACAGCAGCTGGGCGTGAACGCCTATGGCGTCTACATCGTGGACGTGACCAAGGGCGGCCCCGCCGATCAGGCCGGTCTGAAGGCCGGTGACCGCATCGTCAGCGTGGACGGCTCGGAGATCGCCGCCAAGGATGATCTGGGCACCCTGATGCAGAAGCATGCAGCCGGTGACACGCTGGCCATCACGGTGGCCCGCGACGGCCAGATGCAGACGGTCAATGTTACGCTGGGCGAAAAGACCGCGTCCAACAGCTAAAAATCCGATAGAACAAGGGCAGACTGCCGAAAAGCAGTCTGCCCTTGTTTTTTTGTTGTTTATACGGCTCCGAACACGGTGGCGCTGTACGGCATCAGAAGGGCTTCCCGCTCATAGGTGCGGCTCTCGCCCCGCCATAAGCTGGAAGAAGTGCCGTCGCTCAGCAGCTTCCACCGCCCGGCGGGCAGCGGCACCACGCGGGAGGTGTCGGTGGGGTTGTAGAACACACACAGTGCCCGCCACCAGGCCCCGTCGCCGGGGGCAGCGGGCAGGGTCCAGCCCACCAGCGGCTGCTCCAGCGAGAAGAACTGCAGCGCCTCCGGGGCGTGGCGGTCGGTGGTGCCCAGCCGCGGGAAGGCGGCCCGCAGGGCCAGCAGGCCCCGGTAGTAGTCCACCAGGGCGTGGTACTGCCTGGCGCGGGCCCAGTCCAGACGGTTCAGGGCGGGGGAGGAGTGGTAGCTGTTGCCCACGCCCTTTTTGGTGCGGGCAAACTCTTCGCCCGCCTGCAGGAAGGGCAGGCCGAAACTGGTGAGGTAGATGCCGGCGGCCAGCCGGTTCTGGGCCAGTGCCACCGGGTCAGATGCGGTGAACTCCGGCCGCTCGTAGCGCACGCAGAGCAGTTTGTCCCACAGGGTGAAGTTGTCGTGGGCGGACACATAGCTTACGATCTGGCTGGGGGCGTGGGGTGGCAGACGGTCGCTGCGGCACCAGGCGGCCACCGCGCCGCCGACGTCCCAGAAACTGCCGGGCTTGCCCTCCGCATAGCCCGGCTCCCGGGCATTGAAACAGCCGCCCTTGATGGCGTCGCGGGTGTCGTCGCAGAAGATGCCGATGCGCTCGTTCAGCATGGCCAGGTTCGCCTTGTTGGCCTCGTACCGGTGCAGCTGGCTGCCGCCGCCCTGCCACGGCTCGCCGTACATCAGGATATCCCGCCCGCCGGGCAGGGCATCCAAAGCGGCACGGGCCGCGTTCATGGTGTCCACGTCGTACAGGCCCATCAGGTCGAACCGGAAACCGTCGATGTGGTACTCCTGCGCCCAGTAGAGCAGAGAGTCGATCATATATTTGCGGGCCATGGGGCGCTCGCTGGCAAACTCGTTGCCGCAGCCGCTGCCGTTGGACAGGCTGCCGTCCTCATTCTGGCGGAAAAAGTAGTCCGGTACGGTGTTGTTCAGCACGTTTTCGTAGCGGTACATGTGGTTATACACCACATCCATGATCACGCCGATGCCTGCCGCGTGCAGGGCGGCGATCATCTCTTTGCACTCCCGCACCCGCACTTCGCCCCGGGCGGGGTCGGTGGAGTAGCTGCCCTCCGGGAAATTGTAGTTGGTGGGGTCGTAGCCCCAGTTGTACTGCCGCAGCAGCGGCTTTGCCTCGTCCACGCTGCCAAAGTCGAAGATGGGCATCAGCTGCACATAGCCCACGCCCAGCCGCTTGAGGTAGTTCAGGCAGGTGGGGTGGATGCCGTCGCCGTGCAGGGTGGTGCCGGTCTGGGTAAAGGCCAGAAATTTGCCCCGCCAGGCCGGGCGCACGCCGCTGGCCGCATCCTGCGAAAAGTCGCGCACGCTCACCTCCCACACTGACCGCCGGGCCGGGGGGATCACCGGGCGCACGTCCCGCTCCCACCCGGCAGGGGCGGTGCGGGCCAGGTCCACGATCATGCTGCGCAGGCCGTTCAGGCCGCCAGCGCGGGCGTAGGGGTCGCCGGTCTCCCGTGCGACGCCGTCCACCGTGACCGTAAAGGTATAGTAATGCCCATGCTGGTCGCCGGGCAGCCAGATGCTCCATACGCCCTGCGGGCCGCGCTGCAGCGGCAGCGTGCCGATGCAGGGGCTGTCGTGCCCCTTGCGGTACAGGTTCACCGCGGCCTGCTCCGCGGTGGGGGCCCACAGCCGCAGCCGGGTGCCGGCGGGGGTGTACTCCGGCCCAAGCAGGCCGTTATAGGTGGTTTCGCGGGCAAAGCGGGCGCTCTCGTACAGGGCGCGGCGCTGTGCCGGTGTCATAGTACCCATGGTTTCTTCATTCCTTCTTGCGAGATTTCCGCATATTCACACATCTGTAGTGTAAACAACCGGCGTGGATTTTGCAAGAGGCAAAATCCCTTGCAAAACGGGCCGGGGTACACTATACTGGAAGAAAACTGCAGGGAGGGCCGCACAATGGCATATACCGACGATTGGGAATCCCTTATGAACGGCGTATTCGGCGCAGGCGGGCGCGTGAAATTTGGTTCCGGAGCTGTGCAGCCGGACACAAAGGCAAAGACCGGGGGCCTGCCGGACCTGAACGCGGCCCTTCTGGAGCAGCAGAAACAGCTGGACGAGCTGCTGAAAAAGCAGAATGCCCAGCTGAAAAAGCAGGATGCCGACACCCAGACGGCGCTGGAAAACAGCCGTCAGATGCTGCGGGACATGGAGAATGACGGCCTGCTGGCCAAAGGCACCGCCGACACGAAGCCGGAGCATCTGGGCAGCTTTGAAGGGCTGGCGACCGAGGTCAAAAAGACCGTGCTGGGGCAGGACGCCTTTGTGGACGGTGTGGTGCGGGCCATGCGGCGGCCCTTTGTGCTGGGCACCGAGGCCCCGGTGGCCCGCAACGTGATCCTGCTGAGCGGTGCGCCCGGCACCGGGCGACACTTTGCGCTGGAGGAGACGGCCCGCATCATGGCGGCCCGCGGCCTGCTGCAGAGCGATAAGACCGCCGTGCTGGATCTGGCCCTGTACCCGGATGCCGGGTCCGAAAAGCTGTTTTTGCAGGACCTGTATGCCGCTCTGCACGCCCCCGGCGAGATTTTGATCTTTGAGCACTACGAGAGCTGCTACCCCGGCTTTTTAAAAACCATCGCCGACCTTGCCACCAAGGGCAGCGCACCGCTGTCCAGCCGGTATCTGGTCAACAAGGAGGGCATTCTGGTGGATGCCGGTACCGCGCTGGCGCCCGGTGCGGTGAGCCGCATCGACCCCTGCGGAAAGTACCTGATCTTCTTCTCCCACAAGGGCCGGGAGGTGCTGGCCGACAAGTTCGGTGCGCCCTTTGTCTCGGCGGTGGGGGACGTGTGTACCACCACCGCCTTTGCACGGGAAGATCTGGCTGCTATGGCGGCGCAGGAGCTGAACGCGCTGGCCCAGAAGGTGCGCACCCGGCTGGGGCTCACCCTTACTGCCGGGGCAGACGTGCGGGACTATGTGGCCGCCCAGTGCTCCAAGGAGAAGGGCGCGGCAGGCCTGAAGCTGTGCTGTGACCGCATCTTCCGCGCCCTGAGTGAATACTGCCTGCAGACCGATACGGCCCTTACCGGCACCGTGGCCCTGACTGCCGTGCCGGAGGGGCTGCAGTTTGCCCTGAACGGGGCCGCCCCGGCAGACCTGTTCAGCCTGCTGCCGACGGAGTACACCGGTGCTGTGGACGAGATCCGCGCCGAGCTGGACGCGCTGGTGGGCCTTGCCCCGGTCAAGGACTATGTGTTCGGTCTGGCAGACAACCTGCAGGTGCAGCAGCGCCGCGCCGCCGCCGGGTTCAAGACGGCCAGCCTGTCCATGCATATGATCTTCACCGGCAACCCCGGCACCGGCAAGACCACCATCGCCCGGCTGGTGGCAAAGTACCTCAAGGCCATCGGGGCACTCAAGGGCGGCCAACTGGTGGAGGTGAGCCGCGGCGACCTGGTGGGCCGCTACACGGGCCATACTGCCCCGCTGACCAACAGCGTCATCCAGAGTGCACTGGGCGGCGTGCTGTTCATCGACGAGGCCTACAGCCTGTACCGCGGCGAGCAGGACAGCTTTGGGCTGGAAGCCATCGACACCCTTGTGAAGGGCATGGAGGACCACCGCGACGAACTGGTGGTGATCCTGGCCGGTTATACCAAAGAGATGGAAGTGTTCCTCACCGCCAACAGCGGCCTTGCCAGCCGCTTCCCGAACAAGGTGGAATTCCCGGATTACACCGCCGACGAGCTGCTGGACATTACCACCGTGCTGGCCAAAGGCAAGGGCTACCGGCTGGACGAAAGCTGCACCTTCCCGCTGCTGGGCTACTACAAGCGCCGTCAGGCGCTGGACAGCCGCACCGCCGGCAACGGCCGCCTTGCCCGCAACACGCTGGAAAAGGCCATCTTCAACCAGAGCCGCCGCCTTGTGGCAGAGCCCAACGCCCCGCTGGACCTGATCTTGCCCAGCGACCTGGAATTTGACGAATGAGAAAGAATTATTTATAACGAACGAACCCCCGGCAGGCTGCGGCCTGCCGGGGGTTCGTTGATTCTGGATCAGTTGTGCTGCTCGGCCAGCTCCTGCACCATGTCGTGCAGGCCCTGCCGTACTTCGGCGGGAGAGGTGATCTCCACCTTGCCGCCAAAACCGCAGACCCAGCCGTAAAACTGGTCGCTCACGCAGACCGGGACATCAAAGTGGAAGTACCCGTCTGCTTCCGGCAAAAAGAGAGTGTCCTGCCCGAAGCGGTCCCGCATGGCGGCTTCCAGGTCGGCGGTGCAGCGCAGGGTCACCCGGTATTCCGGCCCGCCGAACATGTTGAAATGCTTGCGCAGATAGCTGGGCAGGTCGAAGGCGGCAAAGGCCTCCTTGCCCCGGCGGGGGCGGTCCAGCACCTTGACGTAGGACATGCGGTCCACCCGGTAGTTGCGGATGTTGGCGGGATCCTTTTCATCCTGGTAGGCGATGAGGTAGTAGCAGCCGCCCTCCCAGGCCAGCTGCCAGGGGCTGACCGTCCAGGTGCTGTTGTTCTTGTAGCGGAACTGCACCAGCCGCCCGGCGCTGATGGCCGTGTGCAGCGCGTCGATGCTGTACAGCAGGGTGCGGCTGTCGGCCTTGGGGCGGCCGTCCACATACACCTGACGCTGCAGCTGGGTGCCCTCGTACTCGGAGCACAGGGCTTCCAGCTTGCGGATGAGCTTTTTGCTGGTGCGTGCCGAGATGACCTTGCTGGCCTGCACAGCGTCCACCAGCAGCTTGAGCTCGGAAAGCTCGAAGGCACGGCTGGCCATCCAGTAGCCGCCGCCGCGCCCGCGCCGCAGCTGGATGTCGTAGCCCAGCGCGCACAGGGTGTCGATGTCGCTGTAGATGCTCTTGCGCTCGGCCAGAATACCCTGCTGTTCCAGCAGTTCCACCAGCTGGGGCACGTTCAGCAGGTGGTTTTCGTCGGTTTTCTGCTCAAAGATGTGCAGCAATGCCAGGAGCTTGGTCTTTTGTCCTTCCTGCTTGGGCATGGCGGAGTACCTCCCTTGTTTTACGGCAGCTTTTTGTCGAAGGCAGCGCGGCGCTGGGTGGACAGGCGGAACATCTCTTCCAGCTTGTCCCGGTCATCGGCCACGAGGGCGTTGCGCATTTCGCGCAGGGCCGCATCGAACTGGTCGATCTCGCTGATCAGGTTTTCCTTGTTCCACAGGAACAGTTCCGCCCACATTTTGTCGTTGATGCGGGCAATGCGGGTCAGATCCCGGAAGGAGTCACCGGTGTACTCGCACAGCGAGGTGTTGTCGTTGGCGCACATCAGGCTCACGGCGATGGCGTGGCACAGCTGGCTGACGTAGCCGATCATTTTGTCGTGCTCCTGCACGGTCAGGGTGCAGATGTGCTTGAAGCCCAGCACCTCCGCCAGCTCCTTTGCCCACTGGATGGCCTCCGGGGTGTTCTTGTCGGTGGGGGTGATGATGAAGTTGGCCGGGGCAAAGTTCACCTCGGCAGCGTGCTCCACGCTGGAGGTCTCACGGCCTGCCATGGGGTGGCTGGCAATGAACTCCACCCCTGCCGGGCACATGGCCTGCACCGGCTCCACAAGGCCGGTCTTGACGCCGGACACATCCGTGAAGATGCAGCCGGGCTTGAGGAGCGGGCCGTAGGCTTTGAACCATTCCAGCAGGGCCGTGGGGTACAGGCCGAAGATGATGTGGTCGGCCTGCTGCACCAGATCTTCAAAATCATGGGTCTTGCCGCTGGCAATGTAGCCGTGGTCGAGGGCATATTGCAGATGCCCCTCGCTGCGGTTGATGCCGTCCACATGGAAACCGGCTTTGGTCAGCTCCAGGGCATACTTGCCGCCCAGCAGACCAAGACCCACCACGAGATAACGTTTTGTTTTGTCAAGCATATTCTACCTCCACACCCAAAGGCCGGATGGCTGCAAAGAAATTCGGCCAGCTCTTCTGGATGGCTTCGGCGTCATCCACAGTCAGGGGCAGCCCGGCGGCTGCGCTCAGCACCGCAAGGCTCATGACCACCCGGTGGTCGTTGTGCCCGTGCAGAATGCCTTCCGGCGCGTGCAGATGCTCGGCGCAGCCGTGCACCGTGATGGTGCCGCCCTCGCTTTCCAGCACGCCGCCGCAGGCCCGCAGCTCGGCTTCCATGGCGGCGATGCGGTCACTCTCCTTCAGGCGCAGGCGCTCGGCGTTGCGGATGACGGTGGTGCCCTCACACAGCAGGCCCAGCACCATGAGCACAGGGCCAAGGTCCGGGCAGTCGGCCAGGTCGATGTCCACCCCGTGCAGGGGCGCCTTTGCAAAGGTGACGGTGTCCCCCTCACGGGTGAACTGTGCGCCGCACCGGTGCAGGATATCCAGAATGACCGCGTCGCCCTGCAGGGTGTCCGGGGAAAGGCCGGTGACGGTCACCCCGCCGCACACGGCACCCAGCACCGCCGGGAAGGCCGCCTGACTGTAGTCGCCCTCTACGGCGTGATCGCAGGGGTGATAGTGCTGGCGGCCCGGCAGGGCCAGCGTATTCCCATCCAGCCAGCGGCTGGTCACCCCAAAGGCGGCCTGCACCGCGCGGGTCATGTCGATGTAGCTGCGGCTCTCCACCGGCGGGATGAGGTGCAGGGTGCTGTCGCCGTCCAGCAGGGGCAGGGCAAACAGCAGCCCGCTGATGAACTGGCTGGACACGTTGCCCGCCAGCCGGTACTCCCCCGGTGTGAGGGCACCTTCCACGGTCAGACCGGCAGAGGTCTGTTCAAACCGTAGATCCTGCTCCCGGTACAACGTTTCGTAAACCGACTGGGGCCGCTCCATGAGCCGCCCACGGCCGGTAAAGGTCACTTCCTGCCCGGTGAGGCTGGCAATGGGGATGAGGAACCGCAGGGTGCTGCCGCTCTCGCAGCAGTCCACCGGGGCGGTGAGGGAGGCAAACCGGCCCAGCCCTTCCACCACGGCATCTGCGGGGCCGGTGGTCACCCGGGCACACAGCTGGCCTGCGGCGGCCAGCGTGGCAGAGATGTCCTTACTGAATTCCAGATGCGTGATGTGGGAGCTGCCTGTGGCCAGCGCCGCACACAGCACGGCCCGGTGGGCCATGCTCTTGCTGGGCGGGGCTGTGATGCTCCCGCCGATGGGGCGGGAAGAATGAATGGTTACCAGCATAGGCCGTTACATATCGCGGCCGATGGCCCATGCCACCTGGCGGCACTTGGCCATGGCCTGTGCAAAGGCGTCCGGGGTCAGGCACTGGGCACCGTCGCTCCAGGCGTGGCGGGGGTCATAGTGCACCTCCACCTCCAGACCGTCGGCACCGGCGGCCACAGCGGCGATCATCATGGGTTCCACGAGGTTTGCCTTGCCGGTGGCGTGGCTGGGGTCCACGATGACGGGCAGGTGGGTCTTTTCGTGGATGAGGGGCACGGCAGACAGGTCCAGCGTGTTGCGGGTGTACTTTTCAAAGGTACGGATGCCGCGCTCGCACAGGATGACCTGCTCGTTGCCGCCTGCCATGATGTACTCGGCGCTCATGATCCACTCCTCGATGGTGTTGCACAGGCCGCGCTTGAGCAGCACGGGCTTGTGCATCTTGCCCACGGCCTTGAGCAGCTGGAAGTTCTGCATGTTGCGGGCACCGATCTGCACCACGTCCACATACTCCTCAAACTCCGGGATGCGGTCCTCGCTCATCAGCTCGGACACGATGGGCAGGCCGGTGGCCTCGCGGGCCTTGACCATGTCCAGGATGCCCTCGGTCTCCAGACCCTGGAAGGAGTAGGGAGAGGTACGGGGCTTGTAGGCACCGCCGCGGAACAGGGCCGCGCCGCCGGCCTTGACGCTCTGTGCGATGCGCAGAGCCTGCTCGGCACCCTCGATGCTGCAGGGGCCTGCCATGACGGCGATCTTTTCCTTGCCGCCGATCTTCACGCCGCCGCAGTCAATGACCGAATCGGCGGGGTGGAACAGGCGGTTGGCGCGCTTGTACGGGGCAGACACGCGGGTGACGTTGTCGATCCAGGGGTTGGCCAGCACGTCCCGCTCGTCGATCTTGGTGGTGTCGCCCACCAGACCGAACACGTTGTAGTCCTTGCCGGTGATCAGGGTCACGTCCAGACCCTGATGCTCGAACTTGTCAACGATCTTTTCCAGTTCTTCCTT
>RRZT011932360.1_pt1 | contig 11515 bp, 10 predicted proteins | sample 2165551 | NCBI WGS metagenome assembly RRZT01 (sample SAMN10456910, study PRJNA506462) | wastewater metagenome | biome: wastewater; feature: sludge; material: wastewater sludge; isolation source: wastewater sludge with Escherichia coli K12::gfp cells carrying plasmid... | place: USA: Moscow, Idaho... | reverse complement strand
TATATACTGTTATCAATGCCGCGAAAACTAGTGGTTGGGCCGCCCTGTCCACCCTCGCCACTGTGGTTAAAGACAATGTCGAGAAGCACCTCAATGCCAGCACGGTGAAAGGCCTTAACCATGTCGCGAAATTCTGTCAGGACCTTACCCGGTTCACTGCTGTAGGATGCCTTTGGGGCAAAAAACGAAAGCGGATTGTAGCCCCAGTAGTTTTTTAGCGGTAGTCCTGTCTGTGGGTTGACAAAGAGTGCCTCATTTTCATCAAATTCGGTAACCGGAAGTAATTCGACAGCGGTAACGCCAAGCTGCTGTAAATAGTGAATTTTTTCAGTGAGACTGCGGAAGGTGCCTGGATGGGACACCAGGGATGACATATGCTGTGTAAAACCACGGACATGCAGCTCGTAAATGATCGAATCCTGCATGGGAATTTTTGGGTATCGGTCATCTTCCCAGTCGTATTCCTGCTTGTCCAGCAGGCAACTCGCGCTGTGGCCCAGGTATGGGCGGGGCTCTCCCCATCCTTCACTTTTCAAGACAGTGGCATTTGGATCAAGAAGAATAAGGCTGTCGTCAAAGAAGTTTCCATTGTTATCCGCATGATTATGCCCGGAAAATCTGTATCCATACCAAAAAGGTGGTGTCAGGTTTGTAATAAGGATATGCCAGATATCTCCTGTTTTGTTTTTTACTGAGTCAAATGGAAAACGCAGGGTTTTTTTCTTATGCTGTGGTAAGGCAATGACAAGCTCAACCCGGGAAGCATGGCGGGAAAAGATCGAAAAATTGATCCCATTGGAGGTGATTCTTGCGCCGAGTGGCAGCGGGGAACTGGCAGAGGAGATGGTGGGGCCTTTCATTTTTTTAAGGAATGGATAATATTTCTTACAGGAATTATTTCGTCAGTATATAGTTCCTTTTTTAATTCTTCAACCTTCAATGGGAGGATAAATGGGACTCTTTAGAAAATTGATGCTTACAGATGCACCTGATATAGATTGGGAAATGACCCCGGAATATACCTTTGGCACCTTTGAAAGCTGGGGTGGAAAAGAACGAGTTCGTAGTAAAAATGAACGTATTTACTACTTTTTTATCGATGGCTGGGATGAACCACCGAAATTGTGCCTTATGGAGCGTGGCATTAAACATGCACGAGTTGTGGCTGAGATTCTGGCCCCAGCCGAAATGGTTGCGCAGTGTGTGAGCGAACAAGGTAAGGTGGCCTTCTTTGAACGAACCTATCCTATCAATAGTACAATCAAAAAATGGCTTGTTCAGCATGTTATTGAGTCTGATGACGATGCGCTGGTTGTACCCATGGAACAGAGTAGCGGGCCCAAAGTGGTTGTTACGAGCCTGCCAAAACGGACGGATGAAATAGAGGTTGTCGCTAAGGTGTGGTTGCCGGAAGGGAATAAGACGCTGAGCGAGGAAGATGTGGGAGCACTTGTAGCAAAATATAATTTTCCCGATCAGGAGCGTAACCCCCAGGGCTCTTTTCCTCATGCCTTCATAGACAATGGGGACGGCCTGACCATCAGCGACCGCGTCACTGGTCTTATGTGGCAAAGAGGCGGAACAGATATTATGAGTTACCGCTCGCTGCGCCGAGAGGTGGAACGCATTAATAAGGAAAAATTTGCTGGCTTTAGCGACTGGCGCATGCCTAGCGTGGAAGAGGCTATGTCATTGCTAGAAAAAGAAAAATTGGCTAATGACCAATATTTGCATCAGTGCTTTTCTATCGAGCAGCCCTTTGTTTTTGCCGATTCGCCACGGACAAAAGGTGGTTACTGGTTTGTTGATTACAAACAGGGTCGAGCTTTTTGGGCTTCTGGCACTATTCCTGGTGGATTTGGTCGGCTGTGCCGGAGTGATGCTGGTGTCCGGTAACGGAAAACCCAGTGGCAGGATTTCTGGGAAAAGATGCTGAAGCAGGAAATAAAAAAAACTCAGGTTGAATTATTTCAAGCCTGAGTTTTTTCGTTTTTATTACCCCGAGACTACATGGCTGCCTTTCCGCGAAGTCGGGCCATTTCTTCATTTTTCCTTTTAAATCCATAATCAACAAGCTGCCTCAGGTCGGCCCACATGGTCTCACTGCCCATAATGGCCACCACAATAGTGTGCCCGTTCCTTGCAAACTGGCCAACATAGGTCTGTCTAGCGGCATTTGTAAATCCTGTTTTGCCGCCAATGGCACCATCAACACGCCAGAGAGCCTTGTTGTGATTGACCAAGGTTTTGCCGAAGGCGGTTTCTGCTTCTCGTTGTCCCACGCGACCGGCAAACTCTTGATCCTGCATAGCTACGCGGAACAAATGTGCCAGGTCACGTGCCGTTGTGTGCTGCCCTTCAGCCGTTAGACCCGATGCAGTTTGGCAGATGGTGTCCCTTGCTCCCCATTTTTTTGCACTGTAGGTCATCAGCTTGGCGAAACGGCTTTCACTGCCCGCTATACGTTCGGCCAAGGCAACGCTGGCATCGTTGGCTGAGGCAAGCAGCACCGAGTTGATCAAGTCAGTGGCCGAGTATTTTTTCTGTGGATTAAGAAAAACCTTTGAGCTTGGCATTGAAGCCGCTTTTTTACTGACGCTGACGGTATCGTCATCTCGCAGTGATTTTATGGCTATCATGCCAGTGAGGATTTTGATGGTTGAAGCGGGCTGTCGCGCAACATCTGGGTTTTTCGCGAGGATGGTGCCTCCTGAATCGGCATCCAAGACAATATAACTTCTAGAGCTGAGCTTCCCCGGGGCCTGCACAGGGTCGAAGTAGCCGTCGCTGGGCAGTGGCACAGCAGGCACAGCTTCAACAATTTCAGCCATGTCAGAGGCGCTCACCGGCTGTTCAGTACGAGTAACCGCGGGAGCAACAACTGGGGCAACAGGTATTGTTCGGGCTACTGATTGGGTATGCTTTGGCGAAGCCTTGACCCTTCGTTTTCGTGAAGAGACCTGCGCTTTGCTTTTTTTGGCAGAAGATGAGGCTACACTCTTCTTGCTTGTGGCCTTCTTATTTGTTTTTTTTGCCTTGACGACCGTTGTGCTTGTTTTCTTTTTTGTCGCCGAACTGCTCACCTTTGCCTTGGATTGCCCGACCAGTTTTTGATTTGACTTTGTTGCGGCAAGGCTGATTGCCGGTGTGAAGAATAAAGCGATCAGTAAATAGGGGACTATGAATCCAGGGAAACCCTTTCGTATGTCTAGCATGGCGAAAAGTACCTTTATGATTAGTGTTAGGAAAATTTGAAAAACTTTAAGCTCCTCATTTAAGCTATGTCAAGCTATTTACTTATTTTTTTAAGAAAATTTGTTAATACCGTGGTATTTTTAGAGTAATAAAATTGAGAGATAAAGACATTTCTTCCAAATAAAGGACAGATTAATATTGTGAAAATGGAAAAAAATAGCAAAGAAAATGCTGTAATTTCATCTAATAATACAGAAGAAGGCCGGGATCCTTCCATGCATCTGCCGGCTGTTCGGACCGATGTATCAACACTCAACGAACTGATTGATTTTTCTTGCTCTCGCTTCCCATCTCAGCCAGCGCTTGGTTTTGCGCAAGCGACATCCCTCACGTACAAAGAAATGCAGGAGGGTATTTTATCTGTAGCAGCTCGACTGCAGGCAGAAGGTGTTGTGTCCGGAAGTCGTGTTGCCATCCTTGGCGAAAATTCACCCGCCTGGGCCATGGCCTATCTTGCCGTGGTGCGGCTTGGGGCAGTGGGCGTGCCCATCTACCCGGAAACCCCAGCTTCTGATGTACGACATATTCTTCGGCAGACAGAAGCAGAGGTGCTTTTTGTGACCGGCAGGCAGCTTGACAAGATCTATGATGTAGATCTCCCCCTGCAGAAGATTATCTCCTTGGATGATGCCGCAGATAGCACAGGCATCCTGGCGCTTTTTCCCTTCAGTACCTGTATGGCAGAAGGACAACTCATTTTTGCCGATGGAGAAAGTGTCTTTCCCGAGGTGCAGCCGGATGATTTGGCCAGCATTCTTTATACTTCCGGTGCCTCAGGTTTTTCCAAGGCCGTCCTGCTTAGCCACGCGAATTTTTGTGCGAATGCTAATTCTGCCTCCAGGGTTATGGGGCTTTCCCCAGGAGATGTCTTCCTCTCGGTACTCCCTGTTTCCCATGCCTATGAGTTTACCGTCGGTTTTCTTTTGCCGCTTTTATGCGGGTGCCGCATTGTTTATGCTGGGAAAACGCCGACACCTGCCGTATTGCAGCAGATCTGCGCCTATGAACGGCCCCAGGTTATGCTGATTGTGCCCCTTGTAATGGAGAAGATTTTTAAAAAGCATGTGTTGGCGCGGATTGAAAAGAGCAAAGTGGTTGGCTTTGTCAGTCGCTTTGATATGGGGAGAAAGCTCATTTACAAGAATGCCGGGGCCAAGCTCTTACAGTTTTTCGGCGGACGCATCAAACTTCTGGGTATTGGTGGCGCTGGGCTTAACCCCAAAGTCGAACGTTTTCTTCGAGATGGTGGAATACCTTTTCTGGCTGGATACGGTTTAAGTGAAGCAGCCCCGCTTCTTGCTGGCGGGCCTTATCTGGATGAAGAGGTGGCCTGCGGTTCCGTGGGAAAAGCAATTTCCGGCGTGGAGATACGCATTAGCGATCCAGACGTGAAAACTGGTATTGGAGAAATTATGGCGCGGGGTACAAATATAATGCAGGGATACTTAAATGACCCTGAGGCAACCCAGCAGGCAATTACAGAAGATGGCTGGCTAAAGACTGGGGATTTGGGTCGTTTGGACAATAAGGGCAACCTGTTCATCGAGGGGCGTTTGAAGTCAGTTATTGTGCTTGCCAGCGGCGAAAACGTGTATCCCGAGGTTATTGAACACCGCCTAAATGCGTATCCAATAGTTGAAGAGACCCTGGTTGTGGAGAAACATGGCATGCTCGAAGCTCTTATTTACCCGAATATAGGCTATATTGATGCCAAGACGAAGGGCATGACCACTGCTGAGCGTCAGGAGTATGTCAGAAGGACATTAAGTGAGATCCGCCGTGATATAAACGAAACACTCCCCCTTTCTTCCCGCCTTAGTAAGGCAATTGAGCGCCCGGAGCCCTTTGAAAAGACAGCAACGCACAAGATAAAGAGGTATTTATATTGAGACAGATAAAATCGATTGATGTTCTGCCAAATTATTTAGCCCATGGGCTAAATCAGCTCAAATTAACATCATTCATTGGGGGAAGGGCAGCCATGATCTGATGTTGTAGATCAGCAATCGCATAGGTTCTTGCTGCCTTGATACGAAGAAGAGGCAGACCAGCTGATTGGCAGGCTTTGTTAACTAGTTCATCCCGTTTTTGGGTTTTAGACGCTTGGTGGCTGGCATCGTCTAACTCGACCGCAAGCTTTACTGCGCAATCATTGGCATTGCACACAATAAAGTCCAGATGTTTTGCTGCAATTGCGTTGAACGAGCGCTGCCAATCGGGCCGACTCAGCCCTTTCTTGGGAGTTATCACATCGGCCAAGCGAACCTTAACAAAAACGATTTTTGTGTTGCCGATGGCCTGCACAAGCACACCATAAAAAGAACGCTCAGCCCTCGACAAAAGGTATTTTGACAATTGGTAGGGATATTCGCGCGTGTCTTTCTTGGCCTTAATGAGCAACAAAAAGAGGACAACTCCTATAAAGATGATGGCAGCAAGAAGAAGTGAGTTCATTGTATTATTCTCAATATAGTGCATGAATTGGTCCTAGTTGTACTGGTAACGGTGCCAAACCATTCTGTTTAGCGTTCCGCCATAGTTGGGACATTTGACTGTTTTCATGGAGTTTTCTCTTTTTTGAAGACGGTTGTAGCGCACTGGAAAAATTAATTATATGCAAAATTAACCCCGTGCTTACACGATTTGCCGTCTGAAGGTTATGCTGCTCAGTGGGCAAAAGTGAGCATTGGAGAACGTGCGTTTGCCGCTGTGAGCTTAAACAAATTATCATGTCCTTTGTGTATTAACAAGTTCTAGCAAGGCAATTTCTGGAGGGCAATTAAAGCGCACTGGGTATAGGGCCCAGCCTAGGCCACGGCTGATAAATACTGGTGTTTTCTCTGTTTGAACAAGGCCACTTGTGTATTTTTTGTTTTGCACCGGCAGAACCGGTGGCCCGTAAAAAGGGACGATAACCTGGCCGCCGTGGGTGTGTCCGCTTAAGACGAGTGAAAGTGGTGTTTGAAAGATGCAGTCTGCCGAATCAGGATTGTGCGCTAAGAGTATCCTGCAATCATGTTCATCCGAACTGGCAAAGGCTGTATCTATGCCAAGTTCATCTTCCCAGTAATCCCCGGCACCACCCAGCACAATCCGCTCTTTTCCCCGGTAGATAGCCTTTGACTGATGCCTCAGGTTTTGGCCTGTACGTTCAAGCCAATACTGGGACCTGTTTGCATCGGCCCAATGGTCATGGTTGCCCAAAACAGAGTAAACGCCATCCTTTGCCTGCAGTTGCGACAACATTGGCCAAACCCTGTCGATTGTTTTGGACGTATTCCGGTCGTGCACGTAATCGCCAGTGCAGACGATAAGATCTGGCTTTAGCTGGTTGGTTATATTGACAACATTTTTCACAAAATTCTCTGAGACAAGAAGACCCAGGTGAAAATCGGTGAGATGCGCAATGGTATAACCGTGGAAAGAAGGGGGAAGGCCTGAAACTGGGATTTGGTACCGGTTAACAAAGACAAGATTTCTTTCAATAAAGGTGGGATAAGCCCCGGCAAGGAGAAGGGCACTTCCGGATAGGGCAAATTTGAGAAAACGCCTGCGGTTCAGATTCATTCGCTTGCCGTGCGAGGCTCTGGTTTTGGTGACAGGCGGTGATGAGGTGAAATGGTGTGTTTCACCAGGGGCATTTGTCGTCTATCGCTTTTCATCGGTGGTCTTCAAGATGCGGCTGGTGAAGATCAGCAGCATGTCGAAAGCGTTCAATTGGTGATATGATCGCCTCTCCAGCCCAATCGCTTTCAACGAGCATTCCATCTTTTAATTTATAGGTAGTGCGGCCTTTTCCACTGGGACAACACATACCATCTTCGGGCAGATACTCATCTGTAGTAAGGTAAATCTTTCCTTTTTCAATTGTCTCGAAATCAACTCCTCTTTTTCCTTTACCACCTACCTGGGAAAATGCCGCTAGTTTATACTCGGTTGCTCTTTTCAGAAAAGCAGCAATTAGAAGTAGTAGTTATTTCCACAGCAAAAGCTTTCCTGGGTATAACGCACGGCAATATCATCTGTGCCATCGCCATCTATGTCGCCAAAGCAAAAGCGCCTTGCCTCCTTGTATTCACCAGCATGACAAAAGCTCATATCCCCTGGAAGGAAAAATTCACAGTTTTCTGCCTCGTACCAATCAACATAATCTTTAATGGATTTGTCCAATTGAATCCCTATCGAAGGTGGGATTGTTTGAGGTTCTGCTCGCTCGGCAAAAACTGGCATAGCTGAAGCCGCTAAAAGCATAATGACAATAAAGAATCCTGTTAGGCATGCCGGGAATCGAGAGGGTGTCATTTTGTTATCCTCAATTTTTGTGCTTACTCCGAGCTGCGATGTCAGATGACTATTTGCTCAACTGTTTTATATGACCAGCTAATTTCAATAAAAACATATTGATTCTTTATTTATTCTGTTTGTAAAAAGTACTAGTCTATATTCTTGTTCAATGGAGTAGTTGTTTATTTTTACATCGGAATCTATTTTTTTAAAATCAGGATCAAGTTTTAATGACTTGTAATTAAGCATGTCGAGCCAATTTTGAGTGTTGAATTCATGAATATCCCCAATGTCACCACCAATGTCTATAGTTTTAGGTTGTCCTGGTAATGGTTGCGGAAGTGGAGTCTTATTTATTCGTTTTAATTTGTATATACCTTTGATTGCACATTCAGGTTTTTGGTAAACATGTAAAAAGGGTTTTTCTTCAAAACAATTTTCGGCAAGAATAGAATTTTTCGTATATAAGACTTTGTACCAACTAAAAAATGCTATGTCATTTTTTTGGGGAGATTGTTTCCATTTACTTATTATGTTTTTTGTAAGTGCTATATTGTCATCTATTGAATAACAAATTGCATCGTTTCCAGAAACTCCAAATTTTTTAGCAAGAGTATCTTTTTGTAAGTGTTGGTTTTCTTCTGCAAAACTTATAATATAACAATATCCTGAAGAAAACGATCCATGTGATGTTCCATCTTGTGTTTGAAATTCGGCCTGACCTTCACTTGCATCAGAACGAGCATCCGAAGAACTATTCGTATAATTACTTAAATTCCCAAACCGATACCTTTGAGAAAGAAAGCAATCCAAATATTCTTGTCTTTGAAAGAAACGACAAAGCTTTTGGCTTGGCACATGATTTGAGCCAATAGATTTTGTCTGAGCTGTTATTTTTTCAAATTCCGTCATTTTTTTCTGAAAAGTATTAGAAAATAAAGTGGTAAAAGTTGAAGGGAAAACTCGATGAAGGTCATCGGCAATTCTAGCGTATTGCCAGCCTGAGTTTAAAGAAGTCAGTTGAGATAATCAGTTGAATCGGTTGAAGGCTTCTATTTTGCAGCTCCATTATCTTGCCGTGGAACTAGGCTGGAGCCGCTGTTGCAGTGGCGAGAAAAGGGCATCTTGAAAGATTGCACTATGTAAGATGCCCCTGTCTGTGTGAATCACACACTCTTTTTTTAGAAGAGTTTAGCTCCATTTGGTACCGGCTTATCGGGCCCAGCTAAGACAACGTCCCCGTTCTCATCGGGAAAGCCGGTGACAAGGCATTCCGACTTGATGGGGCCAATTTGTTTGGCAGGGAAGTTTACAACGGCCATCACTTGCTTTCCGGGCAGTTCTTCTAAGCTGTAATGCTTTGTTATCTGGGCACTTGATTTTTTTACGCCCAGCTCAGGACCAAAATCCACATGGAGGATGTAGGCCGGTTTCCTGGCTTCGGGAAATGGCAATGCCTTAATTATGGTGCCAACCCGGAGTTCTACCTTGCTGAAATCAGTCCACTCTATGGTTTGCATGGTGTTTTTCATGCGGCCAGGGCCTTTTGCAGATTTTCATCGAGCTTTGCCAAGAACTCTTCCGTAGTGAGCCATTTCTGCTCAGGGCCGATGAGGAGGGCTAAATCCTTGGTCATAAAGCCGGCTTCAACCGTTTTGACGCAGACCTCTTCCAGCTTTTCGGCAAAGCGGATAAGTTCCGGGTTGTTATCAAAGCGGCCCCGATACCAGAGCCCACGAGTCCAGGCAAAGATGGAGGCAATGGGGTTTGTTGAGGTCTTGTTGCCTTTCTGGTGTTCACGGTAGTGGCGGGTGACAGTGCCGTGGGCAGCTTCGGCTTCCACGGTTTTGCCATCTTCTGTTAAGAGCACTGAAGTCATGAGGCCAAGGGAACCAAAGCCCTGGGCAACGGTGTCGGACTGTACATCACCATCGTAGTTTTTGCAGGCCCAGACAAAACCGCCTTCCCATTTCAGCGCACTGGCCACCATATCGTCAATTAAGCGGTGCTCGTAAGTAATATTGGCCTCTTTGAAACTCTGGGCAAATTCCTCTTGAAAGACCTGCTGGAAGAGATCTTTGAAGCGGCCATCATATTTTTTTAAGATGGTATTTTTGGTGGAAAGATACAGCGGCCAACCAAGGGTCAGGGCATAGTTCATACAAGAACGGGCAAAGCCACGAATGGAGTCATCCAGGTTATACATGCCCATGGCACAGCCGGATCCGGGGAAGTTGAACACTTCATGGGTGATGGCTTCGCCGCCATCAGCCGGTTGAAAAGTCATGGTCAGTTTGCCTGGCCCTGGCACAAGAAAATCAGTTGCCCGGTACTGATCGCCAAAGGCATGGCGGCCAATGACAATGGGTTTTTTCCAGCCGGGAACCAGGCGGGGAATATTGTTGCAGATGATGGGCTGGCGAAAGACCGTGCCGCCAATAATATTGCGGATGGTGCCGTTTGGCGACTTCCACATTTTTTTTAAGCCAAACTCTTTCACCCTGGCTTCATCCGGGGTAATGGTGGCGCACTTGACGCCAACTCCATACTTTTTAATGGCCTCGGCCGCTTCAATAGTCACCTTGTCGTCTGTGGCGTCCCTGTTTTCCATGGAAAGATCATACAAACGCAAATCAATATCCAGGTAGGGCAAAATGAGCTGCTCTTTGATGAATTTCCACATGATGCGAGTCATTTCATCGCCGTCAAGCTCAATTACCGGGTTCGCCACCTGTATCTTTTTCATCCGCAGCTCCTTATAAAAAATTGTAAAAAAAAAAGGCGGGTTGCCCCGCCTTTTGTCGACCAGTTTAGTCGCGGTGCTTGGCGCCTAGCTCCAGGCCAACATCAAAGGCCCTTGCATTATCTGCATGGAAAGAACCAGGGAACTTGGTTTGCAGTATTTTACTCACCGATTCTGTTTTGACAACAGGATAGATGCCCAGAAGGGCTCCTAAAATGGCAATATTAAAGACCACCGGTTTGCCAATCGTTTCCATAACGGTGTTGTACACGTCCAGTTCAATCTGGCGGGCGTCCAGCATGCGGCCAGTTTGCACAAAGCGCTTGTCGGTGATCAGTATGCCGCCGGGGCGCAGTACAGAGCCGAATTTATTGTAGGCCTCCTGGGTCAGACAGATGAGCACACCGGCCTGTGTTATTTTGGGGAAGTAGATTTTTTTATTGGAGATGATAACATCTGCCCGTGTTGCACCACCCCTGGCAGCTGCGCCATAGGACTGAGACTGTATTGCTTCCAGCCCTTCACAGATAACAGCCGCTTCGCCCAGAATAATCGCCGCGCTGATCAGGCCCTGACCTCCAGAGCCGGTAAACACTAATTGATGCGTTGTATTCATGTTTTACCTCTTCTCTGCTTTGGCAATAATCTTGTCGTATTCGTGACAGTATTCGGGCCGCTTCTCATCAAGGAAAATGCCGCGTTCCATCAGGCTTGGATCTTCCTGTTTTTTCGGTGAGCCAATGGGTATGGTACGGTCTTTAAAGACTTTGAGCATGTCAACGGGCGAACCAATTTTATTCTTGCGGCCAAAATAGGTGGGGCATTGGGTGAAAATTTCCACCACTGAAAAGCCTTCGTGCTGGATGGCTGCCTTGATAATATCGCTTAACTGATTGACATGGTAGGTAGTGGTGCGGGCCACAAAAGATGCTCCAGCTGCTTTGGCCAGTTCCACGCAGTCAAAGGCATTGTCAATGTTGCCGTAAGGAGCGGTTGTTGCCTTAATACCTTCCCCGGACATGGGAGAGAATTGGCCGCCTGTCATGCCGTAGGTACGGTTATTCATGATAAGGGCGGTTATATTGATGTTTCTGCGCGCGGCATGGATGAAATGATTGCCGCCAATGGAAAGGCCATCGCCATCGCCCATGGGCACAATAACGTTTAACTCCGGCTTGCTGAGCTTGACGCCGGTGGCAAAGGCCAGGGCGCGTCCATGAATGGTGTGGAGGC
>RRZT011160084.1_pt1 | contig 11515 bp, 6 predicted proteins | sample 2165551 | NCBI WGS metagenome assembly RRZT01 (sample SAMN10456910, study PRJNA506462) | wastewater metagenome | biome: wastewater; feature: sludge; material: wastewater sludge; isolation source: wastewater sludge with Escherichia coli K12::gfp cells carrying plasmid... | place: USA: Moscow, Idaho ... | reverse complement strand
GGATCGACCAGCAGTGGCCGAGCATCGACCAGCCCCGGCACGCGGGCGTGGTTCGGGGGGTGCGGGCCCTCCGCGATGTCCCTTCCGCGACTCTGGTCGAGGCCTTCGGCCGGTGGGCCGATCGACTCGCCGAGCGCGTCTCCCGCCTCGTCCTCTCCGGTGTCGTCCCGGCCCGCGTCGAGACCTTGATGCACTCTGGACTGGCCGACCGGACCGGCGAGGACAACATCGTGCCGGCCACCGGCGTCCTGCTGGAGGCTTTGGAGACCGCCTACGCCTCCGGGCGCTCCTGGCTGGCCAGCCGGGACACTCCTTAGCTGGTTTGGTGTTGCTCGGGTTCGTCGATGTTGCTCGGGTTCGTCGATGTTGCTCGGGATTGTCGGTTCTGCCCGATCTGCAGATAGAGCAACACCTACAAGATCGAGCAACTTCGTGAATGGGTCGGACGCTGGAACCTCATTTGTCACATCCGCATCTTCCTTACCAGGTTGAAGAATCAGCGACTCCCTATCCACGCCTTCCTGGTTCGCCGAGAAGGAGAAGCGGTCCCCGAGAAGGCGCAATTACAGGCCAATCGGGCGAATTGACCTGCAACTGCTCCTTCTCGATAAACCCGACCCAAAGGCTTGTGATCGAACAGGTACACGATTAGAATATGAACATGTATTCGACCAGCGAGGAGCAGGCGGGCAGCGGGCCACTGCAGACCGCGCTCGAGGTGGTCGACGACGCCGTCGAACAACTGATCAAAACCGTCGACGCCGGCGCGGTGACCGATCTGGGCGCGTTCAGCCTGGTCGACGTGTTGCAGTCGATGGAACAGATCCGCAACAAACTCCCCGTCGTGGACCGGGCCCTGATCCAACACGGCGTCGAGCAAGGCCACCCTGGCGTCCTGTCCGAACGCACCATGATCGGGGTGTTGAAGAACGGCTTGCGGATCTCCGCCGGTGAAGCGATACGACGGGTTCGCGCCGCGGAGCATCTGGCCGAGCGGACCTCGATGGTCGGGGAACCACTGCCGCCGATCCGGGAACACCTGGCGGCGGCGCAACGCGACGGCACGGTGACACCGGAACAGGTCAGCCTGATCGATCAGACGTTACGGAAAGTCTCCCACTGCGACCCGGAGCGGATCACCATGGGCGAAGAACTGCTGGTCGAACAAGCCGGCAAGCTCGGGTTCAAGGACCTGACCCTGTTCGCGGCGAAACTCGCCGAGGCGATCGACCCTGACGGGATCCTGCCCTGCGACGAGAAAGCACAACACGACCGCCGGTATTTCCGGGTGCGGCAGCGCGGGGACGGGTGCTGGGCCGGCGAGTTCGTGCTCACCGGCAAGGCGGGGCAGAAACTCGCCACCCTCCTCAGCTCGTTGACCAAACCCCAAACCGGGAGCGTACGGCCCGACAACGCGGACGGCAGCCCCGGCAAGAAGCAGGTCTTGAAGTACGAGCGGACCGTTGGGCAACGCAAACACGACGCCTTCGAGGCCCTGCTCGATGCCCTACTCCGAGGCCAGGACGTGCCCGCCTCGGGCGGCACCCCGGCGACGGTGTTGATCAACATCAGCTGGGAGGAGTTCTGCCGCGAGTTCGGTATGGGCAGCTACGCCGACGGTTCGCCGGTGTCGGCGCGGACGGCACGGGATCTCGCTGATCAGGCCGAGATCGCCTGGTGCGTGAAGACCCCGAAAGGCGCGGTGCTGGACTTGTACCGGTCCCGGCGGATCGCCTCACTGGCACAAACGTTGGCGTTGTATGCCCGAGATTCTGGCTGCTCCTTCCCTGGCTGTGATGTCGCACCCCAATGGTGTGAACGGCACCACGTGGTCGCTTGGCAAGACGGCGGCAACACCAATATCGGAAATCTCACGTTGGTATGTTCGTTTCATCATCACCACTTCGCGAAACACGGCTGGCGATGCCAAATCAATGCTGACGGGCTCCCCGAATGGATCCCGCCGAAGTGGATGGATCCGTTGCAGCGGCCGATCCTCAACCACCGCATCACCATCAACAACTGGGATCCCCAAGAACCCCTCAACCTCGACACCGCCGTCGTGGAGGATCCGGCAGCAGGCAAGAAGCCGCCAGGAACAAAACCAGCCGGACCGCCGGAATGACGACCAGCATGGTGACCAATACCGCAACCGCCGCAGGAACGACCCTGCGGCGGCATGCGGCCGTCCCAATCCGCCCTGTTCGAGGACTCGGTCCCGAACGTGTCCGTCCGAGCGTGTCCCTCCGAGCGAGCCAGTGCTCAGGTAGCCGTGAGGGACCACATCCGGACCGGCCGGCGTTTCATCCCGGGACCCGCCCTGTCCGACACGCCATCTTCGGCTGCTTACGAGGGGCCTGCTGCCGATGGCGATCTCTACCCATTGACACCCCGGCCGAGGAGTGGCCAGGACGTACGGCCCTACTTACTCCGGCGACGCGCTGCCAGAGTCGGCTGCAACAGCTCACTTGGGGGCTACTCGGTCGTACCCACCGTGGTCTTACTAGAGTGGATAGACCGTCCTCGGTGCCGAGGTGCAACTCGGCACCTGAGACTCCGAACCAGCAGAGGAGACATCCGCCGACATGGCCACGCAGTACCAGCTCCCGACCCTCGATGACCTTGCCCGGCTGGCCGAGCCACATGAGCTTGCCATCACCATCTATGTGGCCACGTCCCCGTACGTGAGCGAGCGCACCACCAGTCAGGTCACGGCCAAGAGGTTGTTCGACTCCTGCATCACCAAGGTGCGTGAAGCCGGGGTACGGCATGCGGCCGAGACCGCACTGCGGCAGCAGTGGGAGTCGGTGATCAACGGCGAGCTGTGGTCACGGCTGTCGAACTCGCTGGCCATCTTCATCTCCGAGGACTCCGCAGAGGTCTACGTGCTGCCCAACGCACTGGAGAACCAGCAGCAGGTGGCGCGCTACTTCGATCTCGGACAGCTGGTCCGGGCGGTCACCTCACCGCAGCAGGCGTACGCCCTGACCTTGTCCTCGAACGGCTGGAATCTGTGGCACGCGACCGCGACCACCCGGGCCACCGAACTCGAGCTCAACGGCGATCACCCCATCGACGCCGCGGACGCGAACAACCGGACCACCATTCGCGGCCCGAAGCCCGGTAACCGACTCACCGGCGATGCGGGACGCAAGACGCTGCTCGAGACCTACGCGAAGCGGGTCGCCGATGCTGTCGACCACGAGCTCTATCGGCTCGATCCGCACTCGGAGGCGCCTCTGTTCCTGTTCGCCACCGACCCCCTGCTCGACCTCTACCACGCTGCAGACAAGCGCCGGCAGGTCGTGTCCGTGCCCGGGGCACCCGATGAGCTCAAGGACTTCCAGATCGACGAGGAGATCCGCGGCAAGCTGACCACGCTGAATGCCGAGCGGGTCAACGCGCGGCTGGACAAGATCGGTAATGACCTGTCAGCCGGCTTGGTGTTGACCGATCTCGGCGACATCGGCCGGGCCGCGGTCACCGGAGCCGTCGACGTCTTCGTCTACGACTTCGTCGTCGACATCGTGGGACGCCTCGACAACACCACCGGTGAGGTGCGCTACGCCGACGAGGGAGCCGCCGACGCGTACGACGTCTTGTCCCGGATCGCCATGGCCGTGCTGGCCAGCGGCGGAGAGGTGATCGCCGTTCGCCGTGACGAGGTCAGTGCCGGCATCTGGAACGGGACCGCCGTCGCGCACCTGCGCTATCCACTGGCCTGATCGACGCGTCGAGAATCGTCCCGACCGGTCAAGGCTCAGGAGATCTCGGGACGGTTCTCGTACGCGGTCGACAGCACCGTGGTGGTGTGGGTCGAGCACTTCGCCTCGGCCCGGATCCTGGCCAGCAGCGCCTCCAGGTGGGCCATCGTCTCGACCTGCACCTTCAGCAGATAGCTCGGCTCGCCGGCCACCGAGTAGCAGGAGATGATCTCCTCGATCCCGACCAGCCGCTCCGGCGCGTCGTCGGCCTGGCTGGGGTCGAAGGGCTTGATCGCCACGAACGCTGTGACGAAGTGACCGAGCCTGGCGGAGTCCAGGACCGCCCGATAGCCCTTGATGACCCCTCGCTGTTCGAGCCGGCGTACCCGCTGCTGGGCAGCGGAGGTGGACAGCCCGGTCTCCTTGCCGATGTCGGTATAGGACATGCGGCCGTCGCGGGCAAGAAGCGAAAGAATGCGCCGGTCCAAGGCTTCCATGGCCGTATCGTGCCAGGATCTTCCCGTGGGATCGCAAAGATTGCTGCTTTTGGATACGGCGTCGCTCTACTTCCGGGCGTTCTTCGGCGTGCCGGACTCGTTTCGGGCCCCGGACGGCACCCCGGTCAATGCCGTACGGGGACTGCTGGACTTCATCGCTCGGCTGGTCGAGACCTACCGGCCGACGCATCTGGCGTGCTGCTGGGACAACGACTGGCGGCCGGCCTGGCGGGTCGAACTGATCCCCAGCTACAAGGCACACCGGGTCGCTGGAGCCGGCGATACGGTCGTTGAGCAGATGGCCATCTCCGACAGCACCGAAGGTGAGCAGGCGCCGGACGACCTCGCGGTGCAGGTGCCGGTGATCCGTGAGGTGCTCGCCGCCCTCGGACTGGCGGTGGTCGGGAAGAACGGCTATGAGGCCGACGACGTGATCGGCACCCTCGCCGCCACCGCGATGATGCCGGTGGAGGTCGTGACCGGTGACCGCGACCTGTTCCAAGTGGTGGACGATACGCGCGCGGTCCGAGTGCTCTACATCGCCCGCGGCGTCGGCAAGCACGAGCGGGTCGACGATGCCTGGGTCAAGGCCAAGTACGGCATTCCGGCCGCGCACTACGTGGACTTCGCCGTGCTCCGCGGCGATCCTTCCGACGGGCTGCCTGGCGTGGCAGGCATCGGTGAGAAGACCGCCGCCTCGTTGATCAACTCCTACGGCGGTCTGTCCGAGATCATCGCCGCCGCCAGTGAGCCGTCGACCAAGGTCAGCCCGAGCGTACGGTCCAAGCTCGGCAAGGCGATCGACTATCTGGCCGTGGCACCGACGGTGGTGGCCGTCGCCAGTGACCTGGAGCTGCCAGTCACCGTGGACGACCTCGCCCTGCCGACCGAACCGGCCAGCCCGGCTGCGTTCACGGCGCTGGTCGACCGGTACGGTCTCGGCGGCAGCGCGGAACGGGTCGTGAAGAGTCTTGCCGCCCAACGCTGATCTTGGCCGACTGCGGGACGCGCACACTGCGCCGTACGCGGTCGAGTTGCCGTCCTCGATCGGCTCAGCCTCAGCTGACCCGGCCTCGGTGATCCTGGCGTATGCCGCCTGGCGCCCGATGGTGCTCTGGGGAACCTGGCTCGACAGCGAGGTGCTCATCGGAGTGGATCCGGTGGTCGAGTTGGGCGGTCTCGACGCCGACCAGTGCTGGGAGCCGCTCTCGGTCCTGCCAGGGCCCCAGAGCGGTTCCCAGGGGATCGGTTCCGCGGGGAGCGGCTTCGAAGGGATCGGCGGCGGCTGGGTCACGGTGCTCGGCTACGACCCCGGGGCGTCGTGGCTGGCCTTCTACGACTCGTTGCTGCGCCGCCGCACCGATGGGACGTGGGTCTTCGAGTCGCTCGGTCTGCCCGGTCGAGAGCAGGTAGCGGCCGCACACCTGGAGCAGGCCCGCGCCGCGGTCTGTGCCAAGACCTGGCTGCCCGGAGCCGGCGCTGGGATCGGGCCGCTCTCCCCCATCAACAAGCACGAGCAAGAACCTCGAGACCAGCACACTCGAGATCAGCAGGTTGCCCTGCATCATCTGGCCGGTGTGGAACGGGTGATCGGCCGGATCCGGGCCGGTGAGGTCTACCAGCTCAACCTGTGCACCCGGCTGCGGGCCGAACTGCTCGAACCTCCGCTGGAGCTGTTCGTCCGCACCGCAGGCACGCTGCGACCAAGCTATGGCGCACAGTTGCCGACCGGCTCGGACACCGCGGTCGTCAGCCTCAGCCCAGAGCGATTCTTGACCGTACGCGACGGATTGGTGACCACGTCACCGATCAAGGGCACCACCAAGCGGACAGAGGATCCCGACGGCTCCCAGCTGCGATCATCGACCAAGGACGCCGCCGAGAACATCATGATCACCGACCTGATGCGCAATGACCTGTCCCGGGTCTGCGAGCCGGGCAGCGTGACCGTGACCGGGTTGCTGGAAGTAGAGCCCCACCCCGGTGTCTGGCATCTGGTGTCGACCGTGCAAGGCCGGCTCCCCCTTGGCGCCTCGGTGAGCCAGCTGCTGGCGGCGACATTCCCGCCCGGATCGGTCACCGGCGCCCCCAAATCCAGCGCCAGGGCGGCGATCGCGGCCGAGGAGCCGCATCCACGTGGGGCCTATACCGGGTCGGCCGGCCTGATCACCGCCGACGGCCGGGCAGAGCTGAGCGTGCTGATCCGGACATTCGAGGTCACCGGAAACCGAGTCGAGCTCGGGGTCGGTGGCGGGATCACCGTGGACAGCGTCCCGGTCCGCGAGTGGCAGGAGTGCCTGCACAAGGCCGAGCCGCTGGCTCGGGCCGCCGGCAGCAACCTCAGCGGCTGGCTGAGCGACCTGCCACCACCGATACCGATCGACCTTTCCGACGCGGGCGTCTTCGAGACGATCCTGGTGCAGCATGGCCGGCCGCTACGACTGGCCGACCATCTGGCTCGACTAGCTCGCTCGGTCCGAGAGCTCTACGGGGCTGCGCTGCCGGACGAGATCGGGAGCCAGGCTCTGCGGACGGCCGCCACCATGGGCGACAGCCCGCGAGCCGCTCTGCGAATCCGAGTGCAGTCACAACACACTCACCTCGACGTCGAGGTGAGCGCCCAGCCACTCGGGCCACGGCTACGGCGCAGTGAGTTGACCCTTGCCAACCGGTCCGCCGTCTCGTGGCGGCACAAATGGAGCCGACGTGACCAGCTGCAAGCAGCCGAGAAGCAGACAGCACCTGCGCTCCCCTACTTCCTCGACACGGACGGTCAGGTGGCGGAGACCAGCCGAGGAAACCTCTTCGTCCAGGGCGCTGACGGCAGGTGGCGTACTCCCCCGGCAAGCGATCACCTGCTGCCCGGCGTGACTCGCTGCGCCCTGCTCGATGCGCTGTCCGACCGCCGGGTCCCCTGCTTGATCTCGCCGATCAGCCGCGAGGATCTGGGGGCGGCAAGAGCTGTGGTGTGGACCAGCAGTCTGAGCGGAGTGGTGGCGGTCAGTGGGCTGGACGGTCGAGCACTGGCTTCCGCGAGCCCTGCCGAGACCTGGTCGCAGTGGCTCGGCTATGCCTGACGACCTCCTGCCAACCCGGCCCGAGCTGAGCCGAAAAGCGCGCTGAACCGGAGCGGGCTGAGTCGGAATGGGGCTCCGCCGAAGCAGGGTTGGTCAGCGGCGCCCAGTGGTCGCCACGTCCCGACGATCGATCACCGAGCGTGCCGCGGTGAGGAAGCCGTCGGCGTACGGCTCCGGAAAGTCCCCGAGGTAGTAGACCCGGGTGAGCTGCCGCTCGGGTGCCAACGGGTCGCTGCCGAGCAGCCGATCGCACACCTCGGCAAGGTTGCTCAGGTCCTCCTGCAACACGTACGCGGCCCTTGCTGCGGGCGCATCGACGAGCAACTGCTCCGGGGTACGCCCCACCGAGACGATCGCGAACGGCTTGTCGGAGCGCAGATAGTCCGAGACCACCGCTGAGACATCGGAGATCATCGCGTCCGAGACGTTGAAGCAGTCCTCGATCGTCATGGCCTGCTCGGCAGCCTCGCCCCAGAGATGCTCACGCCCGGTTGCGGCCTTGTCCGCAGCCAACAGGCGACCGATCTCTTCGATCATCTCCGTGCAGTCGCGATAGCGGTAGTTGAACGGATGCGCCCGGAACACGACCCGGGCACCACGATCGAGCAGCGCCTGGACGATCTGGCGACCGATCGGCAACGAGAACACCCGACTGTCGGAGAACGGACCCTGCCACGTCGGGGCATACAGCACCGTCGGTGATGCCAGCTGGCCGATCGGCCCGGCGGCCGGAGTGATCACCTCGACCTGCGGCCGGCCCACCACCCGGAACTTCTCCTGCGGGATGGTGACTCCGTGCCGGGCATAACGGTCGATCCCGGCTTGACCGGCGGCGAAGAGCAGATCGTAGATGGCGTGCACCGGGTTGAAGCAGGCAGGCTTCTCTGAATCACCATGGTTGAGCCACACGTGAGTGAGTTCTCTTCGCTCCACCAGGTGACTGTTCCTGGCCGCGTTGTTGACATAGAACGCCGTGGTCAAAGTAGGAACCACGATCTCCTCGACGCTGCGCAGCGTGGGTCGGAAGATGATCGGCACCTTGACGCCGGCGGCGGCCGTCACGTCGGCGATTGCGCGCAACATCGGTACGGTGCGCGTCACGAAGATGTAGCGACGGCCGATCCGCTCGAAGTAGGGCAGCCACATGCCGACCTGGTACGCCGCGCCCACCGTGGAGGAGAAGTACACGACGAACTCCGGGCCGTACGCGCGCAACGCTGCCGGGAACCGTTCGTCGGCGTCGACGACGAGGCGGGCCCGACGCAGCGCTCGAGCGAGTCCGTCGGCAAACACCACAAGAGCGACCAGCGCGACCAAGCCTCCGAGGAGCGCAGGCAAACCGAACGCCGCGGCCAGCAGCGCCACCACCAGAGCCAGGCTGCCACACCAGGTCACGACGACGCGGGGGAATCGCTCGGCGACCTCCGCCTCCACCTCGGGGAAGTCGTGTACCTCCAGACCGATCCGACCCCAACAGCGGGAGATGAAGCTCTCCCCAACCAGTGCGATGGACAGCAGCAGTACCGTCACCGTCACCAGGGCCAAGTTGGCCGATCGGGTGTGTTCGACCACCAAGAGCAACATCAGCAGCACGGCCCGGGTGACCCCGAGCCGACCCAGCAACCGGCTCCAGCGCATCCGGTCCGCCAGGTCCCGCCGGGAGGCAGTGGCCCCCACCAGCAGCCCGAGCAGCCCGACCGTCACCGCGACCGCCACCGAACCGGCCGCGAGCGCGATCAGCAGCGCGAGCAGCGCCAACCCGGTACCGGTGAGATTGAGCACGATCGACTCGAGAACACGACGATAGTCCGCGAGCCGGCTGCGCAGTCCCTGCCGTGTCTCTTCGTCTTCGTCGCCGGCGCCGCCGTCACCATCGGCTGGCTCCGGTTCAGCGACATCCCGGCCCTCTTCGTCATCCGCGTCCAGCCCGGCCGCTCGGTGGCTGGCCACGTCACGTACGGCGTCGACGAAGGCGTTGGCGTAGGTCTCGGCCGGGAAGTCACCGAGATAGTCGGATCGAATGGCATTGCGCTCGGCGGCCATCGGGTCGGCGCCCAGCATCTGGTCCAGTGTCTCGTCCAGGTCGGCCAGATCGCGTCGCACCACGTAGGAGGCACGCGACACCGGGTATTCAATGCGAAACTCCGCCGGCTCGGACGGCACTGCGATCATCGCAAACGGCTTGCCGGAGAACAGATAGTCCGACACCACGCTGGACACGTCGGTGACCATCGCGTCGGAGACGTTCATGCAGTCGAGGATCCCCAGGTCCTTCTCGGCCGCCTGGCCCCATCGATGGCCACGCCGGGTCCGGCTGGCATCGGCAGCCAGCAGATCCTGGATCCGCCCGATCGTGGCGGCGTCAGCCGGGTCCTCGTAGCTGAACGGGTGCGGCCGGAAGATCACCGTGGCGCCCCGGGCCAGCAGCGCGGAGACGATCTGCTCACCCGACGGCAGGGAGTAGAGCATCGTCTCCTCGACGTGTCCCTTCCAGGTCGGCGCGTACAGCACCACCGGCGCGCTCACCTCGCTGATGGACCGCTCGACCCGCTGCACGTCCTCGGCCTGCGGCCGGCCGACCACCCGGAACTTCTCCATCGGGATATGTACGCCGTGGTCGCCGTAGCGACGCGTCGCCGCCGGCCCAGCGGCGAACACCTGGTCGTACATGGCGTGCGTGGGGTTGTAGGACGGTGGTTTGTCCGAGTCGCCGTGCCCCAGATAGACGTGCGTGAGATGGTGATAGCGGACGAAGGCCCCGTTGCCGGAAGAGGCGTTGACATAGAAGGCGGCCCGCAGCGACGGCACGATCATCGCGTCGAGGTCCGCGATCCGACGCGACTCGATCACCGGCACGTCGGTCAGCTCGGCAAGCACCTCGGCCGGCACCCGGTCACGGGTGACGATGACGAATCGGCGACCGGCACGCTGCAGGTAAGGCAGCCACATGGTGATCTGGTACGGCGCATCGTCGGGCCGGGAGGTGGAGACCACGAACTCGGGTGCGTACGCCGCCAGCGAGGCCGGGATGAGCTGCCGCTGCCGCCGGGAGGCCAGGATCCGGTTGCGACCGGTCAGCGCCAGGACGACCGCCGGGATCAATGCCAGCAGCGCGACCAGCAACCAGCCCCCCACCGCGACCCCGAACAGGGCGAACACCAATCCCAGCAGGGTGGCCGCCAGGCTCGCGGCGACCGTCGGCACGGCGAGATCACGGACCGGCACGTCGTCGGGTACGCCGGGCAGATGAGCGACGAAGCGCACCCGGTGATTGGCGGCCCGCCGCAGCTGCGGCTCGCTGACGATCACCGCGATCAGCAACGCGGCCGCCAGGCCGGCGCTCACCCGCGCAGCACCCGAGGAAGATGCGGAAGCAACCGCAACGGCCATCCCAGCGACCAGCAGAGTCCTCGGCACCATGGCGAGCCCGAGCGGTCGCGAACGACTGTCTGCGTCCTCTCGAAGCCGGCCAACGACCCGCAGCACGGCAGCCAGCAGGCCGATCAGCAAGAGCACCAGTCCAAGGGGCCGCGAGCCCAGTAACACCGACCCGGCGCCGAGCACGGCGGCAGCGGTGGCTGCGAGATCGACCACGAGATCGCGGACGATCAGTCGATACACATTGGTCTCGTTGGGGTCAGCCATTGATCTGGGTGGATCCTCGCGGTCGGCGTCACTGGCCCAGGCGGGCGGGCACGAGTCTAGAGCTGGTTGGCAGACATGGCTTCAGAACAGGCCGACGGTGGCCGGAGTATTCGTCTCCGGTTGATAGCGTGCCAGGACCCGTTTCGTGTACAGGAGTTCAGGTGAAAGTTGTCAGCGTGGTCGGCGCACGCCCTCAGTTCGTGAAGCTGGCTCCGATAGCCCATGCACTCCAGGCCGCGGGCCACGAGCACATGATCGTGCACACCGGTCAGCACTATGACCCGAACCTGTCCGACGTGTTCTTCAGCGGGCTGGGCATCCCCGAGTCAAACATCCACCTCGGGATCGGGTCGGGAAGCCATGGCGTCCAGACCGGGGCGATGCTGACCGCTCTCGACCCGGTGCTGGAGTCCGCCGAGCCCGATTGGGGCCTTGTCTACGGGGACACCAACTCGGCGATCGCCGCGACGCTGTCGGCGGGCAAGCAGCATTTGCCGGTGGCCCATCTGGAGGGCGGGCTGCGGTTCTACAGCCGCCGGGCGCCCCGGGAGCTCCACCCCGTCCCCACCCGCCGCGCCGCCGATCTGCTGCT
>RRZT010055472.1_pt1 | contig 11518 bp, 3 predicted proteins | sample 2165551 | NCBI WGS metagenome assembly RRZT01 (sample SAMN10456910, study PRJNA506462) | wastewater metagenome | biome: wastewater; feature: sludge; material: wastewater sludge; isolation source: wastewater sludge with Escherichia coli K12::gfp cells carrying plasmid... | place: USA: Moscow, Idaho ... | reverse complement strand
ATGATGGCCGTCGCCGACATTTTCGAAGCACTCACCGCTGTCGACCGCCCGTACAAAAAAGGAAAAACGCTTTCCGAGGCGATCAAAATCATGGCCAAGATGCGCGACGAACAACACATCGACCCCGACCTCTTCGATCTATTCCTGCACTCGGGCGTTTATCGGGAGTATGCCGTACGCTTTTTACGCCCTGAACAGATCGACACCGTCGACATCGAGGCCTTCAAGCGCGACTCAGAGAAACCTTAGGTCCTTATTCAGCCGGAGAAACACAGTTAACCGGTCTCAACGCAGAGGGCGCAGAGGCGCAGAGTACGCGGAGAAAGACAAAGAACAACGCCTATGTGATGTGGTGAGTCATTTACTTCACTCTGCGTCTCTGCGCCCTCTGCGTTGAAAGAGGCTCATGTAATCACTCGTGCTTGTCGGCGACTTCTGACACGCTTCCCCGCTCCAGCCACGCCAACAAGGTCTCGAAAAGCCTCTGTGGATCGACCGGCTTGGCGATATGGTCGTTCATGCCGGCCGCCAGGCAAATCTGGCGGTCTTCATCGAAGGCATTGGCCGTCATCGCAAGGATGGGAGTGGTGCTATTCAAAGATTCGGCGCGAATGGCTTTAGTGGCTTCAACACCGTTTAGCCGTGGCATCTGCATGTCCATCAAGACCAGCGCGTAAGGGTTTTTACGGGCCAGCGCCAAAGCCTGCAGACCATCACCGGCCAGATCGACACGCAGCCCTACGTCCTCCAGCAAGCAGCGAGCAACTTCTTGGGCGATCGGTTCATCCTCGGCGAGCAGGATGCGCGAGCCGGCAAAGTCCTGCTGCAAACGCTCCTCCAACACAAGACCAGCAAAAGGCGATGCAGGCGCCAGGGCATCGCCTTGCCGCCGCTTTAACGGCACGACAAACCAAAAGGTACTGCCCTGCCCCGGTGTACTCTGCACACCAATTTCACCGTCCATAAGCTCGACAAGACGCTTGCTGATGGCCAGACCAAGGCCGCTGCCGCCATACTTGCGAGTCATGCTGTTATCGACCTGTTCAAAAGAAGTAAACAAGCGCGAAATTGCTTCCGGTTCTATACCAATACCGGTATCAGTGATATCAAAGCGCACCCGCACCGCTTCGGCCGTTTCTTCGACCAGGCGAATGCGCAAGTTCACCGCGCCCTGCTCAGTGAATTTGATGGCGTTGCCAAGCAGGTTAAAAAGAACCTGACCGAGGCGTAAAGGATCGCCCTTGAGAATCTGTCTGGCCAGATCGGCGGGCAAATCCTTGCTTAGCATCAAGCCTTTTTGAGTAGCGCCATGCTCAAGCAGGCCAAGGACACTCTCGACGCTCTCGCCCAATTGCAATGGCACATTTTCAAGCGCCATGCGTTCGGCTTCGATCTTGGAGAGATCAAGGACATCGTTGAGCACGCGGAGCAAACGCTCAGCCGAAAGTTTGGCCTTGTCGAGCTGATCCAGCCCGGTAGCATCGGTCATGCGCCGTCTGGCCAGGCCGATCATGCCCAACACCCCACTCATCGGCGTGCGCAATTCGTGGCTCATGTTGGCAAGAAAGGCGCTCTTGGCACGGCTGGCGGTTTCAGCGACAACTTTGGCGGTAAGCAATTCAGCAGTACGTGACTCGACGAGCTCTTCCAGGTGCTGGCGGTATTTTTTCAGCTCAGCTTCTGCTGCCTTGCGTGCTGTGACGTCCTGAAACAGGCAGGCAAATTGTCCCGGTGCCGGCCGAAAGGCGGTTACTTCGAAGTGTTTATCCAGCTCGGCGACAAAATTCTCGAAATGCGCCGCTTCGCCGGTCAGCGCGACACGACCATAAGTGTCGATCCAATACGCCTCGAGACCGGGAAACAGCTCCAACACCCTAAGCCCCACCGTATTTTCCGCTTTCAGCCCGGTTATTCGCTCGAATGCCGGATTGACCGACAAGTAACGATAGTCCACTGGCTTCCCCACGGCGTCGCAGATGATTTCGTGCACTGCAAAGCCGTCGAGCATCTTGTCAAACAGGGTGTGATACTTCAACTCTGCCTGTTTTTGCTCGGTGATGTCGCGCACATTGACCACAACGCCACGAATATCCGGGTTAGCAAGCTGGTTAGTGCCGCGCGCTTCGAGGTGCACCCAACCGCCACCCTTGCATCGATGCCGGTATTCCGCACCACCGTAGCCCGTCTCGACGATCTGTCTAAACGCTGCACGAACCTGTGCCTGATCATCGGGATGGATCATCTGCTCAATGACCGGGATATCGACCAGTTCAGCCGATGAGTAACCATGCACTTTCTCGGCGGAGGCACTGACATACCTCTGAACACCTTGGGCATCAAGAATGACAACCGCGTCGAATGAATTCTGCAAAAGCTGCTCGAAGTGCCGCTCGCGTTCCTCCAGAGCCTTTTCGACCGCCGTTCGAGCCATCACCTCGCGCCGCAATCGCCAGACCCATAGGGCAAAGAGCATCAGAAGAAACAGCGCGCCCACCCCCGACAGCAGCACGAACCTTAGGGGCAAGCCCTGCTCAATACGCAGACTCATCCAGCGGTTAAGAACGCTATCGAGTTCCACCTGGGGAATGGCGGCCAGCGTTTTCTCCAGAATACTCAACAACTCCGGGTGGCCGTGGATCACCGCCATGCTGTGCTCGCTGGCGTACTCTGTTGTGCCAGCGAGGCGCAAATCCATTTCTCCTGCCTGCTGCAAGAGGAAATTGAGTGAGGGCGCGTCACCGACGTAAGCGTCGGCCTTGCCCTCTTTAATCAAGGCAAAGGCCGCCAGCTCGTTCGGCGTGGCCAGCAGCGTAATTTGCGGATGATCGCGGGCAAGAAGCTCCTGCATGAAATAGCCTTGCTTGATGGCCACTCGCTTGCCGTGCAACTGGTCCAAATTGGCGATATAGCCCTTGCGCTGATCGTTGAGAATAACGATGGGCGATTTGATGAAGTCGGAGGTAAAGTTGAGATAAGCGCGACGCTCCGGCGTACTGACGGCGTCGCTCAACATATCGAGCTGTCCGGCCTTGGCCATATCCAGCGTCTCTTGCCAGGACTTCCCCTTGACCACCTCAAAGCGAACACCCAGCTTGCCTTCCAGCAAGCGCAGGATTTCAGCGTTGATGCCAACAAACTGGCCCTTCTCATCGAACCACTCGTAAGGCGCAAATTCACGGTCGATCCCCACCCGGATGACCGGGTGTGCCTTGAGCCACGCCGTTTCATCATCGGTAAGGCGCAAATCGGGGCGGCTGGCGTACACGAAACGCTTCAATTGCTTGTCCGACAAGGCGGGCGCCAGCTTGTGCTCGGCGTAGATCGCGGTCAAACGACGCAAACGGCCGACATCAATCAGTCCGAGCGGAACCGCTTCCGGAGCAATCATGCGGTGCGTTTGCGTCGCCTCGAAACGCAAGAGCTCCAGGCTGGACTCGCTTTGATATTGCCGCTTGGTCAGCTGGATCATCTCTTCCGGATGATCCAGCGCATACTGCCAACCCTTCAGGCTGGCGCGGAGAAAACGCTCAGCTCGTCCGGGGTGAGTATTCAACTCCTGTTCGCTGGTAAACAGCAGGTCACCATAAAAATCCAGGCCGTAACTCTGCGGATTGATGATGTTGACCGCAACACCGCGCTCGCGGAAATAGAACGACTGGTTTGTCAGATAGGCCGACATCGCATCCACGCGCCCGCTGCTCAGGTCCTCGTTGTTGTAGCTATGCGACACATGCTCGAAGCGCTCAGAGCTTATGCCGGCTTCTGCCAGCATGGCGCGAATCGGACCGTCATCGCTACCTTTAGAATCGAACATCAAACGCTTACCAGCCAGGTCGCTCGGGCTGACAATCCCGGAGTCCTTGCGGCTGATAAGAACCAGCGGGCTGTGCTGGAAGATCGCCGCCAGAGAAACGATGGGGGCGCCGCGGGCATAATCGGCGACGATCGCCGAGTCCCCAACACCGTAGTCGGCCTCGCCGGAGCCAACCTGCTCAACGACGCTACGCATGCGATTGAGCGGTCGAATCTCTACCTCAAGGCCTTCTTCCGCGTAATAGCCTTGCGCCTTGGCCGCGTAGTAGCCGGCGAACTGGAACTGGTGAAACCACTTGAGTTGCAATGAAACTTTTTCTGCCGCACCGGCAAGGCTATAAAGCGATAGCGACAGGGCAACACACAGCAACAGTCGGGACAGTGTCGGGGGCATAAGGCCATCCAAGCTCATGGAAAAGGTGATCTTCGCTGTTTCGACATTCTGGCCGGATTGTCCAGCGCTGACAACAACTTCAGACGTAGCATGAAAGCAGTTGCGGTTTCAGTTGTGGATAAGCGCAGCGCACCTACTCTAATGCTACCAATGCTCTTCTCTGCGTAATCTCTGCGCCTCTGTGTCTCTGTGCTGGGTTTATGGCTCTTATGCAGTTACCACTCGCGCTTAGCGAGGCCAGGCAATGCTGTTAAACTCCCGTTTTCTCGCGCCGCTGATCGAGTGGCAAAACTGGGTTTCAAGGAGAGTAAAAACCATGTCGTTAACGCAAAAGATTTTTGATTTCTTCAGTCGCAAGACCAAAGCCTCCAATGGCGGCGGCGACAAGGCCATCAGCAAGCAACATGCGGGCGGCAAAATGACCGCCCGCGAACGCATCGCCGCGCTGCTCGACGCCGACTCGTTCCACGAATACGACCTCTTTGTTGAACATAGCTGCCAGGACTTCGGCATGGAAAGCAAGGAGCTGCACGCCGATGGCGTGGTCACCGGCACCGGCACCATCTCCGGCCAGCCCGTGTGCATCTACGCGCAAGACTTCACGGTCGCCGGCGGCTCGCTCGGCATCATGCATGCGCGCAAGATCACCAAAATCATGGACCACGCCATCAAGCTCGGCATCCCGATCATTGGCATCAACGACTCGGGCGGTGCGCGCATTCAGGAAGGCGTTAATTCGTTGGCCGGTTACGGCGAAATCTTCTACCGCAACACGCAGGCTTCCGGCGTTATTCCGCAAATTTCCGTCATTCTCGGGCCGTGCGCTGGCGGTGCTGTGTACTCACCGGCACTGACCGACTTCGTCCTCGTCGTCGACGGTATCTCCAAGATGTTCATTACCGGGCCAGAAGTCGTCAAAACCGTTCTCGGTGAAGAAATCTCCATGGAAGACCTTGGCGGCGCACGCGTGCAGGCCGAAGTTTCCGGAAACGCGCACTTCTTCGCCAACAGCGAGCAAGAATGCTTTTACCAGATCAAGAGCCTCTTCAGCTACCTGCCGCCAAACAACCGGCAAAAGCCGGAAGCCATCGCGCCAAGAAAGCCGAAAGCAGCCTACAAGGTGGAGAGCGTCATTCCGAAGGATTCAAAAGAGCCGTTTGATGTGCGCGACGTAGTACGCGCCATTGTCGATGACTCCGAGTTCCTCGAAGTGCACGAGCTGTTTGCGGCCAACGCGATCATCGGTTTTGCCCGCATCAACGGCGAAACAGTCGGCATTGTCGGCAATCAAGCGCTGGTGCTCGCTGGCGTGCTGGACATCGACGCTTCGGACAAGATCGCCCGCTTCATCAGCTTCTGCGACTCGTTCAACATTCCGCTGGTTACCCTGATGGACATCCCGGGCTACCTGCCGGGTTCCGACCAAGAGCACGCCGGCGTCATCCGCCACGGTGCCAAAGTTTTGTACGCCTATAGCGAAGCCAGCGTGCCGAAGATCACCGTTATTTTGCGCAAAGCTTATGGCGGCGGCTACATTGCCATGTGCTCAAGCCACCTCTGCGCCGACTTCGTCTTTGCCTGGCCAAGCGCCGAAGTCGCCGTGATGGGGCCGGAAGGCGCGGCCAACATCATCTTCCGCAGCGAGATCATGGCGGCCGAAAACCCCGAAGAGATGCGCAAGATCAAAGTCAAGGAATACACCGACAAGTTCGCCAACCCCTACGTCGCTGCGTCACTCGGCTACGTCGATGCGGTTATCACGCCGGAAGAAACCCGCGCCTACCTCGTTCATGCGCTAAAAGTTACCAAGAACAAGCAGGAAGCGCGTCCGAACCGCAAACACGGCACGCCGCCGGTTTGACAGGAGAACACTTGTGAGCGAACAAGACAATCTGACACAACTTCAGCTCGAGGACGGCAGCTATCAGACGCGCCTGACCCGGAACTTCTTGAAGCGCAAGCCCTACGAAAAGCAGAATCCGGACATTATCAAAGCGGTCATCCCCGGCCTCATTGACAGCATCGCCAAGACTGTCGGCGCCAAGGTGGCCCAAGGCGAGACGCTGATGATTCTGGAAGCGATGAAAATGCACAACCGGATCAAAGCGCACCGCGACGGCTGCATCAAGTCGATACACGTCGCTGCCGGAGAAAAGGTCAGCAAAGGGCAGGTCCTGCTAGAAATCGAATAGGCTGCATCGATATCAGGCAAGCCTGCAAAGCGCGCCGTTTGTGGCTGACCATGCCGCAAACGGCGTTTTTTCATGCCGGGCCACAATGCCCCCCAGCAACACCACAAACTCCACCCAAGCACACGGCCAGAAGCCAAGCAACACGGCGTTCTTCACCCATAGGGGGTGAAGAACGCCGATCCATGCGGCTTGCAGAGCACCTTACTCGCTAACCAGCACCTTGCCGTTCGGCACTTCGCCAAACACTTCCGGCGCGTACATCGCTTCGATGCGCGTTGCGGGCAGAGTGAATTCGCCAGAATTATTCAGCCGCACCGTATAGTCGATGAAGAACTTGCCGCGCGGCACGTAGCTGTAATAGGCGCGGTAAGCGCTGAAAGTCCGCTCGACGTACGCCGGCCAGGCTTGCCCGCCATCGCGCTCGCCCATACCGGCAATGTGCGAATCACGGCCGTCACCTTCGCCGAGAATGCGCGCACCACCGGGGATCGGATCGTTGATGACGACCCACGACATCTCCTGATCGGACTCAACGCTTAGCCGCACACGCCAGACGTCGCCACGCGAAATCTTGCCGGTCAGCTTTTCCTGCACCGGCGTCACGCTGCGCGTCACGCGGAAGCCATTAGCCTTCGCCTCGGTGATCGGCACGGCAGCGAGCACCTGCATGGCGGCCCACGGTTTGCCTGTGCCTTCATGGGTGATTTGCAACTTGGAAGTGGACGAAGAATTCGGCGAAAGCTTGGCCGGCCACGGAACCAGCAATTTGTTCAAATCATCGGTCTTGCCTTGCCAAGCGAAGTCCTGGATCGGCAGCGCACCAAGCGCCAGACGGGTATTGCCGCTCACCGCGTCGCGTTCGAACTTGCGACCAAACTTGTCGAGCGCGATGCTCGCCCAAACGTTGGACACCGTCGTCAGCCAGCGCCCGCGTTGCTGGCGCAGCATGGCGCCCTGCACCAAGGCCGGCAGATCATCCTTCCATGCCGGGTCGTCGATCACCGCTTCGATCAGGCGGAAGGCATTGGCATCGCCGCTGACCATCAACCACCACCAGTAATCAGCGCGCTCGCTGGTAAAGACGAGACGCCCACCAAGATACGACAAGCGGTTGCGGATTTCGCGCTGTACCGCATCGAGCTTGGCGGCACGATCCGGCAACGAAGTCAGCCGCTTGGCGATCAGGTACCAGTCGATCAACGCCGAGGTCGGCAAACGCGGCAAATCGATTTCAAGGCTTGAAATCGCCGAGAACGGCTTGTTGCCCCGCCGAGTGAGCGCCTCAATCGCCGCCAGTTTGCGCACCACCAGATCGCTTTGCGGCGACCAGTACTCGGGCTTGATGCGTCCCTCGGCAAAGGCGGCCAGGCCGCGCTCCATGCGCTGCGCGATTTCCGGCGGAATGGCAAAACCGCTGGCGTGTGTCACATCCAGGAGATAAGCCGTCAGTGCCGGACTACCTCCATTGCCATTATTGCCTTCGCCGGGGAAGTAACGCGCCAGCCCGTTGGCGTCGAGATAGGTCGGCATGGCTTCAACGACCTGTTGCCAGCGCGCCTCGTCGCGCAGCCCAACGGCCACCGAGGTTTTCTGCTCCAGGCAAACAAACGGATACTCCTCGAAGAAACGCTTCAAGCCCGGCGGCGGCGTCGAAATCCGCGCCGAAAGCCCGACCTCGATGCCACCCAACGGGCCGTTCTTGCCCGAAATCGCACCCACCGGCACGGCAACTGGAACGTCCAGTTGCCCCTCAACACGGGCAAAGGTCGCCTGCTGCACGGTGACCGGCACGGCCGGATCGATCTGTTGCGCAATGCGCAAGCGATCCTTGCCGGAGCCGCCCTGCGCCACGGCATCGAACTCCCAGGTCAGCGAAGTCACGCCTTCCGGTGCTTCCGCCGTCCAGACGAGTTCGGCAGCGCTTTCGGCATCTAACTTCACTTCCTTGCTGTCAAGCGCACGCTCGCCGGCGCTGCTCACGGTCTTGGCCGACACATTGACGGTCATCGGCTTGGCCGTGCCGTTACGCACCGTCAGCAAGGCGCTGTAGCGATCTTTTTCGCGCACCAGCGGCGGCAAGCCGGAGATCAGCTGCAGATCCTGTTTGGTGCGCAAGGAACCACTTCCCGTACCAAACAGCCCGGCGCCAGCATCGGCGACAACGACCAGTTTGAACTCGCTCAGCGAATCGTTAAGCGGCACGCTGAGCGTCGCGCTGCCATTAGCGTCGAGTACCACGCGCGGATTCCACAACAACAAGGTGTCGAACAACTCGCGCGCCGGGCCGCGCCCGCCGCCGCCTCCCGGCGGCAAGGCTTTCTTGCCGAAGTGCCGCTTGCCGATAACCTGCGACTGGGCGGTCGCCGTTTCCACCTGATAGGCGCGGATCGGCAACATGGCATCGAGCAGGTTCCAGCTTTCATTCGGGCGCAATTCGAGCAGCGCCTGATCGACCGCGGCAAAAGCCACTTCGGTTCCCGCTGGCACTGGTTTACCGTCCGGCTGGGTTACGGTGATCTTTACTTGCGCCTTGTCACGCGGCTGGTAGTCCGGCTTATCCGCTGCCACATCGACCTTGAGCTTGAACGCCTCGGTACCGACTTCGATCTTTGCCAACCCCAGCTTGAACGCCGGCTTGGCCAGATCGACCATGGCTGTCGGCTGCGACGGGTTCCACCACTCCTTGAACCACGCCACCGGCTCGCGCCAGCCCCAAGAGAAGAAGGAATACCACTTGAGCGGCTCCACGCGGCCGCGCACGGCGAGCACCGAGACAAAGACATTCGGCCCCCATTCGCCCTTGACCGGAACCTCGATCACCGGCTTGAAGCGCGAAAGCTCGACCACCTGCGTGTCGATAATTCCGCCCGCCTCGATCGACACCAGCGCCGTCGCTTCGCGGAAGGGAGTACGCACCTGGAAGCGCGCGACTTCGCCCGGCGCATAGCTGCGCTTTTCCGGAATCACGTCGATGCGATCCTGATTGCCGGCGGTGAACCACAAATCGCCATTGCCCGCGACCCAATAACTGGTGCCGGCATAAACGACGTTGCCCTCCTTGTCCTTGGCCTCGGCCAGCAGATAAACGTTGCCCGCCTCACTGCTGCGCGCTTCGCAGTTGAGTTTGCCGCGTGAATCGCTGCGCCCGCTGCACACCTCGCCCATATCGACAAACTCGGTGTGGTTCTCGAAAGCGTAGAAACCGCCGACGATGCGCTTGCGGTGCGAATAATCGACACGGCGCTTGGCCATCACCTTCACCGGCGCATCGGCCACCGGTTTGCCGTGCGTATCGAGCACGACTACTTCAATGGCACCGTTATCCTTCACCGACGCCCAATCCTTGACGTAAATACCGGGGACAATCGCTGCCGGCCACAATTCAACCGCGCCGTGAATCGTCTGGATTTCGCCATTCGGGTCGGCAAAACTCATTTCGGCATAAAGCTCGCTCGGGCCTTTGACTTTGCGGTTGAGCGGCACCGAGAGCTTCCCGGCACCCGCCTTGTCCAGCGTCAGCGGCATCTTGTCGGCAATCAGTTCTTCCTGTTCGCGATTGTCATCGACGGCAAAAGCGGCACGCCCTTCTTCGTCAAAATCGACGATGAAATGAAAATCCTCGTAGCCCTTGTACTCTGGCCAGCGCGGACGGAAGGTCGCCGAAACCTCGACATTCGCCCCCTTGGCCGCGCCGCCGTTCAGGAACGACAGCCCCAAGGCCAGCGGCACATCCTTCGGCGCCACCAGACGCCCAGGCACACCCTGCACGCTGCCGGTATAAACCGGCAAACGGAAGTCGGAAACAGTGAAACTCCCGGTCACTGCGCTGCCGCCCTGACCATTCGGCGCGCTGCGCAACTCGACCTGATAGGAACCGCGCTTGGCCGAAGCGGGAATCTTCCACTGATTGGTCGCCACGCCGCGACTATCCCAGTTCAAAGGCTGGCGAAACTCGTCGCCGCTGCCATCGTGCATGATCACCAATTCCGTCGGCAAAGTCTTCGCATCTGGGAAAGCGAAGGAACGGCTATTGCGTTCTCGTGCGATGTGTTTCATCGATACCGTCTGACCGGCGCGGAACAAGCTGCGATCAAAGACCGTATGGATCTTGCGCGCTTCGTACTCGCCCCAGGTTTCAACGCCAAAACGCCACGGCTCGATACCCTCGTTCCAGTCCGAGCGGACAAAGCTGTAATCCTCTCCCAACTTGGCGCTGGCAAAAAGGAAATTGTGCTCGCCGCACTCGGCCACTGGCAGCGCCACATCGATCAGCGCCCGCCCCTGATTGTCGCTACGCCCCTGCCACAGCGATTTGCCATCGCAGGAAGAAACGCGCACTTCGGCCCCGGCCACCGGCTTGCCGGTATCGAGCGTCGTCACCCAAACGAGGCCGTTATCCTTGCCGCGCTTCAAATGCACCGCCATATTGGTCACCAACACGGAAGTGCGCACGTACATCGGCTTTGGTGTCGATAGCAGCGCCGCACCAAGCAGCCTGCTTTCCAGCTCGACGATGTGATAACCGGGTTTCTGCAACGGAATACCAACCACCTCAAACTCGGCAATCCCGCCGGGCTTGGGCAGTTCACGACTGGCCGTGCCGGCCTTGCCCTTGAGGAAGGAAAACTCGCGGGCATAAAACGGATCGACATAGTCGAACTTCTCGCCGTCGCGCTCGATCTTCACCGTGCGCGTCTGCTGCTCGAATTTGGCCAAGGCCTTGATCGCCGCAATCACTTCGGCATCGTCGGTCAAACGCTGATCGGAAAAGCGATGCGCACCAGCGGATGGCATCTGCAGGTTAGCCAGCGGCAACTTGGCCTCGACGTTGCGCAGCGTTACCGGCAAGACACCGCCTTCCTTCAGTTCAACGATCCCGAAGTCGCCCGGAAACTTGGCCAATGGCGGCAACACGCCAGTGCGTACCTTGAGCGGGAAGCTGGCCGCATTGGCCAGCGGACGACCCGCCTCGTCCTTGAGCGCGGCAGGCAACTCAATCTTTAGTTCGGCATTCTGCGGGAACGGGCGTTTGAAGCTTAGCGAGCCAACGGTACTCTCTCGGCCCCCCTCCGGCATCGGCAACTGCGGCGAACGCGTACCATCCGGCAAGACCAGCCGT
>RRZT011025430.1_pt1 | contig 11519 bp, 16 predicted proteins | sample 2165551 | NCBI WGS metagenome assembly RRZT01 (sample SAMN10456910, study PRJNA506462) | wastewater metagenome | biome: wastewater; feature: sludge; material: wastewater sludge; isolation source: wastewater sludge with Escherichia coli K12::gfp cells carrying plasmid... | place: USA: Moscow, Idaho... | reverse complement strand
TAGAGCTTATACTGATGGTGGTTTTAAAAAAGAACCTGCAACATGTTCATATGGTGTTTATATTGTACCTGAAGAATTGATTGAAGCTAAAGAAGGTGTTTATAAATATGGGCTAGTTGATTATGAAAAATTAACGTCACAAATTTCAGAAATGTGGGCATGTAAAATTGCACTAGAAACTTTATTAGAATATGACTTTAATAACGATGAAATTGTACTATATTCAGATTCACAATATTGTATTAATACAATGTCTAAATGGTACAATTCATGGGTTAAAAAAGGAACATTAGATTCTAAAGCTAATATTGGATTATGGCATGAAATTATGCACATGGTTAAAAAGTTTAAAAATATAAAATTTGAATGGGTAAGAGGTCATAATGGTGATATTCATAATGAATTAGTTGATGGAATTAATCAAGTAGCCATTGGTAGAATTACTATTGATAAAGTATTGAAAAAGTTTAAAGGTGCTTAAATGACATATAAATTAACTAATGAATTAAAACAGCTTGTTAATAATATTGCAATTTGTAAATATGATTTAATTGATAAAATGTTTGATTGTGATTTTGGTTTGTCAAACTATATTAATACAATTTACGTTTCATATAAAAATAAAACTTTGTTATGTGTATTTTATTTTGAAGAAGATGGAAACCAATATTATGACAATATTAGAGATGATGAAGCTTTAAAAGAATTTTCTGATAGAATTAAAAATGATGAAGATGTTAGCATTGATATAGAGATTCATACAATGGCAGATGAAATAACAAAATGGTATGAAGTTGTTTTATGTAAAGATATTCAATTGAAATTTGTTAAAGATGGATTTATTGATATTTACAATAATAATATTAGCAAATATGTATGTATAGATAATGAAGAAAGGGTACAATGAAAATAGAGAAAACCACTTTAAAGGACATTGATAATTTAATTAAAATATCTAAAACAGAATCTATGCCAAAGAAGCATAATAAGTGGTATGTTGACAATCAACGCTTACACGAATGTTTTGTAAAATATAATAAACTTAAAACTGAAGCTTTAGAGAAAGGCGAAGATATTCCATTTATTGCAGATGATTATATTGGTCAATGTATTATGAATATATCTACAGGCATGGCTCAAAATTGGCGTTTTAGGTCTTATTATACCAATTGGAAAACTGATATGATTTCAGACGGTATAGAAGCAGCACTAAAATATTCTAGGGCATACGACCCATATAAAAAAATGTATGATAAAGATGGTAATGAAAAGAAACCTAATCCACATGCATATATTTCAATGATTGTTTTTAATGCATTTGTCCAACGTATTAAAAGAGAAAAAGATGAAGAATATGTACAAAAACAAGCATTTTTAATGCACGATGGTTTTGCTGCAAATGATTTACAAGCTGAAGAATTTATGACTGTTGATATGGATGGCACAAACGCATTTGAGTTTTATCAATCTTATGTTTCAGATGTTGCTGAACATGAAAAGAAATTAGAAGAAAGAAAAACTAGGTATCTAAAACCTAAAGATGAAAAGGAAGAAGAACAACCTATTATAAATGAATTTTTTACTTTTGATTAAAGGAGTGTGATATAATGGAAAAAGAACGTGAAGTGTTTAGATTTATTGATTATATTGTAAAGAAAGATAAATATCAGTTTATTCTTTATAAAGATAAAAGCACTAAACACCATTTGGCTAAGAGTAAAAGGACTACTATTAGAATAGGTTATTATCATTCATTTAAATCTCTGTTAATTGGTATTAGGTCAAGTCTAATTAAAGATTCTATTGAATCTCAGTATGATATGGATAATTTAGAGTTTAATATTAAAGAAATTGATAATAAACTTAAATATCTTGAATTGCCACAATGGTTATCTGAAAGGAAGTAAATGTATAATATGTTTATTGAAAATCCAAAAGAAAGGTTTAAATGAGTAAAATTGTTATTATTACAGATACACATTTAGATGCTAGACAAAGTTCTAGCATCTTTTTGAAATACATGCAAAATTATTATAATGATGTTTTGTTTCCATATATGAAAGAAAATGATATTGTTGATTTGATTCATTTGGGTGATTTTACTGATAACCGCAATAATATTAGTTTACAAGCTAATCAATATATTGTACAAGGTTTTGGTGCTAAATTAAAAGAACAAAATATTAAAATGGAATTATGTTTAGGTAATCATGACTTAGCATATCGCAATAATTCTAGTGTACATTCCCTAACAGGTTTAGAATATGCATATAGAGATAATGTTGTAATACATCAAGACTTTAGTAAGGTAATTATTGGTAATCAAAAGTTTATGATGTGTGGTTGGGTTAATGATGGTAATTATGATGAATTTATTAGAATGATGGATTCTTATAATGATAAATCAAACACTATTTTATGTGGTCATTTTGAAATAGCAGGAGCTAAACATTATAAAAATTCTCCACCTGCTGAACATGGAATGAATGCAGATTTATTTAAAGATTGGCAAGATGTATGGTCAGGACATTATCATACTAAATCTACTTTAGGTAATATTAATTATTTTGGTTCATTGTTTTATATTACATGGCAAGATTATGGTGATAACCGTGGGTTTCATGTATTTGATACTGAAACAAAAGAATTAGAATATATTGTAAATGAATATTCTTTGTTTAAAGAATTGGTGTATAATGTTGATGAAATCAGTGATTGTAAAGATAAGTTTGTACGTATTGTAAAAAATACTAAACCTGAATCAGAAGCAGATTTTTTAAAATATATTGCTAATATTGAGAAACTAAGTCCTATTAAAGTTGATGTAGTAGATAACACAATTGTCTATGAAAAAGTAGACCATTCTGATATGGATACAGAAACCCAACAAAAGAATGTTAAAGAATTGGATGAATACTTTTCTGAATATATGAATGTTAATTATCCTGATTTAGAACATAATCAATATATTACTGAACATTTAAAGGTTTTGTATAAAACTGTTATTGAATCATCATTTAAAGGTGAAAATTGATATGAAATTTAAAAAAATGAGTGTTAAGAATTTTATGAGTGTTGGTAATAATCCTGTAGTTATTGATTTTACTAAGAGTCAATCAACTGTTGTAGGTGGTATGAATGGCTCTGGTAAATCTGCAATTACATGTGAATCTGTTGTTTATGCATTAACAGGTAAAACATTAAAGAAAACTACTTTGCCTAGAATTGTCAATAAGTTTAACAAGAAAAATTTATTGGTTACTTTAGATTTTGAATCCAATGGTAATGAATATCAAGTTGTTAGAGGTATGAAACCAACTATATTTGAAATTTATCGTAATGGTGAAAAGTTGAATGTTGATGCAGCATCTAAAGACTTGCAATCTAAATTAGAGTTTATTACAGGTGTTGATTACAATTCATTAACTCAAATGATTGTTTTAAACCTTGAGAGATTTAAACCATTTATGGAAATGACTTCACAAGAACGCCGTGTCATTGTAGAAGATATTTTAAACATTTCTGTATTTGGCGAAATGAACAAACTACAAAAAGATGTTATTAAAGAGCTTAATAATAAAAAGTCTGATATTCAGTATGAAATTGATAAATCTAATGGTAAAAAACTATCATTAGAAAATGTTATTAAGAATGCTAATGAATCTAATGAAAAGTATTTAAAAGACCTTGAATCACAAATTCAAGAACAGATGAATGAAATAGAATCATTGAATGTTAATATTGAACAATTGTCAAGCAATATTATTGATTTAACTGAAATTAATAATAAATTATCTTTATCTAAATCAAATAAAGATGAAGCAAACACTCAGCTAAAAATATTAATGTCAGATGTTAATAACATTGATAAAAGTGTTAAATTTTTATCACAAGGTAATTGTCCTACTTGCTCGCAAGAGTTATTAAATGCAGATGAATCTATTAAAAAGCATGAATGTGAAAAATTAGATTTGATTGGTAAATCTTCTGAGTATATTACTATTGTTGAAGATGAAACTAAAAATATTAATGAATTGCAAATTATCATTAATGAACAATCAAAATACCAAAGTGATATTAATGGTTTTAAACATAAAATTATGATGGCTGAAAATAAAGCTAAAACATTAATGACTGAGTATGAGAAACAATCTAATAAAAAAACAGATGATGTTGATTCAGTACAATCAATGATTAATACAATTGATTCTGAAATTGAAGTATTAAACAAAGAATATGATTCTGTAATTGTAGATATTGAAAAGAATAAAATTGCATTAGATATTTTATCAGATAGTGGTGTTAAATTAACTATTATTAAAGATTATATTGATTTTATTAACTATCGTGTAAATGATTATTTAAATGGCATGGAATTTTATATTAATATTACTTTAGATGAATCTTTTAATGAATCATTTTCAAGTCCATCAAAAGAAGGTATGATTTATGCTGATTTGTCTACAGGACAAAAACGCCGTGTAAACTTAGCTATATGGTTAGCATTAATTGAAGTATCTGCTATTAAAAACAGTGTTACTTCTAATGTATTATTTTTAGATGAAATTTTAGAAAATATGGATAGTTTAGGTATTGAATTGTTTATTAAGTTGATTAAAGAAAAGATGCCAAATAAAAATGTTTTCATTATTACTCAACGGTTTGAACAATTTAGAGATTTATTTCAATCTGAAATTTACTTTAATTTAGTCGATGGTTATACTGAAATGCAAAAATAATAGTTTACTTTTAAAATTAGTTGTTATATAATGATTTCAAGTTAAATAACAACTGATTTAAGGAATATTGAAATGGACATTAAACAAGCAGAAGAAATTTTATTTGAAGCTAATAATTACATGTTGTTTGATTCATTTGAAGGTGTTAGTGATTTTAAAGATGGTCAATTTGAAGTAATCTTTAAATATGCTCGTTATGATGAAGAAGATTATGATGAATTTTTTAAAACTATTACACTTTCAATTGAACAAATCTTAGAAATTAATATTGAAAATAAAAAGGCATATGAATCATTATAATAAATAATAATAAACTTACTTAAAGGATATTATTATGGATTTAGATTTTTCTGATTATTCTGCTATTAACAATATTGAATCTTGGATGTTTCCAGAAGAAGATATTGAACGTGCTGATTCATATACTGTTGAAGAAGATGGTGATTATGTCTATTTAACATTATATGATGAAGCAGGTGATTTTATTTCAGAAATTGAATTTGGTACTAATGAAATTCATACTTTGCAAGCTTATATTGATGAATTTTTTGATATTTCATATGAAGATACTTATTATTCTGATGTATGGGATAGAACAGCTAAAATTACTGATATTCAACGTGACGAATGGGTATATAAAAATAACAGTGATGTGTCTGTTATTTCAATGCCATTAGATACTTCTGATATAGGTGATTGATTTAAAAGAGGAAAATAATTTAATTATTTTCCTCTTTTTGTTTACTTTTTATATTAGTTATTATATAATGTCTTTACTGAAACAAAACAACACTTAAAAGGAATATTGAAATGACTAACACTTATTGGCATGATGAAGGTAAAGAACAAAAATTGTATGATTCAATTTGGAAAAATGATGTTCCTGTTAGTGGCGAATGCGAAACTGTTAAAGGTGAATTGGTTCGTATAATTGGACATATTCAATATGAATATTTTAATAACGGTAATATCAATTCTTGTAAAACTATTTATGAAGATGTTGAATATGAAGAAGTGATTAATGTATTAAATGAAGAAACAGGTGAATGGGAAGATGAAATTGAAACATACTATGAATCTGAATGTGTAGACACTGATGTAGAAGATTATTATGCTTCAATGTTAAAGTATGTAAATGAACATGTTCCAAACATTAAACCATTTACAAATAAAATTATTGATATTATTTGTGCTAATTTGTATGGTAACTATACAAAATTGTTTTCAGATAAAAACACTAAAGATTATTCTGATTGGGCAGAAGAAATCATGAAATATGTGAAAACATTGTAAGTAAAAATGGGCTAATTTGAATTAGCCCATTTTTCTATCTCATGATATTATGAAATTCTATTACTCTGTTTGATTTCATATGAGTTACTTTAATAGTATCATATCTAAATGTAAAGTTTGATTTCATTTCTACTACATTATCGTTAGTTGTTGAATACACTATTTGACCTAAAGCCATAGGCTGAACACCAATATATTCAACTGTCATAACAGGTAAATAATTATTATCTTGAATAACCATTACAGCATTAGTTGCATATTTAATATGTGCATCATTAGTAATGGTACATAAATAAATCCACTCACAAATATCTACCCATTCATCAAAACCTTCTGATACTTCAAATGTAACAGATAATGCATCTAAATCTACTCTATTATCAGGAACTTGTAAGTTATATGGTGCATTTTCCATTATGGCATCTCCTATTGCAATACCTGTTAATGGAATTTCTTCTAATTGAATAGATAAACTTTTAAATCCATTTATTTCAAACTCAAACGTATTTGACCTAGATGGATTGTTATAATTATTCATTAATCTTATACTGCTGACTTAACTGTAACAACACAAGTAGCAATGATACTATTATCATCCGACCATTTAGCAGTTATTGTTGATGTTCCAGCTATAATACCTATTACAGTACAATTTAAACCAGTATCACCAATGATTACATTTCCTTCATTTGTTGTTTCCCAAATTACAGATTGTGTTGATGATTCTGGAGTAACAGTTACACTAATATCTTTATTCTCTGTTTCGTTTAACGACATTGTTTTTTGTGACATGGTTAAAGTAGTAACAACAGGAGTTATTGTTTTTTCAATACCAGGAGTTATTGTTTTTTCAATACCGTGAATTTCCATGTATTTAGATGGTTGTGGATTAGCTGCACCACCAACACTAGTTAAAGACACTAAAATTTCACCCGTGTTTTTATTTTCCCAACCTAAAACGGTAGGAATCACTTCATCTTGTTTTACCCAATTTGGTTTTGTGTTTACGTAATCGACTGACATATTTTTTAATCCTTTGTATTATATAATATAATTATTTATAAAAACAGTTTACAATGTAATTAAGCTGTGTTAATATGTACATATAAATTAATCAAGGAATTGTAAATGGCATTGGTACATAGATTAGAGTTAATGTTTGATATTAATGTAACACGTATTGAGTACAAAGAAAATGACTGTTTTAAAGGCATTTACAGAAAATGTAGTCGTCATGGTAATAATATATTTAAAGAACATTCAACATTTTTAGATGCAGACAATTCAGAATATGATTCTAATATAGAAATATTGTTAGATTTAGAAGTAGCTAGACATGCTTTTGATTCAAGTGAATTTTTAAACAATATAAAATACTGTTTTAAGTATTCTTTTATTGACAATGCATTAGAATTTCATATAGATGAATATTATGTAAATGAATATACCATTAAAAAGGGTTCAATTGTGTATGTAATGAAAGACCAATACTTATATGAACATAATAATGCTGTATTGAGTAATTCTATGACTTTAATTGACTATGGAGAGGAATTGTTTTGAAAAATTTTGTGATTTATTATGCTTTGTTATTTACTTTTCCTGTATTAATTGTTATAATACATTCATTACTATTTGGTGAGGTTTTTTGAAATGTTTAAATTTGTTTCCTTTGTAGCAGTATTAGCTACTATGCCTGCATTCGCAGATTACCACAATGAAAAATTCAATGATTTAATGTCATATGGTGTTAATTTTACATTTAATCCAAAAGACTTTAAATGCAAAACTAAAAAGTGTTGGGATGAAATGGATTATCTAGAAGCATCTCAAGGTGGTACAGAAGGTTATATTGATGCCATTGACTTTTACAATGAATTTATGTTAAAATATGGTCGTAAAGACTTGTTAATCAAACCACATAAATTGCGTTATATCACAGCAAAGGAATGGGATAAAGTTGAAGTACATTATTGGTATGATTACAAACTTTGTGAAAATTACCGTGTAAAATATTGTAATGAAAAAATTGATTACATGAATGAAATTGTTGGCAATGCTACCAACAAAGAAAAGTTTGATTTATTGCATACTTTAGTTGAAGAATTTATTGAATATCCTGTAGCAGATTCAAAGTGGACTAAAGATTTTTATAAATGGAAAAAAGAAAAGGATAGTTAACATGGGTGGAAAACTGTTTAATGCTAAACGCATGACAAAAGACGAATATAATTATGCAACAGGTGTTGTTGCAACATGGTTATATGGTCATTGTGAATTTGTTTTACCTGATAATCTATCTGACAAAAAAGACTTTGGTGATTTGGATGTTATTATTAACAGTGCTGATTTTGAAAAGTTTTGCAACAGTGTTAAAGATGATTCGTATGTAAAAATCATTGAAAGAAAAGGACACTCTTTTTATTTAGAAGTGGATGAAATAGATAAATTTCGTGTACAAGTAGACTTCATTGTCAGTAACAATTTACAGTATGCTAAATGGTATTATTCTTATGGTGACTTCAATAACCTATTGGGTAAAATTGCTAATCAATACGATTGTAAATTAAAAGATGATGGTTTATATTATCGTTACAATGCAAATAATGACATTTTCTTAACTGATGAAACAGATTTGATTGAACATGTTTTTGACATTGATTTAGAATTTAATATGACTAAAATTGGTCTATTTAAAGCAATTTACAATAGTAAATACTATCAATATAAAGCATTTGATTTTGATAACATGAATCATAGAAACCGTAAACGCAATTCTAAACGTCCTATGTTTTTGGAATTTCAACAATGGTTAAAAGAAAATGATACTAAAGAAGTACCTGAAAACATCAAAACAGATTTTTTGTATGAGCTGTCTATCAAATTTGATTTTGGTTTTGAATTGTATCATTTAGTCTATACGGAAAGTATTAAAAACAATGTATCTGAAATTGTCCGCAAGAGATTTAGCTCAAACATCATTAAAGATGTGTATAACTTGGATTCTTGGAATGAAGCAGGTAATATTAAACGAGTTATTACCAATGACATTTTATCTAATTTTTATGCCTATGAAGAATGCATTGATGCTCCTAGCTATTCTTTTGTATTTTTTAATGAACATGAAGAAGCTAAGTTAAAATATTTAATTTTTGGTGATAATGTAGCATATATTAATTTACGCAATATTTATCCAAATGATGAATGTTTTGTTGTTAACAAATCTGTTTTATTGTGGTATAATCTACATTATGAAATTGAGAATGATGTTGAGTTTGAAGGAAAAGTTTGTTTAGTATACTTGCTAAACTATATTAGGAAATGGAAAAAATAATGAAATTGTATATTGAACGATGTAGTTTGATTGATATGCTTAAAGAATGTGCTAGTAAAATGGACAATCAACAAATTGTTGAAACATCTTTGCGTATTGCTTTATTGGATAAATTGTTAAAGGAAGAATCATATAAATGAAACACATTGATAAAACCTATAAAGAATTGGTGACAAAGTTATTTGAAGAAGGCAAATATAAACCTAATCGTACTGAAATAGAAACACCATTTGTATTACATGGTGAAATGTTTAAACATGATTTAAATGATGGGTTTCCTGCAATCACTACTAAGAAACTTGCTTTTAAATCTTGTCTAGCTGAATTGCTTTGGTTTATCGAAGGTTCTAATGATGAAAGACGATTGGCAGAAATTCAGTATGGTAAACCACGCTCAGAATTAGAAGATAAACGAACAATTTGGAGTGATAATTATGATGCTGATTACTGGCAGTATGGTAAAAAAGAATCATATATTAAAGATAACAAACGATACGGTAAAAATTTTTTGGGAGCTGTTTATGGTGTTCAATGGAAAGAGTTTTTACTAGGTGATGATGCATTTAATCAATTAGATTTTGTTATTGACCAATTAAAAAATAATCCACATTCTAGAAAAATTATAATGCTTTCATATTCACCTGAACAAATTGATGAAGCTGTTTTAACAGCTTGTCACCCAATGGTACAATTTTTAGTATTGGATGGAAAATTAAATTGTTTATGGAATCAAGCAAGTTCAGACGTATTTTTAGGTTTGCCTTTTAATATTGCATCATATGCTATTCTTACTCACATGTTAGCACAAGTATGCAATTTAGAAGTTGGTGAAATTACTTGCTTCTTAGGTGATGCTCATATTTATGAAAATGCTGTTGAGTCTATTAAACAACAAATTGAAAAAGAATCTTATGAAATGCCTATTTTGTGGTTAAATCCATTGATTAAAAATATTTATGATTTTACTATGGATGATGTTAAATTGATTGGTTATAAACATCATGAACAAATGAAAGTATCTATGGCAGTATAGGAAAGGGTTTATTTTGATTGGTAAATGTAAAGTAACAATGATTTATGCAAAAGATTCTAATACTAATGGTATTGGGTATGATAATAAATTGTCTTGGCATTGTCCCGATGATTTAAAATTCTTCAAAGAAAAAACTCTAAATAAGGTTCTTATTGTTGGTAAAAACACATTTAAAGAATTGCCACCTTTAAAAGATAGGTTAGTATTGGTGTTGACTAACAAGCCAATTGATGAAAATGAATTTACATTTGAACAATTATGTAAATTCATTAAACAGCATAATATAGAAGAAATTGTTGTTATTGGTGGCCTCAAGGTTTATAAAACTTTTCTTTATCAAAACAAAGTAGATGAAATTTATGAAACATTATTAACATTCCGTAAAAAGAATATTTATGATACCTTTGTATCTTTCTCTATTAAAAACTTTGCTAAAGAAGAATATAAATCAATAAGAACATTTGATTATGATATGATTATTAATAAGTATACAAAATTAGTTGACAAATAGTTTTAATCAATGTATAATACATTTTTAATTAAGAAAAGGATATTGAATGGAAGTTAAGTTAAGTGCAGAAACATTAGAAGTATTGAATTATTTTCAACGTATTGGTCAAATGATTAAATTCAAAAAAGATAATGATTGGATTAGTATTGTAGGTGGTGAAACAATTGCATCAGCAGATATTAGTGAAGAATTTCCACGTGATGTAAATATTTATGATTTAAATGAATTGATGGCAATTTTTAATGTTGTTAAAGAACCTACATTGGATTTGTCAGAAGATAATATTATTACAATTAAAGCAGATGGTTTGCAATTGCGCTACATTGAAGGCGAAGGTTCTAATATTAAATCGGTAAAAAATAAACCTACTTTGACTAGTATGCCGAGTGTTGATGTTAAATTATCATTGACATTAGAAAATATTAAAAAAATGAATAGTCTTATTAGTACACTTAAATTGCCGTATGTTGCATTTGTTGGTGAAGAAGGCAAGATTTATTTTAAAGGTTTTAATAAAAATGTTGATTCAGATAAAAATGAAATGAATAGTTGTAAAATTCTATTGTGCGACAATGAAACTGAATTTGATAATTTTGCTGTTGTGTTTTC
>RRZT010105200.1_pt1 | contig 11519 bp, 11 predicted proteins | sample 2165551 | NCBI WGS metagenome assembly RRZT01 (sample SAMN10456910, study PRJNA506462) | wastewater metagenome | biome: wastewater; feature: sludge; material: wastewater sludge; isolation source: wastewater sludge with Escherichia coli K12::gfp cells carrying plasmid... | place: USA: Moscow, Idaho... | reverse complement strand
CCCGGCTGGAGGACTCATGACTGAATTACAATTGACCACACCCGATGATTGGCATCTCCACCTACGGGATGGTGCCCTGTTGAGTGAAACGGTTCCCGCCACGGCGCGTGCTTTTTCCCGGGCTGTGGTGATGCCGAATCTGGTGCCACCGGTACTGGATGCGGCAGCGGCTTTGGCATACCGGCAGCGGATCGAGGCGGCTCGCCCCGAGGGCAGCACCTTTACTCCCTTGATGACACTCTACCTGACCGATTTGACCACGCCGGAGATGATCCGCACCGCCCACAGCAGCGGTGTGACTGCCGTGAAGCTCTATCCGGCCGGGGCCACCACCCACTCAGATCTGGCGGTGACCAGCCTGGATCGTCTGGAGCCGGTATTCGATACCCTGGCCGAGTTGGGTATGCCGCTGTTGATCCATGGCGAAGTAACCGACGAAAGCGTGGATATTTTCGATCGGGAGCGGGTGTTTATCGAACGCCACCTGCAGGGACTGGTGAATCGGTTTCCGCAACTCAAGGTGGTTTTGGAACATATCACGACCGCTCAGGCGGCGGAGTTTGTGCTGGCCTGTTCCGACAAGGTGGCGGCGACACTGACTCCCCAGCATCTGCTGATGAACCGTAATCATCTGCTGGTCGGCGGTATCCGCCCGCATAATTTCTGCCTGCCGGTGCTCAAGCGCCGACGTCATCAAGAAGCGCTGCAGCAGGTCGCCATCAGTGGCAGTCCGAAGTTTTTCCTCGGTACCGACTCCGCCCCCCACCTGCAGGAGCGTAAAGAGAGTCCTTGTGGCTGCGCCGGTTGCTACAGTGCACCCGCCGCTATCGAGCTGTATGCCGAGATCTTCGATCAACTGGGTGCGCTCGATAAACTGGAAGCCTTCGCCAGTCACTTTGGAGCCGACTTCTATGGCTTGCCCCGCAACCAGGGCACAGTGACCCTGAAGAAGGAGCCCTGGCAGGTTCCCGAGCGCTTGCATCTGTTGGGCGGCCAGGTGTTGGTCCCTTACTGGGCTGGGCAGCCCTTGAACTGGCGTTTGGTAAATCAGGCCTAGTTAGCGGTTCCATACTGTCAGATAGCAGGCCCGGATCCCGCTCTTCACAAGACCGTAAGTGATGATGTCACTTACGGTCTTTTCTTTTATGAGGCCGGTCCATCCTAATACCAGCCAGTTAGCGAAGGCGAGAGAGCCTGTTAAGCCAACCGTTGGCGGTAGGGATGCCGCCATCGAGCCGCCCAGGTCAGAGTTTACGGCGAGTTGGCGAGAGAGGATATCTCGCCCGAACTGCTTAACTGACCCGCATTAGCCCGCTCATCCTGTTCACTCGGTTTGTATTGCCAAATGTGAGAGGGGAAAATTGGTTGCGCTACGCAATTTTTTTAGGTCACCCCTGGTGCAATTCAAAAAAAGTGATGTATTATGCAAAAACACTGATTATTTTCTCACTCTTGATGTGAATGCAGGAAGGAATAGCAAATGGAACAGGTAACTCGGGCTTGGTTCGATGACGTGGTAGTGCCGACCTATGCACCCGCACAATTTATCCCGGTTCGGGGCCTGGGCTCCCGGCTGTGGGATCAGCAGGACCGAGAGTATATCGACCTGGCTGGCGGCATTGCGGTCAATGCATTGGGGCACTGCCATCCGGCTCTGGTACAGACGTTGATCGAGCAGGGGCAGACGTTGTGGCATGTCAGCAACTGGATGACCAACGAACCCGTGCTGCGCTTGGCGCGCAAGATGGTGGACGCCACCTTTGCCGATCGCGCCTTCTTCTGTAACTCCGGCGCTGAAGCCAATGAAGCGGCCTTCAAGCTGGCTCGTCGCTATGCCCATGAGCAGCATGGGGCGCACAAGGATCAAATCATCGCCTTCTTCCAGGGCTTTCATGGCCGGACCTTCTTTACCGTCAGTGTGGGCGGCCAAGCCAGCTATTCCGACGGGTTCGGTCCCAAGCCGGGGCAAATCCAGCATGTGGCCTATAACGATTTGGCCGCACTGCAAGCGGTGATCTCCGAGCGGACTTGCGCTGTGGTCATGGAGCCGTTGCAAGGTGAGGGTGGGGTTTTGCCGGCCGATCTGGAATTTGCCAAGGCGGTGCGCAAGCTGTGTGATGCTCACCAGGCCTTACTGATTTTTGATGAGGTGCAAACCGGCATGGGGCGGACCGGCAGCTTGTTTGCCTATATGCAGTTGGGTGTCGAGCCCGATATTCTGACCACGGCCAAGGCGCTGGGTGGCGGCTTCCCGATTGGCGCCATGCTGACTCGTGAGGCGATCGCCCAGGTCTTCAAGCCCGGCGTACACGGTACCACCTTTGGGGGGAACCCGCTGGCCTGCGCAGTGGCCGAGACTGCTTTCGATCTGATCAATGATCCGGCACTGCTGGCCGGAGTGAAGGAGCGGGAGGGCTGGTTCCGTGAGGCTCTGGCCGTCATCAATGCCCAGTATCACTGTTTCAGTGAGGTTCGCGGTCAAGGCTTGCTGCTGGGGGCGGTATTGGCCCCTGAATATCAGGGCAAGGCCAAGGCATTTGTGGATGCCGGGATCGAGCAGGGTGTGCTGGTGTTAGTGGCGGGGGCGAATGTGGTGCGCTTTGCGCCAGCACTGAATCTCAGCCGTGAGGAGTTCGATCTGGGCATGCAACGTTTTGCGGCCGCCGTCGCAGCGGTCGTTGCCGGCTGATCGATGATCAGCGCTGGCCTGCGCGGGCTGCCAGTTAAATAGCTATTTTTCATTCTGCTACATCGACAAGGAAGCCCACGCTGACACGCCGTGAACCCGTCCATGGGGACTCCGCTGCGCCATCCCTGGCGCAGAGGGTCAGCTTAGCGCTCCCTAAGTCGCTGTGGAGGGCTGCTACTCGGAATTATTGAGGCGACCGACGCCTGCATGAGATAAAGCCGAACCATCAGGTTCGGCTTTATCGTTACTGGGATCCTGCTTCATGGGTGGCGTCGGCCAACAACTGGGCGAGGATGGCCAAAGCCCGGCTGAGTTCTTCCCGCGTGGCGGTGGCCATTAATCCCAACCGCACAGCTGCGGGGGAGACCTGACCCCGGGTGCTGAAGTAGCTGGCGGTGGAGATCAGCACACCGGCCTGCTCGGCTTGCTGGCTGAAGTGTTCGGCGCTGATGTCTGGGGGCAGGCGCAACCAGCCATGCAGTCCTCGTAGCTGGTGCTGATAACGGCTACCCAGCTGGTGATAGGCCAGTTGCTGACGCGCCTGTGCTTCCTGCAATTGGGCCAGGCAAATTTGCTCGGCATCGCCACTGTGGATCAGCTGACAGCTCAGTTCGATCCCGAGTGGCGAGGGCATCCAGATCTGAGTTCGGATCACGCGCTGCACGGCTTCGGCAGCAGCAGGCGGCAGGCACAGAAAGCCGGTGCGCAGACCGGGCAGCAGACACTTGGAGAGGCTGGTCAGCGACAGGGTGCAATCCGGGGCGAGCTGGTATAACGAGGGCAGCTGGCCTCTGACGGTAAAACCGTAAATGTCATCGTCGATCAGGGTTAAGCGATAGCGGCGCGCCACGGCGATCAGCTCCTGCCGGCGTCGCAACGGCATGATGGCGGTAGTGGGATTTTGCTGGCTGGCAGTCACAAACAGCAGCCGCAACGGCATCTGGGCGCAATACTCCGCCACCGCCTCGGGCAGTAAGCCCTGTTCGTCCATGGCCAGCCCCTGCAGGGGGCGGCCCAGACTCTGACACAGGGCGATCAGTCCCGGGTAACACAGACTCTCGGCACCTACGGTTTCTCCTGGTTCACTCAAGGCCAGCAATAACGCCTGCAATCCCTGCTGCGCGCCGTGTACTGGCAAGAGTTGGTGTCCTGCGGCCAGCGGGATACCGAGCCAGCGTAACCAGGCCAGCGCGGCATTATGTTGATGGGGTAAGAGTGCTTGGGCCGGATACCCCAGTTGCTGGGTGCTCAGCTGTCCGGCCAATAACGGCAGCATGCGTTGCAAAGCGGGCTCGGCCAGCGCCAGCAACGGCTGGATGATGCTCAGATTGAGCGGGATCTCGGGGCCTGGGCTGCGGATCACCTGCTCCAGCGCCAACTGACCACTGACAAAGGAGCCTTGACCCACACGACTGTGGACGAGTCCCTGCTGCTCGGCCTGGCGGTAGGCGCGTGCCACTGTCGTGGGATTGATCCCGAGCTGCTGTGCCAGTTGGCGGATCGGGGGCAAGCGTTGTCCCGGACGTAAGAGTCCGGTGTGGATGTCGGCTTGCAGTCGGGCGACTAATTGACCGTAACCGGGACGGGGCAGATCAGCAGGAAACCAGTTGGTCATACAATTCCTTATTTTGTATGACTCATATTGTGCGCGATCTGCGGCCCCTTGTCTTGAGCCCGTTACCGCCGGGTCGTAAGGTGGTGTCACTGTCTGGCAGAACATCCTGCCCCTATCCATCATGGGAGTTCGACGATGAAAGTAGCATTTATCGGTTTAGGCGTTATGGGATATCCGATGGCAGGGCATCTGCAACGCTTGGGTCATGAGGTGTGTGTCTACAACCGCACCACAGCTCGGGCGCAAAGCTGGGTTGCGGAATATGATGGCAGCTTGGCTCTGACCCCAGCCGAAGCTGCGGCGGCGGCAGAGTTAGTACTGCTCTGTGTCGGGAATGACGAGGATGTTCGAGCCGTGGTGTATGGCGAGCAGGGTGTTCTGGCGGGGATGGCTGCCGGGAGCTTGCTGGTGGATCACACCACTACCTCGGCGCTGCTGGCCGAAGAACTGGCCCTGCGCTGCGCCGGGCAGGGCGTGCATTTTCTCGATGCTCCGGTTTCCGGTGGGCAGGCAGGGGCCCAAAAAGGGACTCTTAGTATCATGATCGGCGGCGAAGAGGCGGATGTGGAGCAGGCTCGTGTGGTTCTGGGTTGTTATGGGCAGCGCATCACCCGGGTCGGACCTCATGGTGCCGGCCAGCGCTGCAAAATGGTTAACCAGATCTGTATTGCCGGTATTCTCCAAGGCTTGGCCGAAGGTTTTACTCTGGCCAAAGCCAGTGGCCTGGATATTCAGACCGTGGCCGGCGTGTTAGGTGGCGGGGCGGCGCAATCCTGGCAACTGGATAATCGCGCAACCACCATGGCCGCCGGTGAGTTCGATTTTGGTTTTGCCATCGAATGGATGCACAAGGATCTGGGCTTTTGTTTGCAAGAGGCCGAGCGCCTGGGCCTGACCCTGCCCATGACCCGGGATGTGGATGCCCAGTATCAGGCACTAATGGCGCGCGGGCTGGGGCGCTGCGATACCTCGGTGCTCATCCGCCAGTTCGACTAGGTTCGTTAATTCGATCAGGCTTGTTGATTCGAGCCGGTTCGGCCGTTTGAGCGGGAGTAAACTCGCGGCCTGCTCTGTCATCTGTGACAGGGGAGGCAGTTCATTCGATCCAGAAGCTGGAGGGCTTGCGTGGGGTCGAGTGATCGCTCTATGCTCGATGGCCTGCAACTATTGCGGCAGTGGAGGTCGAAATGCCCTGTACCCCTGTGCGAGCCGTGTTGTTTGATGCCTATGGCACTCTGTGCCAGATCGCCGACCCGCGACGTCCCTATCAGCAATTATCCCGTCGCGTGACCAATCGGGTGTTATTTACCAAGGCGGTCATGACCCAACCCTTGACCTTGCGTCAGGCGGCTTATCGGGCCGTGGCGCAGGTTTCCGAAGCCGAATTGAATCGGCTGGAGCAGGATCTGGCGCTGGAGTTGGCGAGCATCCGTTTGTTCCCGGAAGTAGTCGAGGTGCTCTCGGCCCTGAAGGCCAGAGGCTATCGTCTCGGCGTCATTGCCAATTTGGCGCAACCCTACGCCTTGCCGCTCCAGCAGTTGCTGCCTTTCGAGCTGGATCTCTATGCCTGGTCGTTCGAGCAGGGCCATCCCAAACCACACCCGCAGTTTTACCGCTGGGCCTGCGATGGACTGGCGACGCCCAGTGCCGCCACCCTGATGGTGGGGGATACTCGGGTGCCGGATTTTCACGGCGCACAGGCCTGTGGTTTGCAGGCCCGCTGGCTACGTCGTCGAGCGCTATTGCCCAGCAGTGAGTCGCAAACGTTGCATGACCTGACATCATTACTCGACCAATTGCCCTAGCACTGTCGCTGCTCGGTCATGACCTAACGTTATTCGCGGTGGCCGAGAGGGCGGGTGGCATGATGCGGTTTCCGGCCTCCATGATGGCTTGGCGTAACCAGATATGGGCCACGTCATGGTGTAACAGTGGACTCCACACCATCATCAATTCGATAGGCGGGATGGGCAGTGGCGGTTGCCGCAGCTGTGCCTGTTGCCGCTTGAGTGCCAAAGCTGCAGCTCGAGCCGGGATGGTGGCGATCAAACCACTTTCCAGCGCCAGATCGATGGCCACATGATAGTTCCGGGTGAAGACCCGAATATGTCGGCTCAGCCCTTGGCCTGCCAGTGCCTGATCGACCCAGCCGAGTTTTTGTAATTCGTTGAGCCCTATGCCGACGCCAACTCCGTATCCGGTCTTGCTGACCCAGACATGTTCTGCCGCCAGATAGTGTGCCGGATCCCACTGCTGGAGAGCCGGATGATCGCTCGCCAGCAGACAGAGGAACTCATCGCGCCAGATCCGTTTCTGATGAAAAGAGTCCGGGAGCTCGGCAAAGATGTTTAGCGCCAGATCGACGCGCCCCTCCTCCAATTCATGAAAGGTCACATCGCTGGGCGTCATGATATCCAGACTGATGCCAGGAGCCTGGTCCCCCAGTTGCCGCAGCAGAGTTGGCAGTAGGGTCGACGCGGCATAGTCGCTGGCCATGATCCGGAAGCGGCGTTGACTCTGCTCCGGCACAAAGGCATTGACCGGGGACAGGGTAGCCTCCAGTTGCAAAACCAGCTGGCGGACAACCGGCTGCAGGGCCCGAGCTCGGGGTGTGGGTTGCATGCCATTTTGTGTTCGTACCAGCAATGGGTCCTGAAACATCTCCCGTAGCCGCTTCAGCCCGTTGCTCATGGCCGGTTGTGTCAGCCCCAATTGGGCGGCGGCTCGGGTGACGGATTGTTCGCGTAGCAGCACATCCAGATAGACCAACAGATTAAGATCATAGTGACTGATATTCATGAGAGTAATCCTTAAGGCGTATCTCATTAATCTAGTTAATCTTTGGGACCGGTAACAGCGGGGCTGGTGGCGACATGGCAAAAATCGGTATCTAGTGACACCTGCAGGATAGCCTGTGCTGGTCGTGACCAGCCCAGAGGTGAGACGCTGAGCGGTGCCGAGAAAAAGCAAAGCCCGCAGGTTGCGGGCTTTGTCTGGCTGGACTGGCTTATCAGCGGGTGCCGAATACCACGATAGTCTTGCCATGGGCGGAGATCAGGCTCTGATCTTCCAGCATCTTCAGGATCCGTCCCACGGTTTCGCGGGAGCAACCGACGATCTGGCCGATTTCCTGACGGGTGATCTTGATCTGCATGCCATCCGGATGGGTCATGGCATCGGGCTGGTGGGCCAGATTCAGCAAGGTCTGGGCGATACGGCCAGTGACGTCCAGGAAGGCCAGGTTACCGACCTTCTCGCTGGTGGTCTGCAGACGACGCGCCATTTGCGAGGAGAGACGGATCAGAATTTCCGGGTTGACCTGGATCAGTTGGCGGAATTTCTTGTACGAGATTTCGGCCACTTCACAAGGGCTCTTGGCGCGAACCCAAGCGGTACGAGTCGGATTTTCACTGTCATCAAACAGTCCCAGCTCGCCGATGAAATCGCCCTGATTCAGATAGGAGAGGATCATTTCCTTCCCTTCTTCATCCTTGATCAACACGGCAACCGAACCCTTGACGATGAAGTAGAGGGTTTCAGCTTTCTCACCAGCATGGATCAGGGTGCTCTTGGCGGGATATTTGTGAATGTGGCAATGAGACAGGAACCATTCCTGAGTCGGGTCAGTTTGCGGCTTGCCAATAACCATTGTGAGTCCTCTTGATTACACTACCCAGTGACCAGAGTCCTGGGTCTTATCCTTAGAATCGATGACCTAGCATACGGGGCACGAGCCCCAAATGGCAAGATACCTTGCTTCAGCCAGGGGTTTTAAGACGTGAGCCGTGTCTCCGGATCCAGTCGGCCGGAGGCTGGAGCCGATGGTTGCACCACGACTCCGGATAGAGCTATTACGCTAAGGCTGGAAGGTTTTTCAGCCTGAGGTATGGCAAGCATCATACGCATGGCGGCGGGGAAACCAAAAGGGTCTGCGGAGCTCTGCGCCAATTGCGCTATGAGGTTGTGATCCTGATCACTGGCATGATTGGTCAAAGCTCAGGTCATGGTCTACCGCAGTAAAAATGGCAGGATCCGGGACTCTCGGTGGCGGGTGACCTCCGGTTGTTTATCAACCGGTTGTCGGGGCATTCACTCCTCATCCTGCGAGGCGCGAGCCTGCAGTTCATGCCGAGGCATGATATTGACGGTTTCATGTAACTCGCTAAATACAATCACCGCCTCACCCTGTTGCAATTGTTGTTGCACATGGGCCACCTTGTCGGCCAGCGAGATCTCTTCTGCACCATAGTCGGTACCCTCCCGCAGCACAAAGTGCTCAATCAGGCTATTGAGAGTGTCGGCGTCTAGCTCTTGCCAGGGGATCAACATGGGAACCTCGTGGGTGAAATTACATAAAATTCTGGGTCGGCCCCGGACTTTCCAGGAGCTGACACAAGGTAGTTAGCGCTTGATCCAGGGCCTGATTATCCAGAGGGTGGCTGATGGACAGGCGCACGGCCTGCGGCGATGGAAAGTGGCCGGCGGCAAAGAGTTCGGCTCCGGCGAGGCCAATGCCGGCGGCTTCGGCGGCCTGAATCAAGGCTGCCGAGCGCCAGTGGGCAGGCAACTCCAGCCAGGCGTGCATGCTACCGTCCTGATAGTGCAAGTTGAAGCGCCCCAGATGGTGCCGTAGCAAGCTGGCTCGTTGAGCCAGTTGCTGGCGTTGCTGCACCAGGATCCGATCCGCTTCGCCGCCTTCCATCCAGCGACAAGCCAGCTCGACCAGGAGTGGGCTGACCATCCAGCTGGCCCCGCGAATGGCCTGGCTGGCGGCGGCTTTCAGGGCCGCAGGCACCAGCATGTAGCCAATGCGCAAACCGGCGCTGGTGCCCTTGGAAAAACTACCCAGATAGATGACGCGCTCCGGTGCCAGATTGACCATGGCCGGAGGGCGGTGTCCGGGCAGCAAACCATGGACATCATCTTCGATGACCCAGAGTTGATAGCGTTCACAGATGGCCAGGATGGCCTGTCGGCGCTCGACGCTCATGATGGCGGTGGTCGGATTCTGCAGGGTCGGGATCAGATACAGTGCCCGATAATGCCCGCTTTGACAGGCTTTCTCCAGCGCTTCGGGCAGTAGTCCCTCCGCATCCATCGCCAGCCCTTTGAGTTGTAAATGGAGGGGGTGAGCCAGGGTATTGAGCCCGGGGTAGGTCAGGCCTTCACACAGCAGACTTTCACCGCACAGGCCGAGTGTCATCAGGCTGAGCAGCAGGCCGTTTTGCGCGCCGTAATTAAACAGCAAGCGTTCTGGCTCGGCCGCTATGCCATGGGCGGTGAGCCAGGAGCAGGCCCGCTGCCGCTGACTGCTGCCGCCCTCGGCGCTGTCATATTCCATCAGGGCATTGATTTGCCCTGGCTCCTGCATCAGAGCTTGCATGGTGTGCATAAAAGGTTCGGTACGATCCAGGGCGACCGGAAGATTTTGCCACATCTCGATACGCTCCGGATTGGGTTGCCGGATGTGCCAGGCACGGGCCTGGTTCGACTGCAGATCGCGGACATAGGTGCCGGATCCGACCCTGCCCTGCAGCAGCCCCAAGTGTTCCGCCTCACTATAGGCGCGGGTGACGGTACCGACGGTAACACCCAGACGGTCCGCCAGGGCGCGGTGAGTGGGTAGTCGCTGGCCACTCGGCAGCGTGCCACTGGCGATGTCATCGCGGATGGCCTCCAGTAGCTGACGGTAAAGGGGCCCGCGGCCACTGAGGTGAGGAGTCCAGATTGTCATGGTGACAATAAATCCGTTGATCCTAAATTGTCATCATAATACCGTGGGTTTGTGCCGTAAAACAGCACAAATGTGAACTTCCCTCTATTTTGTATCGATACAATGTTGGCATCCGGATGCATTTTCTTTACGTCAAAGAGAGGCTGTTATGGCGTTTGAATGGTTATTCCCCCTAGCTGGATTCGCTTGGGTTACTTGTATTACTCCGGGTCCGAACAATGTGCTGTTGACGGCATCGGGTGCCCGGTTTGGATTTCGCCGCACCTTGCCCCATGTGGTCGGTATTTCGGTGGGTATGGGGGTCATGCTGTTGTTGGTGTCTCTGGGGCTGGGTGCTCTATTCCAACAATGGCCGCTAGGGCAAACGGTGTTGCGAGTGCTGGGATCGGGTTATCTGTTATGGCTCGGTTATCTGATTGCTCGTTCGGCCCCGTTAAATATTCAGGACAAGGGGTCACTGGCGCAAGGTGCCGCGACACAGCAGCCCTGGGCGGTTCATCAGGCATTGCTGTTCCAGTTTATCAATCCCAAGGCCTGGTTGATGTCCATCTCGGCGATTGGCAGTTTCACCTTGCTGGGGAGTGACTACTGGCTCTCGGTTGGGCTGCTGATTGGGGTCTTCTGTCTGATCTGCCTGAAAACTTGTCTGGTCTGGGCCCAATTCGGTGTGCAAGTCGGTCGTTGGTTGCGTTCGCCCCGGGCCTGGCAACGTTTTAACTTGGTGATGGGACTGCTCACCGCTGGGTGTGTGGTGATGATCTGGCGTTAATCCGGCGAACATGAGAATCTGCCGCTGATTTTTTTGCCATGAGGTTCCGGGTCCAATCGCGCTGGCCGTTTGTATCTGGAACTGTGCATTCAATGATGAGGAGTTTGGATGGATTTTGCCTGGTTTCTGCCTTTGTTGGGGTTTGCGCTGATCACCTGCGGCACCCCGGGACCCAATAATATGTTGCTGACGGCGGCGGGAGCGAATCTAGGTTTTCGTGCCAGCATGCCGACGCTGGTGGCCGTGGTCAGTGGCTTGAATCTGATCATGCTGGCCACGGCACTGGGGCTGGGTGTGGTGTTTGCCTCACAACCCATGCTGCATCAGGGGCTGCGCATCATCGGCAGTGGCTACCTGCTATGGTTGGCCTGGAAGCTAGCCAGAGCCGGTGAGCCGGGTGAACGTCAGGTCTCGGAGATGCCTGGTTGGCATCAGGCCGCGTTCTTGCAATTGCTGAATCCGAAGGGCTGGTTCATGGCGTTGTCGGCGGTGGGCGGCTTTACGTTGGCGGACAGCAGTTACTGGCCATCCGCCATAGTAGTGCTGGCGACTTTCTTTGCCATGGGTCTGATCACAGGTGCATTCTGGGTGTTGTTCGGAGCTCAGGTTCGGCGCCTGATCCGTTCTGCCCAAGGCTGGCAACGTTTCAATCTGTGCATGGGGTTACTGACGGCAGCCTGTGTGGTGATGGTCTGGATGTAGATTTTGGGGT
>RRZT012390919.1_pt1 | contig 11521 bp, 10 predicted proteins | sample 2165551 | NCBI WGS metagenome assembly RRZT01 (sample SAMN10456910, study PRJNA506462) | wastewater metagenome | biome: wastewater; feature: sludge; material: wastewater sludge; isolation source: wastewater sludge with Escherichia coli K12::gfp cells carrying plasmid... | place: USA: Moscow, Idaho... | reverse complement strand
TGGGTGTAAATTGCTGAAGCCTTGCCTTTTTAAGGACATTGTAGATAGTAGGCCGACTGACTCGATAGTGTTGGGCCAAGAGGGTTACTTTCCACTGACGGGTTTGATATAAACGCCAAATTTCTTGTCGATCTAATGGCGTGAGGCGGATACGTTTATGCATATTCATGACAGCATTCTCTCAGAAATACTGTAAACAACCCGTGGATTTCCTACAGCAAACCTTGTCAAATTTAAGGTGGCGCATTTTAAATTTGAGATCGCTCCTCCATTTTTGTCACGTTAGTGTTTTTAGTATGAAGAAGCATCTTAGTACGTGCTCAGAGATGATGATGCTCTCTTGCTATGTGTAAATTAGGAAATTTTAATTGGCTGTTATTGTTGAGAATGATTATCATTTAAAAAATTTCTAATGAGTACTACATAGAGGGGGTTTCCATGTTTTATCTTCGTCGAGTTGTTAAGCAAAATAGAATAATGCTTCTTAAAACGGGGAGTTATTACCTTATCCACATTTGTGTGGCAGCGCTTGTGGCCTACGCGGTGACAGGTAATCTTCTTGCTTCTTTTACGCTGAGTTTATTGGAGCCCAGCGTGCAGGCGATTGCTTTTTTCTTTCATGAAAAAGCATGGGATCGCGCGCATAAAAAATCTCAAAAACAGACGTATGCGGCACATGTTAGGGCAGTGTAGGGCTTTTATTGAGTCGGTGAAGTGGCTCGATGCGAGCAGCAGTTTTTGTGGGTATTAAATAGCCCTACGTTTTGATATTTTTATGAGCGTGTGTAAAAACACTTGTTTGAATTCCCTCTGAGGGGGTGAGCGTTTTGTTGCAAAATGAGATATTTAGAGATAGTAAGCCGTTTGTGTCATGACTTTTGCACTAAGTCGCATCCCTAGTTTTACGAAGGTTGGTAGTTTGTGGGCGCCGAGCTCGGAGGCTGTTTTTGCGTGAGAAATTTCATCTTCCCGCATTTGGGCTAGTACGGCTTTAGATTGTGCATCTTCAGATGGAATTTGTGCTAAATGTTTGTCTAAGTGCCGTTCAACTTGCTGTTCTGTTTCTTGTAAAAAACCTAAATTCCATCCATCGCCTAGTAGACCCGCGCCAAGTCCAATGGCAAGAGAGCCTGCGTACCAGACAGGGTTTAAAAAGCTTTTATGTGTGCCAAGGGCTTTGATACGTGCTTGAGTCCAAGCTAAGTGCTCGGTTTCTTCTTGGCTTGCTTTTTGAAGAGCTGCTTTGATAGTTGGGTTTTTGCATAGGATGGCTTGCCCTTGATATAGGGCTTGGGCGCAGATTTCGCCACTATGGTTAATTCTCATTAATGCACCGACATGGCGTTGTTCGGTAGGGGTCATTTGTGCTGTAGGAGAGTTTGACCCCGGCATGACACGCTGGCTTTGAGCCTCTGCAAAAACCGTTCGTAAAGCCTTATCGAACTCAATAATAAAGCGGTCGATCATGGGTGATCTCTCCAGCCGTCTGGTACGCGAGCAGGATATTTTATGCGTTCTATTAACTTAGAAGCTGGCCGAATCATGTATTTGCCATCGCAGAAAAAATCGTGGGCTAAGGTTCTTTGAATGTAAAACTGCTCCATGGGTTGCCATGACATATTAATTTCGCGCCAGGTTTCGTCTCCCCAAGTGGCCACCGCGTAGACGCGTCGACTCGCACCTCCGCAACGAATGCCTTCATAGCTTAAATTCCGCTTTCCGGCGGTGTTTTCTGTGATTAAAACGTAGCGTACGACACCATCAGTGTCTGCACTTAAGCTGACACTATCGATAAAAGGTTTAATGTTCATGCTGGGCCCGATATCGAAAGGTAATAGTGATTCCGCTTTTGGCATGGGGGGCAGGTTTATTTTGGAGGTTTCTACCCATTGTGAAGGTGTATTTTCTGGTTCAGCGCTTTGCGCAGAACCTAACATGGGGAATAGCAAACATAGGCATGCAATGCCTGCTTTTTGTAGATTGTTTTTCAATGTTACCTCGCTTTTCGAGCTTTTTTAAATGCAAGCTCATCTAAGACAAAAGGTTCGCGATAGTCGCCTGGGATATCGATTGGACGCGTCCGGGAAAGCACGTGCGCGAGTTCAATTAGCGCGCGTTGGTATACGCCGCGTTTGAATTCAATAACGGCTTCAAGTGGCACCCAGTAGTTACTCCAGCGCCATGCGTCAAATTCGGGGTGCGAGCTCGCGCGCAGATTGACGTCACAATCCCGCCCGGTTAGACGCAGCAGATACCAGATCTGTTTTTGTCCGCGATAGGTGTTGCGCCACTCTCTGCGTACCCAGTGTTTTGGAACGTCGTACTTCAACCAGCCTTGTGTGCGGCCTAAGATTTTTACGTGTTCTGGGCGCAGGCCGATTTCCTCGTGCAATTCTCGGTACATGGCCGCCTCGGGCGACTCTCCGTACTTAATTCCTCCTTGAGGAAATTGCCACGAGTGTTCTCGAATCCGTTTACCCCAAAAAACCTCATTCCGTGTATTAACCAGTATGATGCCGACGTTTGGGCGGTAGCCTTCACGATCAAGCATAAAATTCCTGCAAAATTCAAAAAGTTGGACAGATTCTCACACACTTCTGCACGCTTGAAAAGCGACCTTTTGCACGTTCTTAAAATTCATTTATATCCGTTTATTTTTTCAGCATATTCCTACGCCAAAATAAAAATGCCATTACGCCAGCGCAGCCGCTCATGATGGCAATTGCGATCCAAAATCCCAGGGCATTTTTTAGCAGAGGCATTTGTTCAAAGTTCATGCCGAAAATGCCAGAAATCAAGGTGGCCGGCATAAAAAGCATGGTGAGCACAGTCAGTATTCTTACTTCTACATTCAGCCGGTTACTGACATTAGACATATATATATCTAAGAGGTCTGCCAGTTGGTCCCGAAGGGTGTCCAGTGCTTCGAGGACTTGGACGACGTGTTCGTAGACGTCGCGCAAGTACAACCGCGTTTCGCTGGAAAAAAATGATTGGTCGGCCCGGGAAAGGGTATTGAGCATTTCGCGCATGGGCCAAATGGCTCGGCGCATTTGTCGCACCTCATCCTTTAGGCCATTGAGCGTTTTGAGTTGGACGACATTTTGTTCGTACAAAATGTCGTCCTCGAGCGAATCTGCACGCTCAAGTAATTTTTCAAGTACCACAAAAAATTGGTCGACTAAGGCATCCATAAGCGCGTAGGCTAAGTAATCCGCGTTTTGACCTGCAAAGGAGGCGTGGTGGCTATTTAGCCGCTCGCGTAAGGGCTTAAATACCCCTGTTGATCGTTCTTGGAAACTAATGACGTAATCTTTGCCGATCACAAGGCTGACCTGGTCTGAAACTAAGGCTTTTTGCACAGTGTCATATTCGAAGTAACGCATAACCATGAAAAGGTAGGTGCCATAATCTTCCAATTTAGGCCTTTGCCCGGTGTTTAAAATATCTTCTTGTACCAGTGGATGCAGGTGAAAACGCCGGGCGACTTCTTTCAGAATATCTAAGTTTTGCAGGCCATAGATGTTAAGCCATAGTTTTTTTCCCTTTGGATGGTAGTGGCGGGAGGATTCGATATCTTCAAAACGATGTTCTTCTACCCCAGTTTCATCGTATGCAAAAAGCGTCAAGCTGGGTTGAGGCGTCTTGACCTCGCCAACGTGAACAAGGCTTCCCGGGGGCAAGCCCGCTTTTTTTGAAAATGACACATGTGCGCGCTTTTTTCTTGATATTTTGGCTGCCATTTTGAATGATTGTTCCTATATATAACTTGTCTTAAGAGGATATTTGAGTATGATCTAGCCTAATGCATTGCAAAGCATATTTTTAACCTTTAAGTACTTTTTAACATTTTAATCATTTAAGGAGCCTGGGATGCCCGTATTGATTGGGGTACCTGTCGAGACTACCCCCGGTGAGCGTCGTTTACCCATTGTTCCCGACATTATTAAGCGTTATGCACCGCTCGGTGTAGAAGTTGTTCTTCAATCCGGTGCAGGGCGTGAAGCGTATTTTGAAGATAGCGCGTTTGAAGGCGGAAAGTTTACAACTGATGTAGGCGTTGTTTTGCAATCGGAGCTTGTTTTTAAAGTGCAGCCGCCAAGCTTAAATGAGATTGCGCAGATGAAGGCCGGTAGCATTCTGATTGGTATGCTTCAGCCTTATGCAAGTAAGGAGCGCATTGAAGCGCTGAATGCCGCTAAGGTTACGAGTTTTGCGCTTGAGCTTTTGCCGCGTATTTCCCGGGCGCAAAGCATGGATGTGCTTTCTAGTCAGGCCGCTGTTGCCGGGTATGAATGTGTGCTGATTGCAGCAAATCATTGTCCAAAATTTTTTCCGATGCTCACTTATGCCGCCGGCACGATTCGTCCGGCTAAAGTGCTGATTATTGGTGCTGGTGTAGCCGGGTTGCAGGCAATTGCGACGGCTCGGCGAATAGGTGCTATGGTGGAAGCGTATGACGTACGCCCGGAAACGCGTGAGCAAATTGAATCGCTCGGCGCCAAGTTTGTAGATACCGGCGTTTCTGCCGCAGGGTCAGGGGGCTATGCACGAGAGCTGACAGAAGAAGAAAAGGCTAAGCAGGCAGAAAAATTAGCAAAAGCCGTTGCGCAGTGTGATGTGTTAATTACTACCGCAGCTATTCCCGGTAAGCGCGCGCCACTTATTATTACCGCAGAGATGGTCGCTCGTATGAAAGCGGGCGCGGTGGTGGTGGATATGGCAGCGGAGTCGGGTGGTAATGTTGCAGGGACTGTGGCCGGTGAGCATAAGCATGTTGGCCCGGCTTTAATTATTGGACCTACTCATATTGCTAGCCGTATGCCTGTGCATGCGTCTGAAATGCTTGCTAAAAACTTCTTTAACTTCATTAGTCCTTTCATAAAAGAAGGGGCGTTGACCTTGAATTGGGAAGATGAGGTACTCGCCGGTGCCTGTCTGACACATGAAGGGCAAGTGCGTCATCCCCAAGTTAAAGCAGTGCTTGGTTTTTAAGGACACTGAAATGGAAAATATTCTTTATCTTTATATTTTCATGCTTGCTGCTTTTACAGGGTATGAAATTATCGCTCGTGTGCCGGTTATTCTGCACACGCCCTTGATGTCCGGTTCTAACTTTGTGCACGGTGTTGTGTTGGTGGGGGGGATGGTTGCCTTGGGTAAGGCAGACCCGAGTGACCCTTTGCAGCTTGCCATTGGTTTTTTTGCTGTGCTACTAGGTGCGGGGAATGCGGCAGGGGGGTATGTTGTGACTGAACGGATGCTGGCCATGTTTAAGCCCGGTGCAAAAGCCAAAAAAGAAGGGAGTGCGGTATGAGCGAGACGATACTTCAAGGGCTTATTCAGGGTGTGTACTTTGCGGTGGCCATTGTCTTTATTCTTGGTTTGAAAGCCATGAGCTCCCCGGTGACTGCACGAAAAGGCATCCAGTGGGCCGGGTTTGCAATGGTTGGGGCCACTTTGGTGACCTTTGCTTGGCCGGGTATGCAAAACTTTGCTCTTATGCTTTTAGCAATAGCGATTGGTGCGAGCATCGCCTGGGTAATGGGCAAAAAAGTCGCCATGACCGATATGCCGCAAATGGTGGCGATTTATAACGGTTTGGGCGGCGGCGCTGCGGCGGCTATCGCAGCACTTGAGTTTGCACGAGGAGAAACGCATAGCCCTGCTGTTACTACCTTGGCCGTATTGGGATCGCTGATTGGTTCTGTAGCCTTTTCAGGTTCCTGTGTGGCATTTGCAAAGCTACAAGGCATCATGCAAAAAACATGGCGTTTGCCGGCGCAAAATGCTTGTAATGTATTGGTAGCCTTAGCCACAGTGGTATTGGGTGTGATGATTATTTCGAGCTCACACCCGGCCTCGGGGCTGATTTTGGCTTTTTATGCGATATCTTTGTTGCTAGGTGTCATCTTAACCACCCCTATCGGTGGGGCAGATATGCCGGTTGTGATTTCACTGCTGAATGCTTTTACTGGATTGGCGGTCGGTTTTGAGGGGTATGTGTTAGGTAACCCGTCGTTGATTGTGGCCGGTATTGTTGTTGGCGCATCGGGTACTTTGCTCACGCAGTTGATGGCAAAGGCTATGAATCGCCCCATTATTAATGTTATTTTCACGCCTATTACAGGTGAGGCAAGTGCGGGCGGGCAGGCGGTAGAAGGTAGTATGCGTGAGCTTTCAAGCTTGGACGCTGCTTCTGTTATGCGTTATGCCAACAAGGTGATCATTATTCCAGGTTATGGTATGGCGGTGGCCGGGGCGCAGCATAAAGTGTGGGAAATGGCTCAGTTACTAGAAAATGCTGGGGTGGAGGTTGTTTTTGCTATTCACCCTGTGGCCGGGCGTATGCCGGGGCATATGAATGTGCTTTTGGCGGAGGCTGGTGTGCCTTACGATAAAATTTTTGATCTTGATGAAATTAACGCTGATTTTGCGCTATCGGATGTTGCGTTGGTGATTGGTGCAAATGACGTGGTTAATCCCGTTGCACGTACGGACAAATCCAGCCCCATTTATGGCATGCCTATTTTGAATGCAGATATGGCGCAAAACGTTATCGTTATTAAACGTGGTAAGGGCGCAGGTTATTCCGGCATTGAAAATGCGCTATTTTATAAAGATAACTGCAAAATGCTCTATGGCAGTGCACAGCAAGCAGTTGCTGAAGTTATTCAACACGTAAAATCCATGGAAGGCTAATTTCTTATAACCGCACCGTGCTAGATGGCACGGTGTTGTTTTATCTTATTTATGCAAAAGCCCATCAGGTCTATTCCTATTTATCCCGCTGAACAAATGACGGCGAGGCAACGTTATCGCGCAGCGAAGCCGGGAGACTTGGTCGATTCGCGTGGCCGGGTACTAAGGGATTTACGGATTTCGATTATAGATCGCTGTAATTTTCGCTGCACATACTGCATGCCGCGAGAAGTTTTTGATGAAAATCATCCTTTTTTGCCTCGTAACGCTTTACTCGATTTTGAAGAGATTTGCCGTCTTGCTCGTATTTTTGTAAAGCGTGGTGTGCGTAAGATTCGTCTAACAGGGGGCGAACCTCTTTTGCGTAAAGATGCGGCAACCCTTGTGAGCATGCTTAAAAGTCTGGGTGGTATTGAAGTTACGTTGACGACTAACGGCGTGTTGTTGCCACAGTTTGCGACCGAACTCAAAAAAGCCGGGCTTGATCGTTTAACGGTGAGTTTAGATGCTCTGAATGAATCAATTTTTCAACGTCTTTGTGACAGTCCAAAGCACACCGTTAAAGACGTGTTAAACGGTATTAATGCAGCACAGGCCGCTGGGTTTGAATCCATTAAAATTAATGCAGTGATCAAGCGCGGAGCGAATGAAGATCAGATTTTGCCTCTCGCAAAGTATTTTCGTGGCACAGGTCATATCTTAAGATTTATTGAATTTATGGATGTGGGGAGCTCCAACGGTTGGAAGTTGGATGATGTTGTGACGGCCAAGGAAATTTTAGAAACAATTCATGCCGTATACCCTATTGTGCCTATTAATCCGAATTACCCCGGGGAAGTGGCTAAGCGTTGGCAGTACGAAGATGGTCGGGGGGAACTTGGTGTGATTACCTCCGTTACTCGGGCTTTTTGTAGTAGCTGTTGCAGATTGCGTTTGTCAACAGAGGGTAAATTGTTTACCTGTTTATTTGCTCATGAGGCAAAAGTAGATTTGCGTGCGCTACTGCGTCAGCAGGTTTCAGATGAGTTATTGGATGCACACATTGCTCAAGTTTGGCACGAGAGACAAGACCGCTATTCTGAGCTGCGTACAGAAAATACTAAACTTCCAGTTGGTGTTCAAAAGATTGAAATGTCTTATATCGGCGGTTAGAATCTGGTTATATTCGCTTGTTGCGGTTTTTTGCATGTATTGTTTGAAAACGTATTCACGGTTTTGGGGTTGCGCAGCATAAAAATAATAAGAAATAGAGTCCAAGACCTGTAGTTTTAGCTACGCTGAATGAGAGGCACAAATGGCCCCTGTATTACTTAAAAATTTTATCCAGTTATAAGTAGCTTTAAACGTCTTTTAAAAAATAGAACTTTACAATTTGTTTTAAACTTTTCTGATAATAGGAGATCACCCATGGCAGGTCATTTAGAGATTTTAGCCCCTCTTTCGGGGATAATGGTGCCTTTAGAGCAAGTGCCTGATCCGGTATTTGCACAAAAAATGGTGGGGGACGGCATTTCTATTGACCCAACATCTTCTGAAATGTTAGCGCCTGTTTCAGGCAAGATTGTTAATTTGCACAGAGCCTGTCATGCGCTCACTATTGAAAGCGAAACTGGTGTGGAGGTCCTTATCCATATCGGTATTGATACCGTTGAGTTAAAAGGTGAAGGTTTTACGCCTTTAGTTAAAGAAGGGGACGTAGTCAAACTAGGACAGCCGCTTATTCGTTTTAGTCTTGATAGCGTGGGGCGTAAAGCGCGTAGTTTGCTTACTCAAATACTTATTACTAATGGGGATTTAGTAAAGAGTTATGCTCCAGCCAGTGGTTTGGTAACGGCAGGTAAGTCTGTTGCACTTAAACTTGAATTGGCTGTACAAAGTGCAGCTAATAAACAAGAGTCTTCTTCAGATGGTTCTGATATTGCATTAGGTAATACCATTGTATTGCCTAATCCTAATGGGTTGCATGCTCGTCCTGCCGCTCTTTTAGCCGGCGCAGCTAAAAAATTCGATTCAGATATTCGTTTGGTTCGGGGTGGAGAGTCTGTCAACGCTAAGTCTGTTGTTAGTATCATTGGCTTGTGTACTCAGAAAGGTGACCCTGTTCAGATTAAAGCCAGTGGTAAAGATTCTGCTGCTGCTGTAGAGGCACTGACTAAGCTGATTGCCGAAGGTTGTGGTGAGAATCCTAATGCCGAGCCAGAGCCCGCCAAGAAAGAAACTGCTGCTCCAGTGCGTGCAGTTGCCACGTCCCCTGATGAGTTGGCCGGTGTGTCTGCTTCTCCCGGGTTGGCTGTGGGTAAAATTGTCCAATTTCGTCCTCAGATTATTGACGTTTCTGAGGCCGGGGAAGGGGTTGATAAGGAGCGCGTAAAGTTTGAATTTGCATTGAAAGAGGCGCGTAATCAGCTTGAAGCACTTAAAACGACATTAAGTGCAGATGCTTCAAAGAGCCATCGTTCTCAAATTCTTTCCGCCCACCAAGAGTTGTTGGATGACCCCGAGCTTATTTATCAAGCGCTTGTTTTAATAAATCAAAACAAGAGTGCTGGTTTTGCTTGGAGCCAGGCTTATTCGCAATATGCTGAGCAGCTTGACAGGTTAAAGAGCCATTTGTTGCGCGAACGTGCAAATGATATGCGTGATATTGGTCGTCGCGTATTGGCATTGCTAGCGGGTGTCAAACAGGCTAGTTTAGATGTTCCACCGGACTCCATTCTTGTAGCAGAAGAGTTATCTCCTTCTGATACTGCCGCGATGGACCCTTCAAAAGTGATGGGTTTTTGTACTACAACGGGCGGCGCAACTAGCCATGTGGCAATTTTGGCTCGCTCACTAGGTATTCCCGCTATTTGCGGTATTGAAGAAACTGCACTGAACTTACCGGATGGCCAATTGGTTGTGCTTGATGGGACACGTGGTATTTTGCATCGCAATCCTTCGGAGCCTGAGGTTACGCAGGCGCGCGCAAAAATGAAGCAAATTGCTGCTAGACGTGCAGAAGAAAAAGCTGCGGCTTTTGAGCCGGCTATTACAAAAGATGGCCATCAAATTGAAGTTGTTGCCAACATCCGTAATGCGAAGGAAGCACGGGAAGCAGTGAAGATGGGCGCCGAGGGTGTAGGCTTACTGCGTTCTGAGTTTTTGTTTGACAATAGAGATACCCCCCCCAGCCAAGTAGAGCAGGCTGCTGAGTATGTGGCTGTGGCGCAGGCATTGGGCAAAGAGCGTACTTTGGTCATTCGTACGCTGGATGTTGGTGGAGATAAACCCTTACCTTACATTCCTCTGCCTAAAGAAGATAACCCTTTCTTAGGTTTACGCGGTATTCGGGTTAGCCTTGACCGGCCTGAGATGCTGCGTGTACAGCTGCGTGCAATTTTAGAGGCTTCTGATGCAGCTGATCTCCACATTATGTTCCCTATGGTGGCCACCATTGAGGAAATACGTGCTGCCAAGGCTATTTTGGCAGAGGAGACGCGTGCATCGGGTAAAACAGCCAAAGTGGGTATCATGATTGAAGTGCCATCCGCTGCTGTCATGTCAGAAATCTTTGCTAAAGAGGTTGATTTCTTCTCGATTGGGACAAATGACCTCACGCAATACACCTTAGCGATGGATCGTGGTCATCCTAAGTTGGCTAAGTTGGCGGACGGTTTAGATCCTGCTGTGTTGCGAATGATTGCGCTAACGGTTGAGGGGGCTCATAAGCATGGTAAATGGGTCGGTGTGTGCGGAGGTATTGCTTCTGACATGATGGCTGTGCCTGTGCTTGTCGGACTTGGCGTAGACGAGCTTTCTGTCTCTGTTCCGGCCATTCCATCGGTTAAAGCTTTGGTTAAGCGTCTTTCGCTTCAAGAGTGCCATGAATTAGCTAAAGAAGTCATGGATATGACCAGTGCGGTTGACGTGCGCAATCGCTTGGCAAGTTTTTCTGAGTAAGCCTTAATTAGACCGGGGGCGTATAAAGCCCCCGCTTTAAAGGCGGTAAATGGTTCAGGTATGTAATGTATTGAGTATTTTTGTACCATCAAGTGTTTTAGAGTGGTTGTAAGTAGTGTGACTGCTATATGCAGGCTGTTTTTGGGTTTTAACCGCGATTGTCCGACTGGTGCGGGCAGAAGAATTTTTGAATTTATTCATATTTTTAGGCGGATGAAATCTAATTCAGTTTGCTCGGTTTTCTAAGACAAGACTTGATTCGTGTTCAAAACAAACATTCGTATGTATTAGTTTAAATATTTTATTTATTCGATTTCATCCACTATCAAGCATTTTTTACTCTGAAAGGTAGGTCTTATATGTCACTCTTTGCCTCTCTCCAGAAGGTCGGGAAAGCGCTTATGCTCCCGGTCTCTGTTTTGCCGGTCGCTGGGCTTTTGCTCGGCTTAGGTGCAACAGACTTCCACACCACCAACACGGCTGTCTTGCTGATTTTAAGCTTGATGAAAAATGCGGGTGACTTTATCTTTGGCAATTTGCCTTTGCTCTTTGCGATAGGTGTTGCACTAGGCTTTACTGAAAATGATGGTGTTTCTGCTATTGCAGCGGTTGTTGGTTTTATTGTGATGCTTGCAACGCTCGGTGTTATGGCCGGTTTTGCTAGCATGAGCGGCGCAGAGTTTGATGCTCTTATGGGTTCACATAAAGCTGTCCAGACCAGTATTTTGGGGATTACGCAGTCGGTTACCCCGGCCTCTGCGATGGGAATACGCACGATTAACACCGGCGTATTTGGTGGTATTTTGGCGGGCGGATTGGCTGCGTATATGTTCAACCGCTATTACAGAATTGTGCTGCCAGAGTACTTAGGCTTCTTTGC
>RRZT011729069.1_pt1 | contig 11521 bp, 18 predicted proteins | sample 2165551 | NCBI WGS metagenome assembly RRZT01 (sample SAMN10456910, study PRJNA506462) | wastewater metagenome | biome: wastewater; feature: sludge; material: wastewater sludge; isolation source: wastewater sludge with Escherichia coli K12::gfp cells carrying plasmid... | place: USA: Moscow, Idaho... | reverse complement strand
GCGCCACTGCCGTCGCGTCCAGCGTGGCGATGGTTACGGCTATGGCTGGTTAGCTGCAATTAAACCCTTAACCTCAAAGGAGCATCGCCTTCCTCCCCCGGCTAAAGCCGAGGGGTATCCGGCGACAAAATCAATATGACTTCGAAAACACCGTCATCGTCGCGCTGGAAGCGAATACCCGCGCCATCCTGAGTCTCCTGCGCCCGGCTGCTACCGTCATCCCCGCCGCGGTCCTGCCTGCTTAAGCGACGGTAGCGCTGTGCTGTGATAATTTTTTGACAGTGCTTCTTGTTGGCCGTATAATTAAAACATAACAAGGAGTTCTGCCATGGCAACCGCACCTGACCGTAAATCAAACCTGCTGGCCAAGCTGAAAGCACGCGTGCTTCGGATTTGGCTGGTCATCCCCTTTGGTCGCATCTGCTCGATGCCTTATGGCAACCTGAGGGTGACGCTGCACAAGAACCTGTGGCTGACTATCTCTGATGGGCAATCGCAAGACACGTTGCCCATTCACCTGGTTTCCCCGGAGCTGATTACGGCTCTGCGTGACCGGATGACGGAGCTGGGCTATCCTTACCCGGAGCCTCGCGATGCAGCTGCTTAACGACAGCACCAGTTCGCCCCTGCGCTACGTCGCGGCGGACGGCAGAGTCTTTGGCCAGTTTTACAACTCCTGGGACCAACTGTATCACCTGGCTGAATATGTGCCTTGGCGCAAGCTCCCCACCCGATATATGTGTGGCGGCCGCGATAATTTTTCGCCCAGCAGGGAAGAGCGCCTTGAGCGCCGATGCCCTGAATGTTTTGCACGGCTTGCCGAGCTCGCGCTGGCCGAGGGGACCCCTCTTTCTCCGAAAGGTGTTTTTGTGCTCGATATCTCAGCTCCGACGCCGGCCCCTGGCAAGCACGGGTTCATTGGCGTGGAAGGCCACATTGAAGAAAGTCAGTCCAGCTGGGCTGACCGCACCGGTTTTTCGCTCGGTGTGTTCGAGTGGGTTCCCACGGCAAGCGGGCAAGGCCTGAAGAAAGGCCCCGTCAAAGTGCGCATCAAAGGCTTTTTCAGCAAGGCCGACCAAGTTTACAAGAGGGCCCGCGAAGTGTGCGCTCAACTTGACGCAGGCGAAGCCGTCACCCAAAAGAGCATCTCGGTTTAAGGACCTCCATTATGCATGTGGTGAAATCTACCAAAGAGTCGCCTTTGTTCAGCATGGCCGAAGTGCCGACGCAATCGGGTGCCCGCTGGTTTCTTGAGCGGCAAGGCCAGGTCTACACCGCTGGAGGCTTCCGTTCCAAATCGGAGGCCAGCGACTGGATTGACAGCCTGGGCCGCAGCCGGCTGGACTGGCGCGCAGGCTTCGTTTTCAAGCTGCGTGGTGACGTCGGTGAAATGAAGATTGTTGACCGCCACGGGGTTGTGGCAAAGGCGGGCTAACCATGCATCTGACGAAAGGTATGCGGGTGCAGGCGGAAGTCTGGGCAGCCAAGCCCCAAGGGACAGTTTCTCTCGCGGGGGTGCAGCCCAAGCTGGCGGCTACCCGCCGTGTGGTCGAAGGGGTGGTTACCCATATTCGCGGAGACCATCCCACGCAAGCGATTCGGGTTGGCGTCTGGGTCAAAACCGATGCAGGCGAGGAAGTGGTTGTTCGGCCGGAGAATATCCTGGACGTCTTGCCTGAGAAAGCCGTTCCCTCAGAAGTTCTGGAAATCAACGGACATCAACAGCCTGCGGGCAGCTGACTTTAGAAAGACATAGCCATGGATAAAGAAACTTTGCTTGCTGGGGGCTTCGTGCCTACCACGCACCCCGGCCAAACTGGTGAATTTCTGACCAAGCGCACGCTGGTCGAGGACTTGCCGTATGCCCGGGAACACATGGTGGACGGCTCGTACATCCGCGCTTCATTCGAAGCGATTACCGAGGTGACGCCCCAGGGAGATGTGAACTTTTACATCCCCGATTCCGAATACGTGGAAGGCCCCTATGCGCTCGCGTCGGATGAAGGCCTTGCTCTGGTTAACGACGCGCTCGCTGAACTTTAAGCATGTCGGGCACTCCCATTCAACCATTGACCGATATTCGCTGGGGCTGGATTTCCCCGCGCGACGGTAGGCCCCAGCCCCAGCTGGAAACCTTCAAGACGGCGGACGAAGCGCTTAAGGCCATGCAGCGCCGTCAAGCCAGCGACTGTGATTGGACGGTCGAAGACTTTGCGGACCACGGATTTCATCTCGCGCGGGTCAAGGTCACTATTGAAGCCCTCGCCGTGTTGTCCGACGTCACCACATCCTGATAGGAGCTCCTATGTCTCAAGCTCGCCCTACCCACCTTGTTTCACGCACGGCAAAAGCCGCTGGCTTTAAGCTGAGCACGTCCTCCCAAGTCGTGGGCACACTGCCCGGTATCACGCTTGATGACGCGGTAGCCGCTGCCGTCACTGCCGCGTATGAAGAAGGCCTTACCGCGGGTCAGCTGCCGCAAGCTATCAGCCAGCATGAGGCCGGAATGCTGGCCTGGCGAGCGGGTGCAAAGTTCGGCATGCTCGCTCTGGCGAAGCAGGACATCGCGTTTCTTACCGACAGCATGCAAGAAGCAGCAGTCAAGGTTGCGGTCGACCTGTGTGTCGCTGAGCGCGACCGACTCTTGGATGTAGCCGCTGTATCGGGCAAGCCGTTTGGGGCCTGACCATGGCAACAGCTCCCGCTCTCTACGGCACCAAGCCCGGCAATGCGCCGACTGAGCTTGGCAAATACTGGGGCTACCGGCTGACAGGTTGGTATCCCGTGAAAGTAACATCGCTTCCCTTAAATGGTGGCACCGGTGGTTTGACCTACGCCCCGATTGACCGTCGAGGTTACCCCTACGCCAACACCGCGGCACTTTGCGACTGCCAGGCCGTATGGGGTCCGGTTAAGGCCTGGGGCTCGACGCCCCCGCGAGTTACTAAGGCGGCCTTGCGCAGCGTTGGGGTGTCCGAATTTTGGCTGCGCCCGCGCAGCAAGCGCTAGCTGCAACACGTCTGCCGTTGTCCTGACCGGCGGAAGTTTTCGGCCGCCGGTCTAAAAGGTAAGCCTGCTCGCTATACCTCTCCTTATTGATTACGGAAAGGATTGCGGGATGTTCTCGCTGCTGTTTAACACCCCCCTGCTGGTCAAGCAGGGCGCCGCGCCCGCGGGCATGGACCCGTTCTCGCCGGCTTTTAACCAGATGTCGGCCTCGGTGGACCCCGCTGTTTATATAGGGCTCCTCAAGCTGGGCATCGCCCTGCTCTGCCTGACCTTTGTCTTGTTCGCCTGGCGCAAGCTGGCCAGCCTATGGGAAGACTGGAATACCGTGGCCCGCTTGCTTACTCAGCTGGTTATGTCCAGCTCAATGGGCGGCCTCGCTTACTGGGCATACAGCAGCTACCAGGTTTCTGCGCACTTCCCAGAAGGGCTGCTCGCCGCAGTCGGCAGTATCGGGTTTGGCCTTGGCTGGTGGCTGGCCAAGAAGATGGGGCTTACCTTCATCAAGCCGAAAGAGCGCGTCTCCAAGGGTTCCGTTGAGGCCTCCGTGGCGGAGGTGGCCAAGCTTGTCAAGAAAGACGGGCCGAGTCGTATCGAGCTCGCCGGCGTGCCTATCCCCAAGAAGTCAGAAGCGGTTCACTTCATGATGCTGGGCGCTACTGGTTCAGGTAAATCGGTAGCGATTGGCCAGCTGCTCGAGCGGACCTATGCCGACGGCGACATCCTGATTCTGGTGGACTCTGGTGGAGACTTCGCCTCCAAGTATTACACCCCGAGCCGGGACTACATCCTCAATCCGTTTGACGACCGCACGGTCTCGTGGAATCCGATGGCTGAGATGGATGGACCCTACGACGCGGAAGCGCTGGCCAAGTCCATTATTCCGGAAGGGGTCGGCGACTCCAAGGAATGGAACAGCTACGCTCAGACCTTCCTGGGGTCTTGCTTGACGGTGCTGAAACAGCGCAATGGCTCGACCATCAATGACCTCATCTACTTCGCCCAGCAGGCGAGCCTGGACGAGCTACGAGACAACCTGCGCGGCACGGCGGCCTACTCTCAACTGGAGTCGGACAAGATGTTCGCGTCCATTCGCGTCATTGTGAACAACTACCTGTCGGCTTACACCTACCTGAAGCCCAACGCCAGCGGCGAGACTTTCTCGATTAAGCAGTTCGTATCCGCCGGCAAGCCCGGTGCCTTGTTCATCACCTACCGCGATGACCAGTTGGACACCTTGCGCAACCTGATTAGCTGCGCTCTGGATGTGGCCTCGCGCACTGTGCTGTCCCTGACGCCGGATGCCAATCGTCGCGTCTGGCTGGTGGTCGACGAGTTCGCCTCGATTGGCAAGGTGCAGTCCGTAGAAGCATTTGCCACCAAAGCCCGTAAAGCGGGGGGCTGCCTGGTTGTGGGGCTGCAAAGTATTTCGCAGCTGAAAGACAAGTACGGCGAGCACCAGGCCCAGTCCATCATGTCCTGTCTGGGGACCTGGCTCGTGCTGCGCTGTGCTGATACGGATACGGCTGACTACATGAGCCGCTTCTTGGGTGAACAGACCATCGTTCGCCACACTGGCGGGTCCAGCGAAGGCCAAGGAGGTGGGTCCAAGAGCCTCAGCGAGCAGGTGACAACTCAGCGCACTGTGCTGGCGTCCGAGCTGCAGGAGCTGCCGCCCTTGCACGGCTTTATGCGTGTCGCTGGGGGCTACCCTATTTGTGCGGTTGAGCTGTCGGTTGCCCACTCCCGAAAAGCCACTAAGCCTGCCTATGTGGCGAAGGACTTTTCCCGGATTACCGCCAGCACGCCCGCCGCCACGATGGCCACACGCCCCGCTGTCAGCTATGCTCCAGCCCCTGTGCTGGAAGGCGTAGCTAAAGTGGTACCCGACACTGCTGCAGCTGCCGATGTTGACTGGAGCACCGTAAGGCATCCGGATGCAACGGGACCCGCTCCGATAAGCGCAGCCCCGGCCCCAGTTGCAGAAGCAGCTCCCGCTGAGATGTCCATTCCGGACGCAACAGACCGCTACATTAAGGAGTTGTTGGCCCAGCTCAACAATCCGGGCTAACCAAAGGAAAAGGGGCCGTCGGCCCCTTTTTTCAATGCGCGGTGCTCTAGGCCAGCGGGCAGCAGGCTACTTCGCGAGCGGTGGTGCGGCCTTACCTACGTCTGCGGCCCCGCTGAACACCAATCGAACCAGTTCTTCCTGGCTGAGCTCCTGGACATACTCCCCCGCTAGGATTCGGTAGGCCTGCTGCAAGCGCGCCTTGCACGAAGGATGCGAGCCATACTCCACTGCATCACACGTCCCGCCTTCATGCATTGAAGCCATGACCTGGGTGTAGTTGGGGATGATGTGCCGGTCTGCCAGGTAGCGTGTGGCCCATGCGTCTGCAGCCATCTCGTCTTCCCGAACAATGGCGTCAAACACACCAGCGTTCTGGGTAGCAAATGCGAGGGCTACGCCCACGGGGTCTTTGCGTTGGACGCAGGTAAAGCAGTTCAGCGCGGCGGATACAAACAACATCTTCAGATGCTGAAGCCCATGCCCCAGCGCCAGGTGCGCATACTCGTGAGCCATTGCGAACTGCAGGCGTTCTTTCGACGCTCGAACCGTATCGGCGCTGATATAGGCAAAGGCGCCACTGAAGTCACTCAGATTACCCTCGCCCTCTGCAACCACGAAGCGAGCCGGGTCGAGCCCAAGCTCCAAGGCCGACTCGGACAGCCGGCGCCGCAACTGCTCATCATGGATTTCCGGCCGAATTAACCGACGCGCTTTCAAGTCGGAGGCCTTCAGGACAGCAGTGGCCTTCGTCAACGAATCAAGCCTACTCTTAACCCATCGCTCCTGTTGCGATGAAAGTTCCCGTGCCTGAGCCCAGACGGACCACAAGCAGAGCGCCATGAAAATAAGAAAAACCAGCACAACAACGGCCCTGCATTAACGATTATTGTTTAATTATACACTGTTATTTCGGTTTGTCAAATTTGCGGGGCTTTTAGTTTGGTGGCTATACATAAGAACAACCACCCCCACTGGAGGAGCTATGGCTCAGTCCCCAAATTCTCGTAACACCGATGCGCAACGCGGAGAAGCGTACACTGCGAACATGAAGGCCGCGGCGGGCCATTTTGCGACCGCGGCTGAGCAGCTGGCGAGCAAGTCAGGCCTTCAAAATGAAGCGGTTTATGCCCGGGCCAAAAGCGAAGGAAAGATGGCCCCTGAAGTGGCGGGCCGGGATACGCTTCGCAAGGAAGCCGAAGGCCTCCGCAAGGACGCTGGCCTTGTAAAGGACGAGGCAGGCGCTAAAAAGCTCGGTGAGCGCATCGCAAAGCTTGATTCCTCGATGCAGGCTACGGCCCAGCACATGACCCGTCCTCGCGTTAGCATTTTCAGCCAAGATAACGGCGCGCCCAAAGGCAAGGAGCCTGTCACAGAGGCTACTCAAAAGGCACTTCGCACCTCGCTTGCTCCAGCAATCGAGCAAGGCCGTCAGGCGTACGCAGAAGCGTCAAAGTTGCGAGAGCCCGCGCGTAGCAATACTGCGTCTAACTACAAGGGCGCCTACAAAGAGGAGCACAAAGCCGTGGCAGGCGCCGAGCGCACCGCCCGCGCTTTGGCCTCCTCTGAAAAGCTGGATAAGCCTACGCGTGACAAGTACGCTGCGGTTGCAGACAAGCTTCACAAAGCCAACGACGGCATCCATGACAAGGCGTCTGCCAAAGCTGCTTACAAAGAGGCCCAGGGTCAGATGCGCGCCATGGCTGGCGACGTCAAGCGTGCCACTGACAAGGTTGCCGAAACCAAGGCTGGCATGAAGCAGTATGCCAGCGTGCATAAGCACCACGAGCAGTCGGCGAAGGTTGCAAAAGCCACCTCTCACCTGGCTACCGCTGAGGTAAAGTCGGCCAAGGCGCAAAAAGAAGCCAAGGCCGCGGCCGCTAACTTGGCGGAAGCCGCAAAGCCGCTGGGCGCCGCAAAGGCCGAGGTTGAAGCCCAGCAAGAAAAGATGAAGCCGTTGGAAGCCGCGCTGAAAGATGCGAGCAATAAGCTTGCGGCTGCCGAAAAGGATTTTGGCAAGGCAGATTCTGCCGTTAAGGCTGCCCAGCAGAAACTGGAGGCGGTACAGGCCGAAAACAAAGCCTCGCTATTTGGTGGTCTTTTTGGCGGTAAAGCCAAAGAAGAAGAGGCTGCTAAGGCGCTCGCTAAGGCTCAGGAAGGCCTTAAAGGCGCCGAAGGACGTCTAACCGAAGCACGCGGAAAAACCGAAACGGCGCTTAACTCCGTTGAGAAGGCCAAGGGCGACCTTTCCCAGGCTACGGAAAAGCTTAGCGCTGTAGAGAAAACGCACGCCGCTGCTCAAGCGGAGGCCACCCGCCTGAGCGCCGCCGCGGAAGCTGCGGGCAAGGCTCGGGAGTCCGCTGCAGCTGCTCTTACCAAGCTGGATGGCAAATCCCATAAGGAGCCTATGCCTAACGCAGAAAAGATTGCTGCTCGAGCTGAAGCTAAGGCTGCCCCCTCTCCCGAAAAGCAGAGCAAGGAAGCGCCTAAGGAAGCTGTCAAGGACGTGAAAGAAGTTGCCGCTAAACCGGGGGTCCCCAGCAAAGAAGTAGCGCCGCAACCGGACGCCTCAAAGGCTAAAGAGGTTGCTCCAGCCAAGGAGGCTCGTACCGAGCCCCCCAAGGCTGACACTCACTCTCTTGGAGGTGCCACTCGGGCCGAAGGTTCAGCAGCACCCACCCGAACTGAGGCGCACACCCTCAGCAGCACCGCTCGGACTGCCGAAAGCGTTGGTGGCAAGGACGCTCGTGCCGAGCCCGCCAAGGCGGACGCTCACCCTGCTGGGGGTGCTACTCGGGCCGCGGAAGGTGCCGCAGCCAAGGACGTAGGAGGTTCTACCCGCTCCGCGGCAGAGAGCTCTCCGGTGGGCCAAATTCGCAGCACCTTGGCATCGGTAGAGCCTAACGCTCGGCTGAACAAGGAAGGCGTTACGCCTTTGATGGTCGCCGCTCGCATGGGTGACGCTCCGATGGTTAAGGAACTACTGGCAAAGGGCGCAGACCCTTCGTTGAAGAACGCCGAAGGAAAGACCGCCCGCGACATCGCAGGCTCTCCTGAAGTCGCAAAGGCCATTGAGAGCGCTGCGCGCAACCTTGATAATCGGTCGCTTGCCGAGAGCGTTGGCCGTGGCGCGGAGAGCGTTGGCCGTGGCGCGGGTAGCCAAAGCAATCAAGCCGGTGTGACGCACAGCGATTCCGTCGCAAAAGCAGCACCTAGTGAACAGCGGGTTGCTGCAGCCGAAGCTGCCAAGTTCTCGGACAACAGCGCTAGGAACCAGTCAGCCTCGACAGGCGAAAGCCAGCCGTTCAAGGTGCGCGAAGACGCGGCGGCTACCCGCCCTGCACCCGGGAATACTGCACCCGTGGCCGACCACAGCATGAGTTCGGCTCCCGAGTCGATGTTTTCTGGAAGCTCCACTCGGACTAACACAGCACCGACGGCAGGAGCCGCTCAACCAGCCCTGGATACTGCCAAAAGCTTTCAGTCGGATAGCCCTGCTCAAGCGCAGCAGCAACCGCAACAGAAGTCGGCTGAGCGGGCGGCACCTGAACGGGAGATGAGCCGCTAATGCCCGCCCCCGCTATTGCTTTTGCAGCCGTCCGGGTGGGGGCGGCTTCAGCCATCGCCTGGAAAGGCCTGAGCGAGATGAGCCAGCTGTCGGAGAAAGCCTCTTACTACCTCGAAAAGCACGACACTGGCCTAAAAACAGGTGAGGGCCATAACGATGTAGGAGACGCTTTTCGCCATGCGTTTGCTAGCGCTAAGACGACCCTGCAATACGGTGAAACCACAGCCAATGTGTTGGGGTCGCTCCACGAGTACCACGGCAACTTCAAGTCGCAGCCTGAAAAAGAATGCGGCATGGATATGTGGAATAACAAGGTCGGCCGTGACATTGCTCGCGGCTTGCCTGCCGGAGCCTCTGACGAACAAATTGGAAAGGCAGTTGTCGAGGCTATCAAACGTGGCGAGCTCATCACTTCTATTGAGGACCCTCGGACTGCCAAGGGGCTTAAAGAGCTCCTGAGCATGGACGACTTGGCAAGTAAAGCCTCCACCTTCTTGAAGGAGAGCAAAACCATGCTGGCCGACATCACACCTGGCGTCATAAAGGAAGCACTTGCCAGTAAAGACTTGTCGGGCCCGGTGATGGCCGGCCTTGCCAAGGGGTTCAGTGAGATGGAAAAGTCGTTTTCACCTGACTTTATGAAGGCCATGTCTCGAGTTGAGCCTGACCGCGTTGCTGCGCGCTGACCACAACGCCCAACAAAAAGCCCCGCAATGCGGGGCTTTTTGACGTGGCACGCCTAAGGCTTCGGCAGCCGATAGCGCATATGCTGATGCCGGCGTATAGAGCTCACATCGACGACCAGCATTGCCCAAGAGGACCGGCTCACCCAAGCGTGCATCTCCCGGTCATTAAACAACACCACATCACCCACGTTCATGGACATCACGCCCGCTTCACCCCCCCGGGCGACCATTAGCTGAGATTCGCCGTCACGAGAGTCCGCTACCAGCCAGACTAGGCTGGCGTTGCCAAACAAGCCATCCGTATGAGCCTGAACGCTGCCCTTGCCATGCAAGGCCAGACAAGTGGTTTCGGTGGGCGCAAAGCCGTGAAAGGCGGCACATCGAAGCAATTCGGGCGGAAGCTCCTCAACCGGGGCTCCGTTGGTAAAGTCCAGCGGCTGGCCTTTTCGGGCAAGCCGAACATCTATCCGACGCGGCTCTACAAAGCCAGCCTTAAGGGGCACAGTGATACGCACGAGAATCCTTTACAGAGGCGGGGGAGAAAACGGCTCGTTAGATAGGCAGAGCTTGCAGCAACGCTAATCCGGCGTCGGTCAGTGCCCAAAGCTTTTGACCGGTATCCACGCTGACATCTGCAAGCCCTCGCTTGACGAGCACCACGCAGGCGATACCCGTTGCGCCAGCGGCGAGCAATTCGTAAAAAGACGCGGGACCGGCCTGGAGCTTCTTAAGGGCGACCAGCTGATACTCGTTGAATTCTTGTGCCGTAACGGCAGGGGCGGATGACATAGTAAGTCCTGAAAAGTTGTAACCACATAACGCTCCTGCCAGTTTATAGTTGACAGTCAGCCCTGGCAATATATTCTTGACTTTACCAGTGCTTTGCGGCATTATAGACGTATAAACCAGGTCAAGGAACAACGTGATGCGTACCCTCCAGCAAAAACTTGAGAAATGCAAAGCGTCCATTGAGGCCCACATCGCTCGCGGGGGCACGTGCTACAGCATTCGCGGTCAGGCGCTCCAGCTACGATACGACGGCTTTCGCTTAGCCGCTTGTGACACTAATGAGTGGCTTGGATATTGTGCAGCCAACGGCCTCATGCCTAACCACAGGGGCTTCGACTTGTTCGCTTGAGACATCGCCTCTGTGCCGTTAGCCATAACCTATCCAAGATTAAAGCAATAGCTAGCCAAAATACTGTTTCTATATCCAGTATGGCGCTATACTTACCATAGCAAATCAAGCATAACGTGGCCCAACGCCGCGAAATAACCCATAACCAGTCCAAAGGCGTGCTCCGCTCCCACTGCATCCGGCTCGACCCCACCCCCGGCCAGGCAACCTACTTCGCCCAGGGATGTGGCACCGCGCGCTTTGCTTACAACTGGGCCCTGGCTCGGTGGCAGGACCAGTACGCGGCCCATCTCAAAGACCCGTCCCAGCCCAAGCCGAACGAGGGGGCGTTGAAGCAGGAAATAAAGCATAAAGAGGCAATCAGGCCAGGTTATGCTTTATGGCACAGAGCGCTATCACTTTCCTTGTCTTTACAGCGACACGGCGGATGCCACTGAGCGTTACCTGTCTCGGGACTATCTGGCAGCGCTAGTGCTCGGTTCGACAGGCTGGTCCGGCTGGAACGAAGTCGAACAGCGTACGTGGGAGTGCCGATTCGACGACCTCACCCCTGAAGGCAAAGCGCTCTATCGGCAACTTGAAGCGCTGTATCCCGGATGCACCTTGCACCTACTGACGTTCCTGGATACCTGAGCTCAAACAAAAAGCGCTCAGGGAGCGCTATAGCTGAAGTGCATCCGCCGTCGAGCTCTGCACTCTTTGTATCTCAGGCAGTTGCCGCCAGTGCGCTGGCCGGAACGTCCATTCGCTTCCCGGCGCTGCTCCCGTTCACGCGCTCAACTTCCCACATGGGCTGCCTGCGATAACGGGTCGTCGGTGCCAGCGCCTTGACCTCGTTGCCAGACTTGGTGAAGGCGTACGTTTTTCCTGCTTCGATTTTCATTTTGAGTTCCTTAATGCGACAACTCGGCTGGGCTTCCGCTTTCGCGTGACGGCAGACCGTTTCGTGCGTACCCGATGCGTGTCTGCTTCTGCCGTTTCCAGAGCCTGGGACTGAGGAAGCATCCCAGGGTGGGTCTTGTACTTCTGTGCAACGTAGCGCCCTAGGGCGCTAG